>Ga0256839_1004558_pt1 | contig 13437 bp, 14 predicted proteins | sample 354166metaG_FD_185968 | JGI IMG/M metagenome (GOLD analysis project Ga0256839, IMG submission 185968) | Hydrothermal vent microbial communities from Mid Atlantic Ridge, Atlantic Ocean - 354-166 | ecosystem: Environmental > Aquatic > Marine > Hydrothermal vents | place: Atlantic Ocean: Mid... | reverse complement strand
AGTTGGCGGCTGCCCTTATGTCATTCCACTTTCATCAATCGTTGAAACTATTCAATGTGCAAGAGCAGATTTTGGTAAATTACCAACGGGAGCAAAAGTCTTACAGGTGCGTGGTGAATATGTTCACTCTATTGATTTAGCAACGCGCTTTGAATTGCCTACAGATGTCGATGATAAGGATAGATTTGTAGTGCTTTGTGAAGCTGATGGCTCAAATAAACTCGCTATCATCGTCGATTCAATAATAGGCCAACAACAGGTTGTAATTAAAAGTTTAGAAGAGAATTTTGAGAGGATTGATGGTATTGCGGGCGGCACAATTCTTGGAGATGGCTCTGTTGGTTTGATTGTAGATGTTCAAGGACTGCGCAACTCTAGCCCAACTTCGCGCCGCAATGTAGCTTAATGAATATTATAAAATAAAGATATACTTTGAGAAAAGGAAATTAAAATGGAAGCATTACATCTTAATAATGAAGCAAATAATGGGGAAGTTGCAGAGGTAGATAGCTTGCAACTTATTGCCTTTTCTATTGATGAGCAAACCTATTCAGTTGAAATAACTACAGTAAGAGAAATTCGTGCTTGGAATGGCGCAACACCATTACCTAATACTCGCGAATTTGTGCGCGGAGTAATAAATTTACGCGGAACTATTGTGCCAATTTTTGATCTTAGGGCTCGCTTTGGCGAAGGTAAAACCTCACCGACAAAAACTCATGTTGTTGTTGTAATGTCGGTTGACGACAAATTTGTTGGCATCTTGGTTGATGCTGTCAGTGATATTCTAACCGTTAAGAAAAGCGATGTTCACCCCGTGCCTGAAAATAATTCAGCAAGTGACAACGAGCTTCTACGTGGCATTATTACCCATGATAAACGTATGGTAGGCTTGATTGATTTGCATGCTATTGTTGATGGTGCAAAATTAGATGAATAATTTTATTAACAAATAGACAAATAAAAGGCGCTTGAATTATTTAAGCGCCTTTTATTTTAAAATTTTCTTTTTATTTAAAATAAATCAACTTCGCCATGATCCAAACGCGCCGCAACCCCAGACATTTTTGGCACCGCTAATTCATCTAGCGTTAAATGCGACCAAATTTCATCAAATTTTTTATTATCGATATTATCATCGCTATCAACCATTTTACGCACCGCCGTTGCCATATTATTACAACGTTGCTCAATTCTATCTTGAGCTTGCAGGGCAAACACAATTTCATTCATTGCTTGTTTACGCGCCTCTTCGCATGACATATTCTTATCTTGCAACATTGATAAAGCTTTTATAATTCCATCTACCATTTCAACGGTTTGGCGTGTGGTTTCATCTAATTCTGTTGCAAGTCTTTTTAGTGTCATAGGCTTTTCCTAAATTTGTTCCCTAAGTCCATAATAAAGGTAAAAGTTAAAGCCAATCTTTGCATTTACATAAAAAATCATAAGATTTATTATGTGGTTAACAATTCACTTACATTCCTTGGTTAGTTTGTTACTTATAAATCAAATAGTTTATAAGAAAATTTAATGTCATTAAGAAAATCAACCCAAGCAACTATAAACAAACCTGTGGTAACAACCGTGCACCAAGGTGATTGCCATGTTTCTGCAATGCAAAATGTTACATTTTCAACGGTCTTGGGATCATGCATCGCTGCATGTGTGCGTGACACGCAGGCAAAAGTTGGCGGCATGAATCATTTTTTACTAGCCGAACAATCAGGCTCTGCCAAAGACCGCTTTGGTGCATCAGCTAGATATGGCGCTTATGCGATGGAAGAGCTGATAAATATGGTATTAAAGAAAGGCACTGGCTTAAAACAAAATCTAGAGATTAAAGTGTTTGGCGGAGGCAAGATAAACTCTGCCCTTAACGATGTTGGCGCTAGCAATATTGTCTTTGTGCATAAGTTTTTGTCTGATGAGGGTTATAAAATAGCCTCGGAAGATATGGGCGGAAATTTTGCTAGAAGAGTGCTTTTTAGCCCTACAAGTGGACGAGCAAGAGTAAAGCGCCTTGATAGTGAAACTGGTCAAAATATTGTTTCTAAAGAAATAGCATTTGCTGGAAAACAAAAAATTGCTAAACCTGCAGATGATGATATTGAGTTATTTTAGTATTTTTTCATAAATATTGTGAATTAGTTATCAAAATATTGACAAGCACAGCCTTTGGTTAGGTTTCGTTAACCATTTCAGCTTTAATTTACACTTATGTATTTATACTTGCCAAAATCGCGGGTGGTTTCCTAATGCGCCATTTTTCAATAGCGTTATTAGTAATTTTATGCATTCCAGTTTTATTTGGACTCGGCTTGCTTGTCAGTTTTATTACAGGAGTAAAAACCGCAATATTCATTATGCTGGCTTTTTGGGTTGTTTTGGGGGTTGTTTTGCTTTTATTAGCAAAAAAATCTGATAAGGCACAAAATAACTTAAATCAAAAGCTGGCTAACTTAACTCATTACTTTCAAAATGAAACAAGATATAAACAAGCGTTACAGACTTTACAAACCCCTGTTTTATTATCTGATGCAAATGGAAGAATTATACTTGTAAGTGCTGGCCTTAAAGCACTTGAGGATAGGGCAGTAGTTGGCGTTTCGCTGACTTCACTATTTGGCGATGAATTTAAAGCTGGCATGTTATATGATTTAACAAATCAACGAGTAACATTAAATCAACGCCCCTATGATTGCACCATCTCACAAATAAAAAGTGATGATGAAGCAGACGTAAATAGTTATATTATAGGGTTTCATCGCGCCGGTCTAATAGTTGGCCGCAATCAACTTAGCAAATTTACCTCAAGCCTAGCTGAAGGAAATACATCATTTCGTTTTTCTGACAAACAGACAATATTATTTCCAGCCCTTGATGAATTAAATTTTGGCATGGAATTACTAGATCGCTCAATGCTAGCAATTGATGATATTGTGAGTGATGACATTATGGACGGAGATTTATTGTCCCCACCCAATGCAGGCAAATCACTACCCAATGCAGGAATGAATAATCAGGTAAATGCCGTGCGATTAGCAATTTCAAAACTTGCTGCACAGCGCGATGTTGAAGCAAGAAACACAGCCAATTTGAAAGTAAAACTAGATGAAATGACAAATTTATTTGATAGCCATAAGCAAGCTTTGTCAAAAATTTCAACCATTTCATCAGGCGCAAACGAGCAAATTTCTTTTGTGAGCGATACTATTAAAACATCAAAATCTGGTGCGCGAGAAATTGATAATATTGGCAAAGATGCACTCATTTTAGCTGATAAGGCTAACCAAGCCGCACAGCAAAATTATAGTACAATTATGAGTGTTAATGAGTTAACTCAAAAAATTGATAATATGGTTGCTTCAATCGAAGATGTTTCATTTAGAACTAATTTATTGGCACTTAACGCTGCAATTGAAGCTGCAAGGGCGGGTAAAAACGGCGCTAGCTTTGCAGTTGTAGCGCAAGAGGTGCGCACTTTAGCCAAAGCCACCTCTAAGTCAGCTAAAGAAATCCGCATTCTTGCTACTCGCGGGCGAGATGAAAGTGAGCAGTCTGCAAGCCAAACAAAGGCTTTAGAAAAAATAATCTTTAATTTGCAAACATATTTACAAAATATAAGTAATGAAACGAGTATAATTACTAATGAATTGACAATTGGAGATAAGAGGCTGGGGGATATTGAAAATGAAGTGAGGATTATTACTCAAGAAATTGATAATAGAATCGCCTCTTAAAGACTCTTAAGTTTTACCAAATTGTTTAAATAACTAGTTAAATACAATATGGAGCGCTGATAAAATAATGGAAAAAGATGATATTTCTTTAAGTGACAAAGAGTTTAATCTTGTCAAAAAGCGTTTGCTTGAGGTTGCAGGAATTTCTCTTAGCAACGCAAAGCGCACATTGGTTATTTCGCGCCTTAGCAAGGTGATGAAAAAACTATCAATTGATAGTTTTACGAAATATCTTGATTTTTTAGATAGCGCTAAATCCACAAAAATAGATAAGCAGAATTTTGTAAATGCTCTAACTACAAATTTGACGCGCTTTTATCGCGAGGATCATCATTTTGATCATTTAATTTCCCATATTGGAAAAGTAATTGCGCAAAAACCACGCATAGGAGCGAATGGCAGGCCAAGGCTGAGAATATGGTCAGCTGGTTGCTCAACAGGGCAAGAGCCATACACAATTGCAATGTGTTTAATTTCTAAATATCCTGAATTAAAGCGCTGGGACTTCAAAATACTTGCCTCGGATATTGATACAGATGTTGTCAATAAAGCTGCAAAGGGAATTTACCCTGAGAGCGAATTGGCTGGCCTAAGCCCTGAGAGGGCGCGTATTTTTGAACGCCCAGGAGATGGCACAATTCGTATTCCAAAAGAAATGAGCAAGACAATTATTTTTAAGTCGCTAAATCTGTTCGACCCTTGGCCAATTAAAGGGCCATTTGATGCAATTTTTTGTCGCAATGTAGCAATTTATTTCGACAAACCCGTGCAGGATAAATTATTCTCACAATTAGGAGATGTATTAGCGCCCGATGGTTATATGTATATTGGTCATTCAGAAAATGTTGGTCGAAATAGCACTAAATTCCAATTAGTTGGCAAAACAATATATGGCTCTCTTATGTCACAAGAAAAAAGTAATGTTGCATGAGTGGTAAGGAAAATATTAAAGTATTGGTTGTTGATGATTCAGCCCTTATCCGCTCAATCTTATCAAGAGTGTTAAATAATGATGCTGGCATTGAAGTTATCGGCACGGCAAAAGATCCAATAGATGCGCGCCAAAAAATTAAAGATCTAAATCCCGATGTGTTAACGCTTGATATTGAAATGCCAAATATGAACGGTTTGGAATTTTTAGACAAGCTGATGCGCCTCAAGCCTATGCCAGTAGTAATGGTCTCAACCCTTACCCAAAAAGGTGCCGAGGAGACTTTATTAGCGCTTGAACTTGGAGCTGTGGATTTTGTTGCAAAACCAAATGCTAACATAACAAATGGCCTTGATGAATTTGGTGCTGATGTTTGTAAAAAAGTGCATGCAGCGGCAAAATCTTCTGCCAGATCGCGTGGCATGCGTGCCCCAACCCCAAAAGTTAATCTACACTCAGCCAAAGGGCCAGCTGGCTCACTGATTGCAATTGGTGCATCAACTGGTGGCGTTGAGGCAATAAGAGAAGTGCTTGTATCTTTACCAAAAGACTGCCCCCCAATTGTAATAGCCCAGCATATGCCAGAGGGCTTTACCTCACGCTTTGCAACTAGGCTTGATGATTTATGCACCATAAAGGTGCAAGAAGCACAAGATAGAATGGTTATTGAGGCTGGAAATGCCTATATTGCTAAAGGTGGCATGCATCTTTTAATTGAGAAAAGCTCAGGGCAATTAAAATGCCGATTGCAGGACGGTGAAGATGTTTCAGGTCACAAACCAAGTGTTGATGTATTATTCTCATCTGTTGCGAAAACTGTTGGAAATAAAGCCGTTGGAGTTATTTTAACTGGCATGGGAAAAGATGGTGCTGAGGGCTTAAAGAAGATGCGCGACGTGGGAAGTTTTACCTTGGGTCAATCTGAAACATCTGCCTTAGTTTATGGAATGCCTCGCGTTGCCTTTGAAATTGGGGCTGTGGCCGAGCAAGCGCCAATTGAAGCAATTGCCAGCAGAATATCTAGCGCCTTAGCAAAAATATAAATGTTAATCTTTAAATTGAGAAAAAATTAGCACTTTTACGTTAAGTATTATCACATAATTTAATTATGTTCCCTTAGAGTAAAACCTAAGTGGCAAATAAGTGTAATTTAGTAATTAAGAGTAGAGTAAAATAAAATGCCAAAAGCCGCCTCAATAAATGTTTTAATCGTTGATGACCAGCAATCTATGCGTGGCATTTGTAAATATATTTTAGGCCAACTTGGGTTTAAAGATATTACCGAAGCCAAATCTGGTCGCGATGCCTTGGGTAAAATTGAAAAAGACAAATTTGATCTGATTATTTCAGATTGGAACATGCCTGATATTGATGGGCTGACCTTGTTAAAAGTTTTACGCAAACACCCTAAGACCTCAAAAATGCCATTCATAATGGCAACTGGTCGCTCTGATAAAGAGCAGGTTCAAGAAGCAATTACCGCTGGCGTTAATAATTACATCATCAAACCATTTGATGCAGGAACTATGAAAAAACGTATCGAAGCTGTAATTGGTGCTTTAGCTTAAAAACCTAATAAACTAAAACTAATTTATGGGCGCTTTAGCGCCCTTTTTTTACGTTTGTTTTAACTTTCAATATTGACCATTTAGTCAGCTTATGAGCAGATACTATTTGGTTGGCATTTATGCCTATGGTTTTTATTGGGGGTAAGGGTATAAAATTGTCATCTGATATAATTATTGATGTAAAAAATATCTCAAAACATTTTGGTGGCTTAGCGGCGGTAAATAACTGCTCGCTCAAGGTTGAGCGTGGCACAATCACTGGGCTTATTGGCCCCAATGGTGCTGGCAAAACTACTTTATTTAATATTGTTGCTGGCACTTTACCTCCCACAAGCGGCAAGGTGTTTTTTGATAATAAAGATGTAACAGGCCTGCCACCGCATGAATTATTTAAGCTTGGCATATTGCGAACATTTCAATTAGCGCATGAGTTTTCAAACATGAGCTCTTTAGAAAATCTAATGGTTGTGCCTGGTGAGCAACCAGGTGAAAGCCTGTTAAATACTTGGCTTAAGCCATCTTTGGTAAAACAGCATGATTTGAAAGTACGTCAAAAAGCTAATGACGTGATAGATTTTTTAAAATTAAGCCATGTAAAAAACGAGCTTGCGGGAAATCTATCGGGTGGGCAGAAAAAATTGCTTGAGCTTGGTCGCACTATGATGGTTGATGCAAAAATCGTTTTGCTTGATGAGGTTGCAGCGGGGGTAAACCGCACTTTATTAAATGATTTAGCTTCCAACATTGAGCGTATGAATAAAGAATTGGGATATAGTTTTTTTGTCATTGAGCATGATATGGATTTAATCGCTCGCCTTTGCGAAACGGTGATTGTTATGGCGGCAGGTGAAGTTATTGCTCAGGGGCCAATGGAGGAACTTCGTCAAAACCCACAAATTATTGAAGCCTATTTTGGCACAAGTCCAAAGGAAGCATAATGGCTCTTATTGATGTAAAAAACATAATTGCAGGATATGGTGGCGCGCCAATTTTAAATGGTGTGGATATGGCAATTGAAAAAAGCGATATTGGGGTAATTGTTGGGCCAAATGGGGCTGGAAAATCAACAACCCTAAAGGCTATTTTTGGTCTTTTAACAGTGACATCTGGCGAAATAATTTTTAATGGGCAGGAAATTTCAAATTCCCTACCAGATAAACTTGTCCCTGCTGGCTTGTCATTTGTGCCGCAGGAAAAAAATGTTTTTACCTCGTTAAGTGTGCATGAAAATCTTGAGATGGGAGCTTTTATCAGGAAAGATGATTTTTCTGATACGCTTGATGAGGTTTATGAAATGTTTCCCCCGCTGAAAGAAAAAAGAAATCAGCCAGCGGGTGAACTTTCTGGTGGGCAGCGCCAAATGGTTGCAATGGGCAGGGCGCTAATGAGCAAGCCCTCTTTGCTAATGCTTGATGAGCCATCAGCGGGTCTTTCACCACGTTATGTGATTGAAATTTTTGAACAGATAAAAAAAGTCAACGCCTCTGGAGTTGGTATTTTAATGGTTGAGCAAAATGCAAAACAAGCGCTTAGCTTTGCAACTAAGGGTTTTGTTTTGGCAAGTGGTAAAAATTCATTCACTGGCTCTGGGCAGGATTTATTAAACGATCCAGAAGTAGCAAAAAGCTTTTTGGGCGGATAGGATATTTAGGCAATAATTATGAACGAATTTATTTTCTTTTTTAACAAGGTTATAATTTCAGGCGCAGTGCTTGGTTCAATCTATGCGCTTGGTGCAATTGGCATCACACTGATTTTTGGCATATTGCGATTTGCTCATTTTGCGCATGGCGACATGATGACTTTAGGGGCTTTTGTTACCTTTATTTTAGTTGCGGCTGCCACAGCTATCGGTTTAACTGGTCCGCTGCCTATGGGTTTTATGGTGTTGCCAATCGCTATGGTTATTGCCGCTGGTTTGGCGTTGGGAATTGACAAGGGTTTTTATGCCCCTTTACGCGCAAGGGGAGCAAAACCTGTTACTCTATTGATTGCCTCAATTGGCGTTACCTTGATGATACAAGGTTTAATCCGCCTGTTTTTTGGAGTTAAAAGCCGCACATTTTTTGCAGAAGCGCCAAAAGAAATTTATAGAATTGATATGTCATTCTTTGGTGCAACTAGACCTATATCAGTAACACAGCCGCAAATTCTAATGATATTAGTAACAATTGTTGCAGTGCTTGCCTTGCACTTTTTCCTCACCAAATCAAAATTTGGCAAGGCAATGCGCGCCATGGCTGATAATGCCGATCTTGCGCAAGTTTCAGGCATAAACACCAAATTAGTAATAAGGGTGACATGGGTAATCGCTGGCGCTCTTGCTTGCATGGCGGGAACAATGTTGGCGCTTGATGTGACGCTAAAACCAGACCTTGCTTTTAATATCGTATTGCCAATTTTTGCTGCTGCAATTGTTGGTGGTTTGGGTCATGCTTATGGCGCAATTGCTGGTGGGTTTTTGGTTGGATTTGCTGAAACTTTAGCAGTGTTTAACTGGGCAGTTTTGCTTCGCCCATTCAGAGAAAACTTACCAAGTTGGATTTCAAATGATCTCTCGCTTGTGCCAACAGAATATAAATTAACCGTGGCATTTGTGATTTTGGTAATTGTTTTATTAGTGCGCCCTACAGGAATTTTTAAGGGGGCTAGCTCATGATTAAACGAGCGATAATTCTTTATAGCTTGCTGTTTGTTTTAATCATTGGCGTTGGGTTGGTGATGGGAGCACCTTTTACTACTCGTTTAATGGTGGAGGCGGCGGCTTATTCTCTTATAGCGTTAGGGCTTAATATCCAATGGGGATATGGCGGACTATTTAATTTTGGCATCATGGGTTTTATTATGATTGGTGGTTTTGCCGTCACCTTTATTTCAGTGCCTATAAATATGGAATTTTGGGATTCACAAGGCCCGTTTTTACTATTTAAAGCAATAGTTGCGGCTGGTATTGGCGCTTTACTAATCATTGGCGCAAATAAATTACCACGCTTTGGCATTAAAGGTAAGACCTTTCGAATAGCACAAGTTTTAGCTTGGTTTAGCGCCTATATAATATTTAGAAGCCAGATTGACCCCGCAGCAAAATATATTGAAAGCACTGCGGGTTTTGTTGGTGGGCTAGGTTTGCCTGTTGTCTTGGGTTGGGTATTTGGTGGAATATTAGCCGCTGGAGTTGCTTATATAATTGGCAAAATCTGCCTTGGCCTAAGAACGGATTATCTAGCGATTGCAACTATTGGTGTTTCAGAAATTATTCGTGCTTTGATAAAGAATATGGATTGGCTAACTAAAGGAACGCTAACGGTTTCGCCAGTGCCATGGCCAGTGCCAAAGCCGCAAGATTTTCAACTAATGGGGGTGCAAACTCTAGAATCATTTGTTTATGCGCGCGCAAGCTTTTTAATAGTGGTGCTGATAGTGGTGCTTGGTGCGTTATTTTTAATTCAACGTGCTTATTCTGGCCCTTGGGGTCGCATGATGCGCTCAATTCGTGATAATCATATTGCCGCCGCTTCAATGGGTAAAAATGTTAAATCCCGCCAGTTAGAAATTTTCATTTTCGGCTCTGTTTTAATAGGCATTGGCGGGGCGATTTTAACTAGCTTTGCGCAAATTTTTGACCCCGGTGGCTATCAACCAATCAATCATACTTTTGTTATCTGGGTGATGGTAATTGTTGGCGGTGCTGGCAATAATTTTGGTGCTGTTTTTGGTGGTGTATTCATCTATATTGTCTGGGTGTTAAGCGAGCCTGTTAGTCAGGCTTTATTTATCAATATTTCTGCCATATCTGATGGTTTTGGCTGGGGTGCAATTCCTGAAATAGAAAGCCGTGCATTACAAATGCGGGTGTTTGTTTTGGGTCTAGTGATAACAATAGCACTAAGATATGCCCCAAAAGGCTTAATCCCTGAAGTAATTCATCAGCAAAAGGAAAATAAAAAAGCCCAATGAAATATTCATCGGGCTTTTAAAAAAATTTTAATAATCTAAAAGATTATTTCGCAGGGCCAACTTCAACAAATGTTGCGCCCTTAACTACCAATTCAACAATAGTTCCAGGAACATCACCAGCCGCATCAAACTCATGTGAGCCAGAAGCCCCTTCATAGTTGATTTCTGTGCCTTGCTTTAGCAATGCAACAGCTTTGTCCCATTCACCTGGAAGAATAATTTCACCCGGAGCAGAAGAAACAGAGCGAACAGCTGCACTCATGCCATCACGATCACTTGAACCTTTTTGCTCAACAGCAAGTGCCAAAATAAACGCCGCATCATAAGCTTGAGGTGCAAAAATTGATGTTGGATCAAGACCAGCAGCGCTTGCTAGGCCTGCATAAACGTCAGCACCAGCAACTTCAGGTGAACCTGGTTTTGTTGCAATCATACCTTCAACGCTAGCGGCATCAATGCCAGTTAGGGCTTCATCGCCTACCATGCCATCACCACCAACATAGGCTGTGAAATCGCCACTCTCAACTGCTTGGCGTAAGATAGTTTGACCAGAGCCAGAAGCATAAGCAAGAACTACTAAAGTCTGCGCACCAGTTGCAGCTAATGAGCCAAGCTCAGCACGATAATCAGCTTTACCTTCTTCATGACCTTCAGATGCGGCAACTGTTCCACCATTTGCAGTAAATGAAGCAGACAAAGCATCAGCAAAACCTTTACCATAGTCGTTATTAACATAAGATATAGCAACTTCTTTAATGCCTTTTGAAAGGATTAGACGAGCTAGCACATCACCCTGATAGGCATCAGATGGTGCTGTGCGGAACACGAGGTCGTTATCTTCAAGTTCTGTTAGTGATGGAGAGGTAGAAGCTGGTGAAATCAACACGACATTGCCTGGAATACCAGCATTATTTGCTGCTGAAATTGTTGCACCAGAACAAAGCGCGCCAACAATTGCGCTTACTTGATCTGTGTTGACCATTTTGTCAGCTGCGTTTGCAGCAGCAGTTGCATCGGCACAAGTTGTGTCACCAGAGGTGAATGTAAGTTGACCTCCCAAAATGCCACCCTGCGCATTCACGTGACTAGCAGCTAGTTTTGCACCTTCAAGAATAGGCGGTGTTAAGCTTTCAATTGGACCAGTAAAGCCACCCAAAAAGCCAAATTTAACGTCTTCAGCTATAGCTGGCGCGCCTAGCGTTAGCGCAGAAACTGCAACGCTTAATATTAATGTTTTTTTCAAAATCTGCATGGTTTCCCTCAATACTCTGTTTGTTTCTCTTATAATTAGACCGGAATTCATTATTATTTAAATTTATTATTCCGTGCAGATTACAGCTTTGCATATTTTATATGAAAGAGTCACGATATAAATTTTCTTTGGTTTTATAGCATTAAAAACCATGCTAAACTCCGCTAAACTTGCTTAGTTAAAGGTTGTGGACATGTATTTTAATATATTAAAAAAACTGCTTTATTTTGGTGCAATTTTTTTATCTCTTTCAGCTTTTTTACCTGTTGCAAATGCTCAAGACAGCACAATAACCAATATTAGCCCGCCAGAAATTTCTTTACCATGTGGGTCAAAAACTATCAGCATTGCCTCAATGCAATGGCCGAGCGCTGCAATTTTAGCCAATATTCATGCGCAGATTTTAGAAAAAGAATATGGTTGTTCAACGCAAATTATTGCAGGTGACTTAAGCACTGCTATTTCATCAATTGCTACCACAGATCAACCTTCTGTTGTTCCAGAAGCTTGGATTGCACGCGTATCTGAGGTTTGGAATTCAGCCCTAGAGGCTGACAAAACAAGAAGAGCTGGCGCAAGTTTTTCAGGCTCAGCGCTTGAGGGTTGGTTTATTCCTGATTTTATTGCAAAAAATCACCCTGATTTAAAAAGCGCTTCTCAACTAAAAGATTATTGGAGGGTTTTTAAGGGTGAAGGTGAAAGTGCAAAATTTATTTCCTGTCCAAAAGAATGGGCTTGTTCAATATTAAATCGTAATATGCTCAAGGCTTATGGGGTTTATGACAGGTTTGAAATTATTGAGCCAACAAACAGATTTGAAATGGATACGCTAATTGGTGAAGCCGTTTCAAAAAATGAGCCAGCGGTGTTTTACTATTGGCAACCAAATGCAATATTAACCCAGTTTAGTTTTTTACAATTAGATATGGGTGCTTATGATGAAAAAGCTTTTTCATGCTTAGCAAAAATCCAGTGTGATGATATTTCAGCATCTGCTTTCGCTCCCGAGCCAGTGGTAAGCGTTTTGGCTTCAAGGGTATTTGTTGAAGCGCCAAAAATTGCCATCTATTTTCAAAATGCAAAAATGCCAATAAATATAATGAATGAGCTTTTGGCTTGGCAGAATGAAAATTATAAATCTGCAAGAGAAACAGCTGTTTGGTTTGTTGAAAATAAAACAAAAGTCTGGCAAGAGTGGGTAGAAAACAGTCAATAAATCTTTATTTGGTGGAATTTTTAAAAATGAAAATTAGTAAATTAACAAAAGAATTTAGTGTAGCATACCAAATAGAAATTACAGATATTAAGCAGATTAAGGAAGCTGATTTTGCAACTATTATCTGCAATCGTCCTGATGGCGAAGTTGAAGAAATGGCTGATTATGATGATATTGAAATGCTTGCAAAAGAGCTTGGAATGAATTGCTATTATATTCCACTTGCAAATCGCCATTCTGTAAGTGAGCAAATGATAGCCAAAACCAAAGCGGCAATAAATAATTCAAATGGCCCAGTGCTTGCTTATTGCAGAACTGGAACACGCTCAACAATATTATGGGCTTTAGCAAATCCCGATTGTCTTTCAAAACAGGAAGTCATAGCAATTGCGGCCAATGCGGGTTATGATATTTCAACTCTTGGGGGGATTTAGAGCAAGGATTTAAGCTTATCAGCAAAACTGGGTATTAGTTTTTGCTGATAAAAATGGCATAGTGTTTTTGGAGGTTTTTATGACGATTAAAAAAATATTGGTTGCTAATCGCTCTGAAATAGCCATTCGGGTGTTTCGTGCCGCAAATGAATTAGGCTTAAAAACTGTTGCCGTTTTTGCAAATGAAGATAAATTAGCTCTACATCGCTTTAAGGCCGATGAATCTTATCTCATTGGTGAAGGGCGCGGGCCAGTTGAGGCCTATTTGCAGATAGATGAATATATACGCATTGCCAAAGCCTCTGGTGCTGATGCCATTCACCCTGGTTATGGCCT
>Ga0256839_1004557_pt1 | contig 13437 bp, 12 predicted proteins | sample 354166metaG_FD_185968 | JGI IMG/M metagenome (GOLD analysis project Ga0256839, IMG submission 185968) | Hydrothermal vent microbial communities from Mid Atlantic Ridge, Atlantic Ocean - 354-166 | ecosystem: Environmental > Aquatic > Marine > Hydrothermal vents | place: Atlantic Ocean: Mid... | reverse complement strand
CCATCTCAGGAGATAAATCTGAGATGCCGTTTAACAAGCGATTAAACGTGCTACGCGCCACACCTAAAGCATCGGCAATCTGATTGGCTGATACATCATCAAAAGGCTCTATGTAGGTTCTAAAAATCATCCTGCCTATGTGTGGGGGGTTATGTTGTTGTATCGTCATTAGTGATAATCCTCATAATCGACGATGTAAGCATCGCCGTCTTTAAATTCAAATGTGATCCGCCAGTTACCCGAAACACTAACTGCCCACCTGTCTTTATAGTTACCAGTGAGGTCATGTAATTCATAACCTGGCTTATCCATATCATCTATCGTTAAAGCTGCGTCTAAAAACGTAAGTCGATCTTTTATTTTTGTAGCTTGATTGGCTTGTATTCCAGCAAGACTGCCTTTTGTAAAAAATTTCTTTAGACCTTTGTGCTTGAAGCTTTTTATCATGTTTTTACAATAGCATGTTGCGCATTGCGTAACAAGGACTACCCCCGGTTTTTACAAAACGGTAGAAGCGTATGTTAATAATTGATGTTAAGTGGTGGGTAGTGTTAATTACTGCCCTGCTTCGCTATAGTTACTAAGTCGTCACTCACTTTGTAACTTTTGGAAGCCCAATACCATGCCTGAAACGATTAGCCATGCGCTGCTTTTGGAATTAGTTGCTGCTGGATCGGTTCGATCTGCTGTTGCCATTGCGGATGGGGACTGTTGGTTTTTGATGGTGCGCTATGGGCGGATTGAGAAGACCTTGCGGTCTAAGTCGGGCAAGGTGCGTTCCTGGCGTAAGCTGGATTCCCTGGCCAAGTATATTATTGTGGAGTTGGGTCTGCCTCGCTTTGAGGTGGAAGGAGATGGTCGTGTTCAACTACTAGCTTTACGGATCTCCTAAATTCCTTTACTTGAGATTGAGAGCCACTTTTCTTATGAGGTAAATCAAGAGATATAGACCATTTTTTTTGATGTCCACAGTGTTTGCGGGCTATTTCATATATACGTCGTTCTATAGGTTTTCTAAGCCTGAAGTAATCCCGGTGTAAAGTTAATACCTCAATAGACCACCCCCCCCCCTCTTTTTCGATGTTTTGTGTTTAATTTAAGCTAATTTCACATACAAATCATCGAAAAAGAGGGGGGGTGGTCATGTAAAAATACGCTAAACAGCCATGAAACGTCTTAAATCTGTCCTATAGTCATACAGGACAATGAATAATATGTTAATCAAAAGGAGGAAACATGAGTAGCTTGCCACAAATGCCCGATGCAGAAGGAAATTTTGGAGAATACGGAGGGCAAATTATACCGCCACCCTTGATTGAGATAATGGATCAGATCAGTGCAGCTTACGCAGAGATCAGCGAAACAAAAGAATTTCAAGATGAGTTGAATGACCTTTATGCAAACTATGTGGGTCGCCCTAGCCCCATTTATCATGCAAAAAATCTCAGTGCCAAACTGGGTGGCGCACAAATTTATCTAAAGCGCGAAGATTTAAACCACACCGGCGCACATAAAATAAATCATTGTATTGGCGAAGCCCTGCTAGCTAAACACATGGGTAAAACCAAAGTGTTGGCAGAAACAGGTGCGGGGCAGCATGGCGTTGCATTAGCAACAGCTTGTGCATTGGTGGGGATTGATTGTGAAATCCACATGGGCGAGATTGATATTAAAAAAGAACATCCAAATGTAACTAAAATGAAAATTTTGGGTTGTAAGATTGTTCCAGTAAGCCGCGGAACACAAACCTTAAAAGATGCAGTAGATAGTGCATTTGAAGAATATCTAAAAGACCCTGTAACGACTTTATATGCCATAGGTTCAGTGGTTGGCCCGCATCCATTTCCTATGATGGTGCGTGATTTTCAAAGTATCGTTGGCAAAGAAGCGCGTGCTCAATTCTTAACAAGTAATGATAAATTACCAGATATAGTTATGGCGTGTGTAGGTGGAGGGTCAAATGCTATTGGTCTGTTTACTGAGTTTCTGCCTGATGAAGGTGTAGAGTTAATCGGCGTAGAGCCAGCAGGAAAAGGCTTGGATACACCAGCTCATGCAGCAACATTAACATTGGGAACGAAAGGCTCAATACATGGTTTCAAATGCTATAACCTGCAAGATGCCGAGGGTAACCCATTGCCTGTTTATTCAATCGCATCAGGTTTAGATTATCCTGGCGTTGGTCCACAACATTGTTTGCTAAAAGATTTAGGACGCGTGCGCTATGAGAGTGTTGATGATAAAGAATGCCTCGATGCATTTATGGAGTTGTCTCGTGTTGAAGGGATTATCCCCGCATTAGAAAGTGCCCATGCTGTTGCTTATGCGATGAAGATTGCAGGTGATATGGATAGTGATAAAACGATTTTGATTAATTTGTCAGGCCGTGGTGATAAGGATGCCGATTTTGTCGCGGATACTTTGTCACTTTAATCAGAGGTTCCTTAAGCGTAGGATTCTGCATTCAGCACAGATTAACCCATTAATCTTTATAATGGATATACTTCCGCGTATATAAAACACGGTGTAGAAAAGATCATTTTTCTCACCGTGTTTTTGTAAAAAAATAATTAAAATAATATGAGATATTTTTGCCCGTCACCTGATTTGCGCAAAGATCTCAATCAAAACTAGGCGAATATGAATTACAGATCAGAAGTTGATGGTTTAAGAGCAATTGCTGTTATTCCCGTTATCTTGTTCCATGCAGGACTCTCGGTATTAAGCGGGGGATTTGTTGGTGTGGATATATTCTTTGTTATTAGCGGTTATTTGATCGCCAGTATTATTTTATCTGAGATGCAGCAAGAAAATTTCTCGATAATCAATTTTTATGAAAGGCGTGCGCGGCGTATTCTTCCTGTGTTATTTCTTGTCATGTTTTGTTCGTTTGTTGCTGCTTGGTTTTGGTTATTACCCAATGACATGAAAGATTTTTCACAAAGTTTGGTGGCGGTGTCAGGCTTCTCATCAAATATTCTTTTCATGCAAGAAAGTGGCTATTGGGATACAGCTAACGAATTGAAGCCCCTTTTGCATACTTGGAGTCTTGCTGTTGAAGAGCAGTTTTACATTCTATTTCCATTGTTTCTTCTGCTGATTTGGAAGATTCGTAAGCATTGGGTTGTAGGTTTGTTGGTCACTTTATTATTTATTGCAAGCCTTACTGTGGCTCACTGGGGAGCGTATAAAATCCCGGTTGCTACGTTTTATTTATTAACAGCGCGTGCTTGGGAGTTATTAATTGGTGTAGGTATTGCTTATTATTTTTTCAGTACAAATGATTCAAATCGACCATTACTTGCAAATAATAAAGTAAATGAAGTAGCCAGTTTCATTGGTTTAGCCATGATTATTTATGCCATTTTGTTTTTTGATAAAGATACACCTTTTCCCAGTCTTTATGCCTTAGTACCAACAGTTGGAGCGGGTTTAATCATTCTTTTTTCTACCTCTCAAACACTCGTAGGACGTTTATTAAGCGCTAAAATTTTCGTGGGTATAGGGTTAGTCAGTTACGGCGCTTACTTGTGGCATCAACCACTTTTGGCCTTTTCTCGATATAATACAGTGTCAAGCAATGACGATTTAAGGTACATATTCATTGCTTTATTATCCCTCCCTCTTGCCTATATTTCATGGAAGTTAGTCGAAAAGCCATTTAGGAATAAAGGCTTATTTAGTAGAAAAACAATCTTTGTATTTTCTTTTGTCGGTTCAGCTGTTTTTGTTTTAGCGGGTATGTTGGGGCATCTGAAAGACGGTTTCCCAGATAGATTTTCACCTGATATTTTAAGTATTTACTACACAAATAATGGTAGCTTAAGCCGTTGTGATGAAGATATTTTTAGAGAAAGTGGTAGTACCTGCATCATCGGTGATCAAAATGTAGTACCAACCTCTGCCTTGTTTGGGGACTCTCATAGTTCAAAGCTTACCAAGAGCTTAGGTGAAATTCTTAAAACGAAAAATAAATCTATGGTGGTTTATGCGCAAGCATGGTGTCCTCCACTTATTGATCTTGGGACGGATAACGTTAACAAAGTCCCTGTTTGTCGAAAGTATATGATGAGTTCTTTTAGCAAGGTAATGAAGGATGAAAATATCGAAACGGTTATTTTAGCAGCAGAATGGCCTAACTACACAAAAGGAATACGCCCTGGTACAGATACCGATCAAGCTTATTATACTGATGAGGATTCTTTAGAAAAATCCCTAAAAGAAAATTATGCAGCGTTTACAAGAAGTGTAGATAGAACAATAAATTCTTTATCAGAAAAAAATAAAAAAGTGATATTTATTACTAGTGTTCCAGAGTATGAGGTCAATGTTCCCATTATCCTTAGTAAACTTAATATCAAGGGGGAGAGGGAGTTACCCCTAAAATATCGTGTGAGCCTTTCGGATTATAAAGAACGTAACAAAGAAGTTTTTCATGCGCTTATTGAAGCTAAAGCAAAAGATAATGCGGTAATTATTGATTCTTCGGATATTCTTTGTAAAAACGAATACTGTGACTACTTTGAAGATGGATCCTCTATCTATGAGGATTCAAATCATCTTACTTATGAAGCAACTAGATTAATAACAAAAGAACTGGAAAAGTTACTGATTTCTGATCAAAAGGAAGAGCCCGTTACTCAACCAATAGGAAATTTAGTTAGGATGAAAAAACCATAGCAATTTGTCTAATTGAAGAGAGCAAAAGTTAATTTATACTTTTGTATTGGGGTGGCGCACTTATGATTAGAATCTGCTGGTTGATTAGTCTACTCCTTAAAGTAGAAATAATTTTCCAGCAATAATCAAAAGCGAAACACCCAGTACAATCCTCACCAACTTTTCACCTTTTTCAAGTGCCATTTTCACCGCTACCCATGTGCCAAATACCATGCCAATGGAAAGTGCAATAGCGGCAAACCAATCTACATTACCTGTCCAGATAAAGACAATTACAGCAGGTACGGTAAACACCATAACGATAAAAACTTTGTGCATATTGATTTTAATTAAATCCATATTGTATAAATGCAAAAGTACCGACATGATGACAAAGCCAACACCGGCTTGAATGAATCCCCCATAAAACCCCACTGCAAACATGACAGGCCATGAGAGCCAATTTTTCCATTTGTGATTTTTAGCGTGCTCCATTACTTGTGCTTTTGGAAACATGAGGGAGAAAATAATCAATACCATTACAACGGCAAGTATTTTGGTAAATAATGCATCATCGATTTTTACAGCATAAAAAGCGCCTAAAATTCCACCTGGTAATGTCATCAGTGAGAGCTTTAAACTCATGGGGAAGTCGGAGTGTTTTTGCTTTTTAAATGCAGCGACCGCGGAGAGTGCTTCAATTTGAATGGCAATTCGGTTTGAGCCGTTAGCAACCGTTGCGTCGTAGCCTAAAAATATCATCAAAGGGATAGTGAGAGCAGATCCACCACCTGCTAAAACATTGAGAAAACCAGCAATAGCACCAACGATAGCAAGGATGATAAAAGTTGTTGGGTCAGAAAGGTTCATTGAGTTTATAAAAGCATACCCTTTATAATATTGCTAGATTTGTATATTGTTTTATTTTAATCCACTCTATTAAAGAGGAAGAAAGTTTCGTGAGAGGGTGTATAAAAAAATTTATGAGAGTATTGTATTTTTAAGGTGTCGCCCAACCGCAAGCCAAGCACCAATCATGCCTAATAAGCTACTGGCTAATAAAATATACAAAGTAATATTTAATCCTAAGCCACTAATGGAAAAATCACTAGCATAAAGCCCGGCAAGCTCATTGACGGGAGAAATTAAAGAAAACATGGCTATATTAACTATCACTAAGCTTAAAATCCCGCCAAATAATCCATACCAAATCCCGCTGTAAATGAATGGGCGACGAATATAAGCTGAGGTCGCGCCAATGAGTTTTGATACTTCAATTTCTTCTTTACGGTTTTGAATATCTAAGCGAATGGTGTTGCCGATAACCAATAAAACAGTGAGCGCCAATAAAATAGAAATCACCATAATGGCACGTTCAACAATGCGTAAAATGGCGCGTAAGCGTTGTACCCACTCTATATCCATTTGAACCAAATCAATTTCCGGATAGCTTTCTAGTTTATTTGCTAGTTTTTGCATATCAATGCCCGCATTACCAATAAGATTCATGCGGGGTGTAACGACGAGTACATGAGGGAGTGGGTTTTCATCCAGAGTTTCTAGTGTTTCAGCAAAACCTGTTATTTTACGAAATTGCTCTAAGGCTTCACTTTTTGGGACGAGAACGACTTTATCAATTTCTGTTAATTCTGCTAAAAGTTCTCCACGGTCACGTGCTTGTTGTTCGGTTATTCCTTGTTTGATGAATAGTGAAACGGTTGGTACTTCACGTTTATCATCGGTTAGAGATTTAAGATTTTTTAACAGTAAGTGTAAGCTGGCAGGTAATGATAGCGCGATAGCAATGGCGGCAAGTGTTATCCATGTAGACGCTTGAGATTGCCATAGGCGAGATAAGCTGTAATTAACTGCTTCTTTATGGTGGCTTATGCGAATAGCCGTAGGTGAGTTGTCAGGTCTGTAGGTTGCGCTCATTACTGCTTTACCTTGCGTAATATAATAATACGCTTTTTCATATCTTTAATTAGAGAATGATCATGGCTGGCAATAAGCACCGTTGAACCGTACTCATTAAACTGTTTAAAAGTATGCATGATGTCGAGAGCAAGATCCGGATCAAGGTTTCCCGTTGGTTCATCGGCTAAAATTATAGACGGCTTATTAACCACGGCTCGGGCGATTCCAACACGCTGTTTTTCACCTGCGGATAGCATTTGAGGATATTCTTTTTCTTTTTTGAGTAGATCAACTTTGTCGAGTGCAGCACGAACACGACGTTTAATGTCGTGTGGTCGCATACCTTCTATTTTTAGAGGTAGAGCGATATTATCAAAAACAGTTCTATCTTTAAGTAAGTTATGTTCTTGAAAAATCACCCCAATATTGCGTCGGAAGTCAGGTATCTTTCGTTTATTAATGGTATGGGTATTTTGCCCTGCAATGGTGACCACCCCATCACTAGGAGAGTCGAGTAAGGCAATTAATTTGAGTAAGGTACTTTTACCTGCGCCAGAATTCCCAGTGAGGAATGCCATTTCTCCTTGCTGCATTGATAAATTTACGTTGTACAGCGCCAATTGTCCTGTAGGATATTGTTTGCTGACTGCTTTGAATTCAATCATCTTTATTTGTTTTTAGTGTTTAGCCCCGAGTGATTTACACAGTTTACTCGTTTTGATTTTTAACGCAATCAGACAAATGTGATAATGTAGGGGCTAACAATATATTTTTGAGGCTAGTTATGTTTAAAAGATCAATAGTGTTTTTTTCCTTTTTAATTATTAATTTCTCATTGTTATCCCCAATCTTTGCTGAGGAAATTAAAAAAGAAGGTGGTTATTTTGGCGCGAAAACGGCAACACATCCTGAATGGTTTAAGGAAAGTTTTCTTGATCTTGAGGAGGATATTGCGGATGCCGCAAGTAAGAATAAACGCTTAGTTGTATATTTCTGGCAACCAGGTTGTCCTTATTGTACTCAACTATGGGAAGATAATTTTAGCCAACAAAAAATTGTTGATGACTTTAGAAAAAACTTTGAAATAGTCGCACTGAATATGTGGGGTGATAAAGAAGTGGTTAGCGTAGGCGGCAATGACTACACTGAAAAAACATTCTCTGATGCATTAGGTATTAAATATACGCCTACGCTATTATTTTTTGATGAGGGTAAAAAAGTCGTACATCGATTGAATGGTTATATTCCACCTGAAGATTTTCAGAGGAGTATGGATTTTGTATCAGGTAAGCATGAAAAAACCCAAAGCTTTGGAATGTTTTCAGCCCAACAAATGCAAGCAAGCTCAGAAGAAAAAGGTGGAAAGTTAAATGATGAAGATTTTTTCACGCTCGATTCTTACGATTTAAATAAAATAAACAAAAATGAAGAAAATTATTTAGCGGTTTTCTTTGAAGCTCCAAATTGTAAAAATTGTGACTTGTTACATGAGAAAACATTGCAAGATGAAACAACCAGGAATCTTGTTAAAAAGTTTAACTCGGTACAGTTAGACCGCTTTTCAAATACAAAGATTACAACACCAACGGGTCAACCGACCACATCAAAAGAATGGGCGAATAAGCTTGGGATTTCCTACTTGCCGGCAATGGTGTTTTTTAATAAAGAAGGTAAAGAAGTAATGAGAATTGATGCTCAAATGAGAACTTTTCACATTCAATCAGTTTTTGATTATGTGCTTACGGGGTCTTATAAAACAGAAAAAAACTTTCAACGCTATATATCTGCACGCGCAGAAAAAATCCGAGAAAAAGGAATAGATGTTGATATTTTTGCTTACTAAAAATCTGCATCCATAATATATACCCATTTGGGTAATGGGTGGCTATAGCGGTGTATGAACCAAGGGTCTTTTATTCATCATCACCTGCCAACAAAGCTCCTGTAAACTCATAAGCATCAAATTCTTGCAAGTCATCAATAGATTCACCAACACCAATAAAGCGTACGGGTATTCCGACTTTTTCTGCTATTGCAAAGAGTATTCCGCCTTTTGCAGTTCCGTCTAATTTAGTGACGGTAATTCCTGTTAGGCCTAATGCTTTATCAAACTCTGTTGCTTGAGCAAGTGCATTTTGTCCAATACTTGCATCAACAATTAGCATGATTTCATGAGGTGCATTTGGATCAATCTTTTGCATTACACGTTTAACTTTTTTTAGTTCTTCCATTAAATTGGTTTGTGTGTGTAAACGTCCTGCTGTATCGGCTAATAAAACATCAATATTTTTCGCTTTTGCTGACTCCATAGCATCATAAATTACCGAAGCGCTATCTGCGCCAGTGCCCTGTGCAATGACAGGAATATCATTGCGCTCACCCCATACTTGTAATTGCTCTACTGCTGCTGCGCGGAATGTATCGCCTGCTGCTAGCATGACGGATTTACCTTCGTTTTGGAATTTCTTGGCGAGCTTTCCAATGGTTGTAGTTTTACCTGCCCCGTTAATGCCTACTAATAAAATGACAGCAGGTGAAATATTGCCAACATCCAATGGTTTTGAAACGGGGCGTAAAATTTTCACCATTTCGGCGTACATCGCTTGCATTAAGGCATCGGAATCATTTAATTCGTTGCGAGATACGCGCTTAGTTAAATCATTAATGATGCGAGTAGTTGCTTCCATGCCTACATCTGCCATTAATAATCGTGTTTCTAAATCTTCTAATGCATCTTCATCAATTTTTTTCTTACCGAGAACTATATCGCCCATGCCTTCGGTGATTGAAGTGCCTGTTTTGGACAAACCTGAACGTAAGCGACTAAATAAGCCTTCTTTTTGGGGTTTTTCTCGAATTACTTCAGCCAGTTGTTGAACTTTAGGGAGAGTTTGCGACTCTACTATTTTTTGTTCTGCATCTTGGTTTGTTGGGGATTCTTCTATTGTTGAAGGTTCTTCATTGATCGATGAACTCGGTGCTTTTTCAATAGTTGATAGTTCTTGTTCATTTTTTAGATCAGCATCTAAACTCTGTTCTTCAGGCGTATTACTATCTGACTCTTGTGTCTGATTATCGGCAGGCTTTTTTTTCTTAAATAGTCGGAACATAGTTTATACTTACATTTAATATTTTAAGGGCAGGTTTGCAAAGAATATGAAACAAAACCAAAATAGAAGTTTATCACCTGTAGGGCTATTTCGTCGTAGTTTTTTGATAATGACGATGTCAATGTTCATTTTTTCAGTAGTTACTGCTGAAGAAGTGAAAAATAAAACTAGTAAAGTTTATGAAACAGTTTTAGAAAATGGCATGAAGGTATTGGTGAAGCAAGATAAGCGCGCGCCTGTAGCAGTGATTCAAGTATGGTATAAAATTGGTACAAGCTACGAGCATGAAGGTATAACAGGCTTATCTCATGCTCTTGAGCATATGATGTTTAAGGGGACGAAAAAACATAAGTCAGGTGAGTTTGAGAAAATGGTATCAGCCATTGGCGCACGCAATAATGCCTTTACTTCTCAAGATTACACGGCGTATTACGAAGTGCTTGCGGCAGATCAATTAGAAGCTGCGATGGAGATCGAAGCCGATAGAATGCGTAACTTGGTTTTTGATCCTGCAGAATTTAAAAAAGAAATAGAAGTTGTAAAAGAGGAGCGACGTTGGCGTACAGATGATAAACCAACATCATTGCTACGTGAGCAATTTAATGCAGTCGCCTTTTTGAATAGCCCCTACCGTGCGCCAGTAATTGGTTGGATGGTTGATCTTGAGGGCATGAAGCTAGAAGACGCTATTGATTGGTATAGAAAATGGTATACGCCAAATAATGCTACATTAGTCGTTGTGGGTGATGTTGACCCTGAAAAAGTAATAGCAATGGCAAAAAAATACTTTGGCGTTTATAAGAGCAACCCGCTACCCGAGGTAAAATTACGTACCGAAGTTGAACAAAAGGGAGTACGAAATATTGTTTTAAAGCTTCCTGCAAAACTATCAAACTTGCGGATGGGGTTCAAAACCCCTGGAATGATTTCCGCTAAAAATGGCAAGGTTGATAAATGGGAGCCTTATGCGCTAGAGGTATTGGCCAATATTCTAGATGGAGGAGATAGTGCTCGTTTTGCTAAAAACCTGATTAGAGGAAAGTCTATTGCTGCTGGAGCAGGAGCGGGTTATTACGGCTACGGACGTTTACCGAATATGATGGTCATTACAGGTACACCCGCTAAAGATATTGAAATGAGTGTGCTTAAAAAAGCATTGCTAGATGAAATAGAGATACTCAAAACGGAGTTGGTAAGTGATTCAGAGTTAAAACGAGTTAAAGCTCAAGTGATAGCTGGTGAAGTTTTTGAACGTGATTCAATTCAGCACATGGCAACATTGTTAGGCTCACTCGAAACAGTCGGCTTAGGACATCAGTATATGGATGAATATGTGCCAGGTGTTTTGGCCGTAACTGCAGAGCAAATTAAAGATGTAGCAAAGAAGTATTTAATAAAAGAGCATTTAACTGTGGCGGAATTGATACCTCTTCCTTTGAATGAAAGTAATGATAAGAAGGAAGCTAAATAATGAAAAACTTACTAAGAATAGTTTTCGTTACAATGATAGTTGTATCAAATCAATTGGCATCTGCGGCACCAAAAATAGAGCATTGGGTGACTGATTCTGGCTTGCGTGTTTATTATGTGAATGTTCCTGAACTACCTATTTTAGATGCTCGGCTGACTTTCGCAGCTGGCAGTGCATATGACGGCGATAAAGCTGGGCTTTCAGGAATGTTATCGGGGATGTTGGACAAAGGCGCTGCAGGGTTAAATGCAGACCAAATAGCTGAGGCATTTGAATCTGTAGGTGCTAAATTTTCGGCAGGTTCTGCGCGTGATATGTCATGGATTAATCTACGTACATTAACACTCGAAGAACAGATGCTATCAGCCTTGTATATTTGGCAAAAAGTTATTGAAAAACCAGATTTTCCTGATGTTGATTTTGAGCGCCTAAAAAAACAAGCATTGGTTGGCTTGCAAGCAGAAAAGCAAAACCCTAGTTCAATAGCTAGTAAGGCATTTTATAAGAACCTTTATGGTGATCACCCTTATGCTACTCCTAAAAATGGTACCGAAAAAACTATTGGCACACTAACGACTAAAGACTTAAAAGATTTTTTTAAGAAGTACTATGTCAATAAAAATGGTCAACTTGCTTTGGTTGGGGCTATCAGTAAGCAACAAGCAGAAGTTATCGCTAATAAAATATCAAAAGCATTACTAAACGGTGGTAAAGGAGAGGGTAATAAAGCAGTTGCAATCCCTGAAGTTAAGCCATTAACAGAGGCAAAAACTGTGCGTATTCCTTTTCCCTCAACACAAGCGCATGTGATGATTGGACAACCTGGAAATAAACGAGGCGATAAGGATTACTTCTCATTGTATCTTGGTAATCATGGTTTAGGGGGTAGTGGCTTTACTTCGCGGTTAATGAAAGAAGTACGAGTAAAACGTGGTTTGTCATACAGTGTTTATAGTTATTTCATTCCTATGCAAGAAAATGGCCCATTCATGGTAGGACTACAAACGAAAATATCACAAACAGATGAAGCAATAAAAGTAGCTCGTGAAGTTTTGGAAAAATTCCAAAAAGAAGGTCCAACTGAAGAAGATTTAAAAGCATCTAAGCTCAATATTACGGGTGGCTTCCCTCTGCGCACGGCAAGTAATGACGATATTATCGGTTATATCGCGATGATAGGTTTTTATGGTTTGCCTTTAGATTATTTGAATACTTTTACCGATACCGTTGAAAATATCAGTCGAGATCAAGTCGTGGATGCATTTAAGAGACGAATACACCTTGATAAAATGCTGACAGTAATAGTTGGTGGAAAAGCAGTTAATGAAGAAAAAGCCACAGAAAAATAATAAGCGTAGCAAGACAAATACACTGCGCATAATCGGTGGAGATTGGCGCAGTAGGAAGCTATCTTTTATTGATGCACAAGGTTTACGCCCAACGCCCGATAGAATTCGTGAAACGTTATTTAATTGGCTTCAAGCCTATATTCATGGCGCTAACTGCTTAGACTTGTTTGCAGGCAGTGGAATATTGGGTTTAGAGGCGCTATCAAGAGGTGCAGCTCAGGTTGATTTTGTTGAAATGAACAAAGTGGTGGCGAAACAACTAGAATGCAATCTGGAGCTGTTAAAATCAGACGCAAAAGTACACCAAGAAGATGCTTTAGAGTTTCTAAAAACACACAAAACGTCGAAAAAAGGGGGGGGTGGTAAGTTAAATATCATCTTTTTAGACCCTCCATACCGCCAAAACCTGTTGGGAGAGGTTTTAAAGGTTATTTGTGATAAAGAAAATGGCTTGATCGATGAAAATACACTGATTTATTTGGAGCATGAGTCAGAGGAAAGCTTTGATTGGGACAATTATGGGCTAAAGGTATTAAAACAAGCCAATGCAGGACAGGTTAAAAGTTATTTGATGGGGCTGAGTCCCTCTATCGAGACGTTATAAAAGTAAATTTTGTAGCTTGGTGTTGAGGAACGAAGCCCAACGTGATGCTGTTTGTTGGGTTTCACAAGCTCAGCACCAACTTACAATAGTGTTTTTGCGACACTTATTTCTAAAGATGAAGAAGCTAAAAAATTCTAAGTAGAGTCAATACGCCCATTAAAACAACCAACATTCCCGCAATTAGCCTGATTTTAGGGTTTCTTACCCATTTGGAAAGGCGAGCTGCAATTACACCCATCGCTAATAAATTCGGTAATGTGCCCAAGCCAAAAGCCAGCATAATTAAAGCCCCTTCCATGGCTCCACCCGCTGAAAGCGTCCAAATCA
>Ga0256839_1004556_pt1 | contig 13438 bp, 15 predicted proteins | sample 354166metaG_FD_185968 | JGI IMG/M metagenome (GOLD analysis project Ga0256839, IMG submission 185968) | Hydrothermal vent microbial communities from Mid Atlantic Ridge, Atlantic Ocean - 354-166 | ecosystem: Environmental > Aquatic > Marine > Hydrothermal vents | place: Atlantic Ocean: Mid... | reverse complement strand
GCAGAATTCACGCCGTTTGCGAATTGACAGCCGCCGCCGCAGCGCCTAAAGGACGTGCTTCGAACATGATCGGCCTTCGAATCCCCATGCGGTTTGGGCCATACAACACGGAGACCCGCCATGAAGCGCACTTTTCAACCTTCGAACCTGGTCCGCAAGCGGCGCCACGGCTTCCGTGCGCGCATGGCAACCAAGGCTGGCCGCAAGATCCTGAATGCCCGGCGCGCCAAAGGCCGGAAGCATCTGAGCGCCTGAGCGCTCTCCACACGAAAACATGACACCGTCGGATGGTCCCCCAGCAGATTGCCAGGCTGAGGGTTTCTTGTCGACGGAAGAAACCATTCCACAAACCCTGACAAGACGCTCGGACTTTCTCCGCGCGGCCCGTTCCCGTCACGTTGCCCGGCCCGGTTTCATCCTTCAGGCCCGCAAACGGACTCCGGATGAAGCGGACGGGGTTCGCATCGGCTATACCTGCTCCAAGAAAGTCGGAAACGCTGTGCGCAGAAATCGTGCCAAACGCAGGCTTCGCGCAGTTGCGCGCGATGTGCTTCCGGGGTGTGGCCGGGACGGATGGGACTATGTCCTGATCGGGCGCCCGGAAACGACGCAAAATCAACCATTTGACGAGATGGTGGATGACTTGAAAACTGCGCTTGAGAAAATACATGGGAACGGAACATGACACCCTTGGCCCATATCGTCGCCCTGCCCGTCCGCGTTTATCGTCTGGTGTTCTCACCTTGGGTCGGACACGGGTGCCGATATCAGCCCACCTGCTCTGCCTATGCAATCGAAGCACTTGAAAAACACGGGGCGTTGAAGGGAACCTGGCTTGCAGCGCGCCGGGTGGGTCGTTGCCATCCGTTCGGAGGCTCGGGCTACGACCCTGTCCCCGGGCCACATTCCGCGTCAAACAGGCACCATCACGATGATCCCTCTTGACCAGGACCCCGCCGAGACGAGATAATCACGAAATTGAATGTGTGAATGCTCCAGGCCTCAACGCCGGACAATCAAGGGAGAAATGCGCCATGTCCATCGAATTTGAAGGCAAGACCATTGAAACGAACGACAACGGTTACCTTGTCAACCTCGACGACTGGACGGAAGATCTCGGCCGGAAGATGGCGGCGATCGAAGGGATCGAAGAACTGACCGAACGCCATTGGGACGTGATCAACTATCTTCGGCAGGAATACTACGAAAACCGGCAGAATCAACCCAACACCCGCGCAATCATCAAGGCCATGACCGAAGAATGGGGCGAAAAGATCAAACAGAAAGACCTTTACGAACTGTTCCCGCTGGATCCGTCCAAACAGGGCGGAAAAATAGCCGGTCTGCCTGAGAGTCGCCGCAAGGGTGGCTACTGACGCCAGGGAACGGCCCTCGGCCGAGTTCCGGCTGACAGTAAGCTGCGTGCATGGAGTTTGCCGGCGTGACGCCCGGCTGTGATCCGTTTCGCAACCTTCGGCCATGCATGGCGGGTGAGCCGTGAAAACGGACTTGTCGCGCGCCAGGTTCGCAACTAAAGCGGACCCATGTTTGACAAATCCGATGACATCCACCCGCTTTTTGCCGGTGCGCCCGACACAACGGAATACAAGAAACTGCGCAAACGCATTGTTCGTCTGACGCGCGAGGCCATAGAACAATACGGCATGATCGAGCGCGATGCGCGCTGGTTGGTCTGTCTGTCCGGTGGGAAGGACAGTTTCACATTGCTTGCCGTGCTCCATGAATTGAAATGGCGCGGACTGTTGCCGGTCGATCTGCTCGCCTGCAATCTGGATCAGGGGCAGCCGGGCTTTCCAGCCACCATATTGCCCGAATTTCTTGAGCAAATGAATGTGCCGCACCGGATCGAGTACCAGGACACATACACGATCGTGAAAGACAAGACACCTGCGGGGCGCACCTATTGCGCGCTGTGTTCCCGCCTGCGCAGGGGCATTCTGTACAGGATCGCCCGCGAAGAGGGGTGCAGCGCGATCGTGCTAGGCCATCACCGCGATGACATACTTGAAACATTCTTCATGAATCTGTTTCATGGCGGCCGGCTGGCCACCATGCCGCCCAAACTGTTGAATGAAGCCGGCGACCTTTTCGTCTATCGACCGCTGGCCCATGTGGCCGAAGCAGACTGCCAGCGCTTTGCCCATTCCATGAACTACCCCATCATACCTTGCAACCTTTGTGGAAGTCAGGATGGCCTGCAAAGGCAACAGGTGAAAGCAATTCTGGATGGCTGGGAAAGCAACAGCCCCGGACGCCGGCAAGTCATGTTTCGCGCTCTTATGAATGCAAGACCGTCGCACTTGCTCGATCCGGATCTTTTTTCATTTTCCACGCTTGAACGGCGCACTGCTCAATTTGATGAAAACCCGGAATAAAATCCGGTCGCGCATTAACCCAAAGCCCAACCCGCGGAACTAATCCTGTCGCTGAACAGTTCAGTTGGCTTTCGGATCGGGGTATCGCTCATGGCAAAAAATCTGGTTGCTGGAATTCACCGCTTTTATTGGCGACTTCGTGACGGGTTTTCCGGGCCCCAGATCCTGGCTTTTCTGCCGGCGATGACATTGGGCGCATACTGGTTTGGCGGCGAAGGATTGCTGATATTTTTTGCATTGGCCTTGCCGGCAGCCTTCGCGATTGCCGGAATATTTTCCGGAACCGGCCCGGCCTGGTCCGAAGCCCGCGACAAGGAAACAAACCTGCGTCTGAAGACCGTCGCGGAAAAGGCACTAACGGAAATTCTTGCCAACGGTGAAACGACGGGCAAGACAACGGCCGCCCTGGCAATCGAACTCGATGACTTTTCCGATATTGAAGCCCAGTACGGTCGGCGCGCCGCCTCGTCCATCATGAAGAGCGTGGCGGAAAGAGTGGCCTTTGCGCTACGCGAAACCGATCACGTTGTGCGTCTGGGCGGGCCACGATTTGCCGTGGCCCTTTCACCAGTCCGCCGGGCGGACCTTGAAACGCTCATTCAGCTTTGCAACAGGCTGCAGGCCGAAATCGCCGAACCCTATTCAATCGATGCCACGCGAATTTTTGTCACGGCCTCGATCGGGTTCTGCCTGCCGGACCGGGCGCAATCACGCTCGGGGTCCGAACTTCTCGACAATGCCATCCACGCGATGGAACTGGCGGCCGCCCATGGTCCAGGTTCTGTTCGAGCCTATTCAAATTCCTTGAAGGCCCGGAAACGCGGGTCAGACATGGATCACGGTGAGATCATCGAAGCTCTGGAGACTGGGCAGATCAAACCATGGTTCCAGCCACAGGTGTCGACCAACACCGGGGAGCTATCGGGTTTTGAGGCCCTGGCGCGGTGGGACCACCCCAAGAAGGGCGTTCTGTTGCCGCGCGATTTCCTGCCAGCGATTTCGGAAATGGGCCTGCAAGAGCGGCTGTGCGAAATCATGGTGTCGCGTTCAATGGCTGCTTTGCGCCACTGGGACCAATCCGGGTATATTGTCCCTTGTGTGGCTGTGAACTTCTCGGGCGAAGAGCTTTCAAACCCGAAACTGACAGAGTGGATCAAGTGGGAGATCGACCGTTATGAGCTGACACCTGACCGATTGTGCGTCGAAATCCTCGAAGACGTCATCGCGCAGTCTGAAGACGACGTGGTGGTGAAGAATATCCAGGCATTGTCCGAATTGGGGTGCCCTGTTGACCTTGATGATTTCGGCACCGGCCACGCTTCGATTGCCAGCATCCGACGCTTTTCGGTTCACCGGATCAAGATTGACCGCTCTTTCATAACCCGCGTTGATCGCGACCGCGAGCAGCAGAACATGGTAGCGGCAATTTTGACGATGGCCGAGCGGCTGGATATCGATACTCTCGCCGAAGGCGTCGAAACAATCGGAGAACATGCCATCCTTGCGCAATTGGGGTGCGCGCATGTTCAGGGGTTTTCCATTGCACGCCCGATGCCGTTCGAAGCCACGGAACAATGGATGCGCCAACACCGCTCCAAGATACAGCACGCGCCCACGGTCGGAAAGTCAGCGGGTCGGTGACGGGCTGCGAATTCGCAATGGAAACCCGCGCGGCTGCCATGGCCTGTTGACATTCATGGGCTTGCCCTGTTGAACCACCCTTACTCAAGAACCGGGCAGGTGGTGCTATTTCATGGACGATCAGAACAAGAATTTGATACTCGCGACCGCGCTGAGTTTTCTGGTAATTCTCGTGTGGTTTGTTCTCTTCCCTCCTGAGCAGCCCGCAGTCGATCAAGGCGCTCCGACCGTCGCCGGCGAAACCGTCCCGATAGCCGAAGCACCGTCAGTTGTCGCAACGGAAAGCGTCGCAACGGCCGAGCCGTCACCGGTTCAGTCGCCGCGCGCGGAAATTGACACGCCGCGCCTGTCCGGAAGCTTGTCGCTTCTTGGAGGCCGGATCGACCAGTTGGCGCTCAAAGACTATCGCGAGACGCTGGAACCCGACAGCCCGAATGTCGTCTTGCTGAAACCCGTGGGCCAGCCCGAAGCCTACTATGCCGTGTTCGGCTGGGCACCAGGCGGTAGCTTGGGGGCCGAGGACGTGCCTGGCCCCAACACCGAATGGAAGCTCGTCTCGGGCAAACAGTTGACGCCGGAAAACCCGTTGAGTCTCGAATGGGAAAACGCCAAGGGATTGGTGTTCCGCCGGCAGATCTCTGTCGATGATGACTATATGTTCTCAGTCACGCAGCAGGTCGAAAACACTTCTGGTGAACCGGTTCGATTGGCGCCCTATTCGGAGCTGGTTCGGGATGGGGAGCCAAGCGACCTGAAAGGCTTTTTCATCATCCACGAAGGGGCCATTCGCCAGGACGGCGAAGAGTTGGAAGAATTCACCTACAAGAAAATGCGCCGTTTCGATGCCGATGAGAAATGGGGCGCAGGCTCGGACGTTGCGAATGTGGAAAGCAACGGTTGGGTCGGCTTCACCGATCACTACTGGATGACGATCCTCATTCCCGACAAGGACCAGGCATTTACTTCGGTTCTGCAATACAATGAGGCGCGCGATACCTATAAATCAATCGCCCGCCTTGCCACCCGCGAAATCAAGCCGGGCGAAACGACTTCGGTTTCAACAAGGGTCTTTGCCGGAGCCAAAGAATGGCAGACAATTCGCGACTATGAAAGCAACCTGGGAATCTACCGCTTCATTGATGCCATTGACTGGGGCTGGTTCTTTTTCCTGACAAAGCCGATCTTTGCTGTGCTGCATTGGTTGAACGGCATTATCGGCAACATGGGGTGGGCGATTATCGGGCTGACCCTGATCATCAAGGCCATCATGTTTCCGCTCGCCTACAAATCCTACGTTTCGATGGCAAAGATGAAAGAGCTGCAGCCCGAAATGGAAAAGCTCAAGGAGCGCGCGGGTGACGATCGCCAGAAACTGCAAAAGGAAATGATGGAGCTGTACCGCAAGGAAAAGGTGAATCCGGCCTCAGGTTGTTTTCCGATCCTGCTGCAGATACCCGTATTCTTTTCCCTCTATAAAGTGGTGTTTGTCACTCTTGAGTTGCGCCATGCTCCGTGGATCGGCTGGATTCGGGATCTGTCTGCGCCCGACCCGTCATCGGTGCTGAACCTGTTCGGGCTGCTGCCCTATTCGCCCCCCGACCCGAACTCATTCCTCGCGGTCTTTTCGATAGGGCTGCTACCGATCCTGCTGGGCATATCGATGTGGCTTCAACAGAAACTGAACCCGACACCCACCGACCCGACGCAGAAAATGATCTTTGCCTGGATGCCTTGGGTATTCATGTTCATGCTCGGCAGGTTTGCCAGCGGTCTCGTGCTCTACTGGATCACCAACAACACGATCACGTTTACTCAGCAGTATGCGATCATGCGTAAACATGGCCACAAGCCGGATGTGCTTGGCAATATTCTGAAAGGGTTCAAGCGCGAGAAATCTGAAAAGGAATGACCGCGCAGGTCACCCATATCTGGCGCCACCCAATCAAGGCACATGGGCGTGAACGGCTTCAATCCGTTGATCTGGTCGAAAACGATACCATGCCCTGGGATCGGGCGTGGGCTGTCGTCAGAGACGGTTCGGGCGTTGACGGGGCGGCATGGACCGCGTGCGGACACTTTTCCCGGGCGGCCCGAAACCCAGCCCTCCAGGCGATCGAAGCCAGGTTGGACGATGCGACCGGCGATATCACGGTCAGCCACCCCGACCGGCCTTCGCTTACGTTCAACCCAGAAAAGAACCCTGACAGGTTTATTTCCTGGGCAGCCGGCTTGGGCCCCCAGGACGCGCCGGGCCCGGCCCGGCTGGTCAGATCTCGCGAGCGCGGCATGACAGACACGCCATTTCCGTCCCTCAGCCTGTTGAACGCGGCATCACATCGCGCGGTTGCCCAAAAACTGGGGCAGGACATTGCACCCACGCGCTGGCGCGGGAACTTTCTGATCGACGGTCTGTCACCTTGGGAAGAATTTGAGTGGATCGGTCGGCGCTTGCGTATCGGCACTGCTGTCTTGACTGTACGCGAACGCATCGGACGCTGTCAGGCAACCTCGGCAAATGTCACGACCGGGCAACGTGATACCGACATGCTCAGGGTTCTTGACGGTGGCTGGGGACACACTGATTTCGGCGTCTATGCAACAGTGGACACCGGCGGAAGAGTAAAGCCGGGCGATTGCGTGGAGTTGTTGTCATAGAACTGTCATTTCCAATTGCCGCACCGAACGCAGACGACCTGGAAAAGGGACGGCTGCTGTTTTCACGCCCGACAGAGTTTCTCAAGGGTGTGGTTGCCATGGACGGTCTGCCCCCGGCGGACCGGATGGAGGTCTGTTTCGCAGGACGCTCGAATGTTGGGAAGTCAAGCCTGATCAACGCGTTGACCGGGCGAAAGGCCTTGGCCAGAGCATCCAACACACCGGGGCGCACCCAAGAGATCAACTTTTTCACCACCTCGGACAACCTGTATCTGGTCGATTTGCCCGGCTACGGCTATGCCAACGCCCCTGTGCAGGTCGTGGAAAAATGGCAGCGCCTGCTGAAGAACTACCTGTCGGGCCGGCAGTCTCTTCGACGGGCATTCGTGCTCGTCGATATGCGCCATGGCCTGAAACCCGCCGATGAAGAAATTCTGGCCCTGCTCGACCGCTCCGCTGTTACCTTCCAATGCGTCCTGACAAAAGCGGACAAGGTAAAGGCCCATGAGCGAGACAGGGTCTTGGCACAAGTTCGATCCGGGCTTGCCAAACACCCGACGGCATTTCCGGAAATCATTGTGACCTCTTCCGAAAAGCGCGACGGCATCGCCGAACTCCGGGCCGTCATCGCTGCAATCGAATAGAGCCAGCGGCAACGCCCCTTGGCACAAGCCCGCGATCAAGTTACCTAGGACTGCCATCAGCCGACTATGAAGAAACGAAAAGACATGAATCGCGACTGGATTGCTACGGCCCGGACTCTGTCCGAGGCACTGCCCTATTTGCAGCGCTATGACGGCGCCACCGTGGTCATCAAGCTCGGCGGGCATGCCATGGGCAGCGACGAAGCAATGGACAGTTTCGCGCGCGACGTCGTGTTGATGCAGCAGGTCGGAGTCAATCCAGTGATCGTTCATGGCGGCGGCCCCATGATCAATTCGATGCTCGACAAACTTGATATCAAGTCTGAATTCATCGACGGAAAAAGAGTCACGGATTCCAAGACGATGGAAATCGTTGAGATGGTCCTGTCAGGCAACGTCAACAAACGCATCGTTCAGGCGATCAACGCGCAGGGCGGCAAGGCAATCGGCCTTTCGGGCAAGGATGCCAACCTTATGGTCTGTGAAATCGTTGACCCCGAAATGGGCTATGTCGGGAAACCCAATGAAGTCAATCCGGAGTTCCTGCGCAGCCTGGCCACGGCAGGCATCATCCCGGTCATTGCGCCGATCGGGACAGGCAGGGGGGGTGAGACATTCAATGTAAATGGCGACACGGCCGCTGGCGCCATTTCGGCAGCGTTGAAAGCTGACAGGTTGCTTTTGTTGACTGATGTTGATGGTGTCCGGGACCGGACCGGAAAGGTCGTGACGGCGTTGAGTTCGAAACAGATCAGGAAGATGGTCGAGGACGGTACGATTTCCGGAGGGATGATCCCCAAGACCGAAACCGCCTTGTCTGCCCTGGCCGGCGGGGTGCGAGCCGCCGTTATCCTGGACGGGAGAGCACCAAACGCCTGCTTGCTTGAGCTGTTTACCGAACATGGTGCGGGCTCACTCATACGTGACTGAAACGCGCTGTTGTGTCGCTTGTCGCGGTCGCCCGCTGCACATAGATCCTTGAGATGGAAAACGAACTGGTCATACGCCTTGGTGTCTTCACAGGGCTGTTTCTTCTTTTTGCCGGGTTGGAAACACTCTGGCCGAAACGGCAGCGCACCCAGCCCCGGTCACGACGCTGGCTGACCAACATGGCGTTGATCGTCATCGACTCTCTCGCGCTTCGGGCGATGGCCATCGGCATCCCGGCCCTGGCGGTCGGGGCGGCAATTGATGCCAGCATGAACGGCTATGGTCTGTTCAACAAGCTGACCTGGAACCCTTGGCTCGAAGGCATCCTGGCTATCCTGATTTTCGACTTCGCGATCTGGTTCCAGCACCTTGTCACGCACAAGGTCCCTCTCCTTTGGCGGCTGCATCGTGTGCATCACGCAGACCGCGATATCGATGTGACAACGGCCATGCGGTTTCACCCGATCGAGATACTGTTGTCGATGCTGCTGAAGATTGGGCTGGTCTATCTGATCGGCCCGGCGGCATGGGCGATGATTGCCTTTGAAGTGATCCTGAATGGCACCGCGATGTTCAACCATGCCAATATCGCACTGCCCGCTTGGCTGGATGCGCTTATTCGCAAGGTGCTCGTGACGCCGGACATGCACCGTATTCACCATTCAACCAAACGCATCGAGCATGACAGCAACTACGGATTTTCGCTGAGTGTCTGGGACAAGCTGTTTGGCACCTACACTGCCACCCCTGACGGTGGAGAGGAAAACATGACAATCGGGTTGCAATGGCAGGATGATCGGCCCTCTCGGCTGAGTTGGGCGCTGTTCTTGCCATTTGCCAAGAAATAATCGAACTTCCAAAATGTCGGTTTTCTGGCCATTCTTCTTGAATGAATGTCGATGATCTCCGGGCCACCGCGCAGCACCATTTCCTCGACTTGCTCGGCGTCGTCGATCTGCATGATCGCGACCCGTTGCCCGAAGCATTCGACCAGATCGTCCTGTTGGGGCCGCTTGAACCTGGGTTCTGGGGCCATCTTGCGGCACAGCCAGAATGGGCCGGAGCAAGCCCCGACCCGATAGATGAATGGTCTCGCCGCACCATCACGGCCATCGCGAACAAATTTGGCGGGTGCGCGGTGTTCCCATTTGGCCGCCCGCCATATGCGCCTTTCATCGACTGGGCGCTGCGCAGTGGTCATTTCTGGCCGTCGCCGGTGAGCTTTCTCATTCACGACCGCGCCGGTCTCATGGTGTCTTTTCGGGGGGCGATTGCATTCTCCGGGCACTCGCTTCCCAGGACTTCGGGCAGGAATCCCTGCCTTTCATGCACAGCAAAGCCCTGTTTGACAGCCTGCCCCGGCCTTGCTGTTGTGGGCGAAAAACTCGACATTGCTGCCTGCCATGAAACTCTGAGCCTCCCGGCCGGACAAGATTGCATGGACACGGGATGCAAGATCCGACGAACCTGTCCGGTTTCCATGACCTACGAGCGGTCGCCGGAACAATCCGCCCACCACATGAAGGCTTTTCATCCATGACCTTGCGACTGATCCTGATGCGTCACGCCAAATCCGACTGGCAAAGCCCCGCCGCAGATGATTTTGAGCGACCCCTGAACAAACGCGGGCTTGATGCCGCAAACCGGGTAGGTCGGTGGCTGTGTGCACAAGGGTACATCCCCGAATTGGTGCTGTGTTCAGCGGCACATCGAACCCGCCAGACATGCACGGTTGTGTTGGATCAACTGGACGCCGCGCCAAGGGTCACGTTTTCGGATCGCCTGTACCTGGCGTCCCCCGAAACAATGTTCCAGATTGTCGGACAGGCCGGTATTACAACGCCGGTCCTGATGCTGGGCCACAACCCCGGCACCGCCCTACTGGCCCGGGCGCTGGCCAGAAAAGCACCGCCCCACCCCAGATTCGTTGATTATCCGACGGCAGCCACCACGGTTCTGGACTTTGCGACAGACAACTGGTCATCGCTCACGGCCGGAACCGGAGAGGTTGTGGATTTTGTGGTTCCGCGCGATCTGGGATAGAGAAGGGCGACACACCGTGTGCGCCGCCCTTGATCATCAGGTATCCCTGGATGAATTGGATGATCTGGCTCAGTGGCCCAGAATTTGACTGAGGAACAGCTTCGTGCGCTCCGATTTCGGATTGTTGAAGAACTCTTCCGGTTCGTTCTGCTCCACGATCTGGCCCTGATCCATGAAAATCACCCGGTCGGCGACCTGACGGGCAAAACCCATCTCATGTGTCACCACAAGCATGGTCTTCCCTTCTTCCGCCAGCTCGATCATTGTGTCCAGAACCTCTTTGATCATCTCTGGGTCGAGGGCCGATGTCGGTTCATCAAACAACATGATCCGCGGCTCCATGCACAATGAGCGCGCGATGGCCACACGTTGCTGCTGTCCACCCGAAAGCTGACCTGGGTATTTGTCGGCCTGCTCTGGAATTTTCACCTTTTCGAGATAACGCATGGCGTTTTCTTCGGCTTCTTTCTTGGGTGTCTTGCGCACCCAGATCGGTGCCAAGGTGCAGTTTTGCATGATCGTCAAATGCGGAAACAGGTTGAAGTGTTGGAACACCATCCCCACCTCCCGGCGGATCTTGTCGATGTTCTTCAGATCCGAAGACAGTTCAGTCCCATCAACGATGATGGTGCCTTCCTGGTGCTCTTCCAGCCGGTTGATGCAACGGATCAACGTCGACTTCCCCGAGCCGGACGGGCCGCAGATCACGATGCGCTCACCACGATTAACCGTCAGATTGATATCGCGCAGAACATGGAACGCACCATACCACTTGTTCATGTTGATGATTTCGATCGCCACTTCGTCCGAAACGGCCGGCTGGCTGCGATCGCTTTCACGGGTTGCAAGTTCAGACATTCCGTCACTCCCTTTGAATTAATGACCAGTCTGAAGCTTGCGCTCCAGATACATGGAATAGCGCCCCATTGAGAAGCAGAAGAGGAAAAAGACAAAAGCGATGAAGCCATACAGCTCCCACACGATGCCATTCCACTCAGAGTTCGCCTGGATCAGTTTTGCCCAGCCGATCGGGTCGGACAGCCCGATGATCGACACCAGCGTCGTGTCCTTGAACAGGCCGATGAAGGTCGACACGATGCCCGGAATGGCGATTTTCAGCGCCTGAGGCATAATGATCAAACGCTGTGCCTGCCAGTAGGTCAGGCCAAGCGCGTCGGCCGCTTCATACTGGCCCTTGGGCAACGCTGCAAGACCGCCGCGGATCACTTCCGCCATGTAGGCGGCTGCAAAGAGCGTGATCATGATCATGACGCGCAGGATGATATCGAACTGCGTTCCCTTGGGCAGGAAGTAGTTCAGCAACACCGACGCCACGAACAAGAGGGTGATCAAGGGCACACCGCGAATGAACTCGATGAACCCGACGCACAGTGATTTTACGATAACCAGGTTTGATTGACGGCCCAGGGCCAGGACGATGCCAAGCGGGAATGACAACGCAATCCCGGTCACGCCAAGCGTGATCGCCAGCATGAAGCCACCAAAGTTTCGGCTCGCAACCGGCTCCAGGCCCAAGGGCACTACAGACGCCAGGGCATTCACGACAGGCCCTGCGAGCAAAAGCCACCAGACGATCGCGGCAAGAACACCGGCAATGAGGCCGAGCAGCGAACTCGTGGCGTTTGCCACCAGACGGTTGACCAGAACGCCAATCACGAAACCGGCAAAAGCCACAACCGGGACCCAGATCGTTCCGCCCCAAAGCAACCAGGGCCCGACGAACGGAACCGCAATCGTGAAGACAATCATCCACCGCGGCAGCTTTTCAAAAAGGACCGGGGCAATGGCCGCAATCAGAAGTATGAACGCCATGTTTGGCCGCCAATACTGGTTGCTTGGATAAAAGCCATACATCAATTGCCAAAACCGTTCCCGGATGACGGCCCAGCAGGCGCCGCCAACGCCTTCGCCATACTCTTCAGCCAGAATCTCGCGGCACTCATTCAGAGAACCGGCATTCCAGACACCTCGGAACATCCACGGCAGGACTCCGGCAAGTATCGCATAGATCAGGTAGATTGCCACAAGTGTGAGGATGGTGCTGAGAATGTCGGAAAACAGATTCTGTCGCATCCAGCCGATGATACCGGTGCTCGCTGGTGGTGGCGGCTTTTCCCCCACCATTTCGGTGCGCACGTAGGCTATGGATTTGTCTGCTGTTGCCATTTCAGCGCTCCCTCAACTTTGTGCGTTCGTTGTAGTAGTTCATGACCGCCGAAATCGAGAGCGAGATGACCAGGTAGCACGCCATGAGAAGCAGCAAACACTCCATCTCACGACCGGTCTGGTTCAGCGTGATGCCCCCCAGGGTTCCTGTGATGTCCATGTAACCAACGGCGATCGCCAATGATGAGTTCTTGGTGAGATTCAGATACTGTGAAATCAGCGGGGGCACGATCACGCGCATCGCCTGCGGAAGAATGATCAGCCGCATGATCTTTCCAGACCTCAAGCCCAATGCAGCCGCGGCCTCGGTTTGGCCTTTCGAGATGGCCATGATCCCGGCGCGCACATTCTCGGCGATGAACGCGCCGGTATAAAGCGACAGGGCCAACCAGAGCGCAAGAAGCGAATTGCGCATGTGAATACCACCCTTGAAGTTGAACCCCTTCAACTCAGGATAGCTCAGGTGAAAACCAAGAAACCACAAGACCGCAATCAACGGCCCAAAGACTGAAAGAAGCTGCCAATACCATGTCACAGGCCGGTCGCCGGTGGCTTCCTGAATGACATCGGCGCGGCGTTTGATCCAGATGCTTCCCCAGATGCCGCCGATCATGGTCAGGATGACCACGAGCGCATCCAGGTTCAGTTTGATCGACCCCCAAAGAATGGCGACGTTGCCCAAGCTGTTGGTAAACTGAGGTTTCGGGAGAAACACGCCGCGGTTGGTGACGGCGACTGAATCAAATAATATCATCGTCGCTTCCGGGTTTTCGCCCCGGAAATCCCTTGGTGGCGGGAAGAATTCAATCGCGACGGCCATGACAAGAATGATCCAGAGAAGGACGGGAACATTGCGGATGGCTTCCACATAGAATGCCGCCAACCGCGAGATGATCCAGTTTTTTGACAACCGCAGGATCCCGATCAGCACACCGATGATAG
>Ga0256839_1004555_pt1 | contig 13439 bp, 10 predicted proteins | sample 354166metaG_FD_185968 | JGI IMG/M metagenome (GOLD analysis project Ga0256839, IMG submission 185968) | Hydrothermal vent microbial communities from Mid Atlantic Ridge, Atlantic Ocean - 354-166 | ecosystem: Environmental > Aquatic > Marine > Hydrothermal vents | place: Atlantic Ocean: Mid... | reverse complement strand
CCATGCCGATGTTGCGACGGTGCAGCGCCACCCGGTTGCCGCGCAGGTTGGCGAGGTTCTGACCCGCCACGTAGACGGCCCCGGAGGTGGGCTCGAGCCGCTTGAGGGCCAGGCCCAGCAGGGTGCTCTTCCCCGCGCCCGAATGCCCCACCAGGAAGACGAACTCCCCCTTCTTGACCTCGAGGTTGACGTTGTAGAGCGCCATCGTCTTGGTGCGGGGGTACTCGACCGAGACCCGGTGAAAGTGGATCATTCTGGACCCAAGATACCCCACCCGGATGAGGCTTTGCGCAGGAAGGCCCGGCTACCTTCTTCTCATGCGCTCCGGGGTAAAATGCGCACCATGGCGCATCCTCGACTCCTCTGGGCCGGCGTGGCCCTGCTGACCGTGGCCGTGGGCCTCGCCCAGTTCGGCGGCGGCGCGAGCTTCGAACGCAACCCCAACGGCAAGGCCCTGATCGAAACCTACGAGATCATCCAGGAGCAGTACCTGAAGCCCATCGGCCCGGAAAAGGCCGACGAGCTCCTGCAGGGCGGCATCAGCGGCGTCGTCGGCGCGCTGGACGACCCCTTCACCAGCTACAGTCCGCCGCGCAACGCCCACATCCGCGAGGAGGACGTGCGCGGCGAGTTCTTCGGCATCGGCGTGCAGATCTCCCCGGCCAACCCCGACGGCACCGGGGCCAAGATCGTCAACGTCTTCCGCGGCGGCCCCGCCTTCGGCGCCGGCATCAAGACCGGCGACGTGATCGTGGAGGTGGACGGTGAGGACATCACCGAGCTGCCCCTCTTCGACATCGTTTCCAAGATCCGCGGTCCCAAAGACACCAAAGTCACCATCGGGGTCCAGCGCAAGGGCGTGAGTGCGGTGCTGCGCTTCGAGATCGTCCGCCGCAAGATCGAGATCGTCTCGGTGAGCAAGGCGATGCTCCCGAACGACGTGGGCTACGTGGCCATCGAAACCTTCCTCAACGTCAAGGTCATCGAGCAGCTGCGCCAGGCGGTAGCCGACCTCAAGCGCCAGGGGGCCACCCGCCTGATCCTCGACCTGCGCGACAACGGCGGCGGGTTGCTCGACCAGGGCTGCCAGGTGGCCGACGCCTTCTTGAAGCGCGGCGTGATCGTCTACACCCGCGACCGCCGCTCCACCCGCGCCTACTGCGAAGCGAGCCCGCGCACGATCTGGAACGGCGAGATGGTCGTGCTCGTCAACGGCAGCTCGGCCTCGGCCTCCGAGATCGTCGCCGGCGCCCTTCAGGACGAAGGCCGCGCCCAGGTGGTGGGCGAGCAGACCTTCGGCAAGGGCGTGGGGCAGAACGTCTTCACCCTGGCCAACGGCGGTGAGCTCACCCTGGTCACCTTCGAGTGGCTGACGCCCAAGAAGCGCTCCATCCACGAACAGGGAATCACCCCCGACGTCGAGGTGCGCGACAACCGCTTCCCCACGCCGCTCGCCTTCGAGGGCCTGGGGGCCGAACCCGGCGCCGAGGTGACGCTCTCGACCGGCGGCAAGACCTACACCACGACCGCCGACGAAGAGGGCAAGTTCAGCTTCAGCGAGGAGCTGCCCCCGCGCGAACTCTCGGACGTGCAGGGCGAGGCCAAGGTGGACGTGCAGAACGACACCATCCTCAAGAAGGCACTCGAGCTTCTGGGCGCCCGCTAGACCCGCGTGATCCGGATCCAGGCCCTCACCAAGCGCTACGGCCGCTTCACCGCGCTCGAGGGCCTGGACCTGCACGTGCCCGCCGGCGAAACCCTGGTGCTCCTGGGGCCCAACGGCGCGGGCAAGACGACGGCGATCCGCGCACTCACCGGCCAGCTGCGGCCCACCGAGGGGCGTGTGGAACTCGCCGGCGTCGACGTCTGGCGTCGTCCGGTGGCGGCCAAGCGCCTCTTCGGCTACGTGCCCGACCGCCCCTACCTCTACGGCAAGCTTTCGGCCGTGGAACTGCTGCGCTTCGTCGGCCGGCTCTACCGGATGGAACCACGCCGCATCGAAAGCCGGATCGAAGCGCTGCTCGCCGAGTTCCGGCTCGAGCGCTTCGCCTCGGCCCTGATTGAAACCTACTCCCACGGCATGCGCCAGAAGCTCACCTTCGCTGCCGCCCTGCTGCCCGAACCGCAGGTGCTGATCGTGGACGAGCCGATGGTGGGGCTCGACCCGGCGGCCGCGCGTACCGTGCGCACCTTGTTGCGCAGGTACTCGAAGCCCGGCCGCGCCGTGCTCTTCTCCACCCACCAGATGGAGCTCGCCGAGGCCGCCGCCGACCGCGTGGCCCTGCTGCACGAAGGGCGGCTGCGTCTGCTCGGCGCTCCGAACGCGGTCCGCGCCCAGCACGGCGACGCCAGCCTGGAAGAAGTCTTCATCCAGCTTACGGAGGACGCTGCTCGAGATGCTGCGGCTGCGCCTGAGCATCCTGCGCCATAGCCTCGCCGCCCGGCCGCTCGCGGTGCTGACGGCCGCCGCCCTGGGGTTGGGGGTGGCCGCCCTCGCCTACGGCGGCACCCTGGCTTTCCTGCGCTTCCTTTCCAGCTACCCTTTCGCCGCGCGCGTCGTGGAAGTGCGCAGCCTCGAAGGGCTGTTCCTGGTGCTCTCGGCCGCGGTGCTGCTCTCTGCGCTCCCGGGGGCGCTCGCGGTCCTCTACGATTCCCGCGACCTGCCGCTGCTGCTGGCCTGGCCGATCCCGGCGACCCGGGTCTTCACCCTCAAGGTGATCGAAACCTACGCGGTGACCGCACTCGTACCCACGCTGCTCACGCTGCCGGTCCTCTACGCCCTGGGCGTCTTTCACGAAGCCCCTTTCGGCTACTACCTCGTGGCCACCCTCGCGGTGCTGGCCCTGTACGCCCTGCCCGTAGGTCTGGGTGTGGGGCTGGCGCTGCCGCTGGTGCGCTTCGCCCCCGCGGGCCGCGCCCGCGAGTGGGCCGGTGCGCTCAGCGCCGTCCTGGGCGGCGCGATGATCTACGGATTGCGGGCCCTGCGCCCCGAAGCCCTCTTCCGCCAAGAGTTCGCCAGCGAGGCCGCACTGAGGGCCTTCATCCAGCAGTTCCAAAACCCCGCCGCCCCCTTCCTTCCTCCGGCCTGGGCGAGCCGCGCGGTTCAAGAGGCCCTCGGCCCGCAGGCGGCGCTTTCCCCCGCACTGCTGGGGCTGCTGCTGGCGGCCGCCGCCTTGCTGGGGGCGAGCGCCCTCGCCGCCGGCTACGCCTACCAGGCCGGCTGGGTGCGCGGCCTCGAGGGCGCGAGCGTCCTCAGGCCCGCCCGGCCGCCTGCGGCCTGGGAACGCGCGCTTGCCCGCCTCGGCGGCGTGGGGGCCCTGTGGGTGCGCGACCTGCGCCTCTTCCTGAGGGATCCCAATCAGATCGCCCAGCTCGTGCTCGTCGCCGTGCTCGTGCTGCTCTACACCACCAGCCTGGCCGCCCTGCCCCTGGAGGGTGCGGTCTTCGTGCGGGTGGTAGGCTTTCTGCACCTCGCCTTCCAGGGCCTGGTGATCGCGGGCGTGGGCGTCCGCCTCGCCTATCCGCTCTACTCGTTCGAAGGCCCGGGTTACTGGCTGGTGCGTACCGCTCCGGTCGGGCGGCTGGGCCTCCTGCTCTCGCGCTACGCCCTCGCCCTGCTGCTCCTGCTCCCCCTCGGGCTGGCGCTGGGGCTCTACGCTCCCCTGGTCATCGGCCTGGACCCCGGCCTCCGCACGGTCTCGCTGATCTCGGCGTTGGCGGCGGTGGTGGGGTTGGCGGCGCTGGGGGTCGGCCTCGGGGCGGTCTGGCCGAACCGCGAGGCCACGAACGCCAGCGAAGTGCCCATGAGCCTCGGCGGTATGCTCTACATGCTGGTGGGCACCCTGTTCGCCTTCGCGATCGCGGCGCTGGACGCGGCGCCGGTCTACCGGGCGCTCGGCGGTCAACGCGACTACCTTTCGGGACCCGAGGGCGCGATCTGGCTGGCCGCGGTGATCCTCCTGACGCTTGCCGTCGCACTGGCCTCGCTGGGCCTGGGCTACGCCAAAGGGCGCTGACCGCCCAGGGCCCCTGCCCCTGGCGCAAACCGGCGCCGCAGCGCAGAATGGAGTCATGGAGCGGATTGGATTCAAAGGGCTGCCCAAGGAAACGCTCGGGCAACTGAAACCCCGGCTCAAGAAGCTGCACTTCCCCTCGCTCAAGGTCATCTTCGTTACCGACCACCAGGGCCGCCGCGACCGGGCCCGTTACCGTGTCTTCCTGGTGGGCGGCAAGCACGCGCTGCTCACCGAGGACGCCTTCGGCCCCGCCTACGGCGAGGTGGGCGAACGAACCCTCGCCGAGCTGGTGCAGCTGCTCAAGAAGGGCGGTGCCTACAACTTCAAGGAAGCCGTGTTGCCCCCGGATGTCTACGCCACCCTCGACGCCATGGACGAAAGCGTGGCGCGCGAACGCCTGCTCGCCAACGCCAACCCCGCCGACCCTAGCCTGTACGCCGCCTGAACCCCGTTTCTCACGTCCCTCCGCGCCGTTTTGCTATACTTTGCGCCTAAGGCCGGAGGGCCCTTTTCCATGGCGCACGACCACGAACACGCACCGCAGGGGACGGGCTGGGGCGAGCTGCCCCTGCCCCGGCTGCGCTACGACCTGGCCGAGCGCGCGGGCCGGTTCCCCTACCTGGCGGCTCTGGCCGAGCGGGTGCTCGTCTTCGACGGCGCCATGGGCACCGAGCTGCAGAAGCGCGACCTTAAGGCCGCGGACTACGGCGGCCCCGAATACGAGGGTTGCCCCGAGATTCTGAACCTCACCCGCCCCGACGTGATCCGGGCGATTCACGAAAGCTACCTCGAAGCCGGGGCCGACGTCATCGAGACCAACACCTTCGGGGTCATGCCCCACGTGATCGGTGAGTACGGCCTGGCCGCGCGCGCCCGCGAGCTGGCCGAGGCCGGCGCGCGGCTGGCCCGTGCCGCGGCCGACGCTTACAGCAGCCCCGAAAAGCCGCGCTTCGTCGCCGGCTCCCTGGGTCCGGGCACCAAGCTGATCAGCCTGGGCCAGATCGGCTGGGACGAGCTCTACGAGAGCTACCGCACCGCCGCCCGCGGCCTGATCGCCGGCGGGGTGGACGTGATCGTCATCGAAACCGCCCAGGACATCCTGCAGGTACGCTGCGCGGCCCAGGCGGCGCGTCAAGCGATGCGCGACGAAGGCCGCGAGGTGCCGCTGCAAACCCAGGTGACGATCGAGACAACCGGCCAGATGCTGGTGGGCAGCGACGCCGAGGCGGCGCTGGTGGCGCTGGAATCGCTGCCGGTGGACGTGGTGGGGATGAACTGCGCCACCGGCCCCGACCTGATGGACCCGCACATCCGCGTCTTCGCCGAGCGCTCAAGCCGGCCGACCGTCTGCATGCCCAACGCCGGCCTGCCCAGGAGCGAGGGCGGGCGGGTGGTCTACGACCTGACCCCCGAAGAGCTGGCCCGCTGGCAGACCAAGTTCGTGACCGAGTACGGCCTGAACGTGGTGGGCGGCTGCTGCGGCACCGGGCCCGAGCACATCCGCGCCCTCAGCCGGGCGCTGGCCAGCGTGCCGCAGCGCGGGCCGCGGCCGCCCCGGCTCGAGCCCCCGGCGGTGGCCAGCCTCTACCAGGCGGTCGAGCTCGAGCCCCAGGCCGGGCTGCTGATGATCGGCGAGCGCACCAACGCCACCGGCTCCAAGAAGTTCCGCGAGCTCCTCTTCACCGGCGACCTCGACGGCATCGTCGAGCTCGCCCAGGACCAGGTGGCCGGCGGGGCGCAGATGCTCGACGTCAGCGTGGCCTGGACCGGCCGCGACGAAAAGAGCGACATGGTGCGGGTCGTCGAGCGGCTGGCCCGCGAGGTGGACGCGGCCCTCATGATCGACAGCACCCAGCCCGAGGTGATCGAAGCGGCGCTCGCGCACGTGCCCGGCCGCCCGGTGATCAACTCGGTCAACTTCGAAGACGGCGAAGCCCGCTTCGACCGCATCGCCGAGCTGGCCCGCGCCCACGGCGCGGCGGTGGTCGCCCTGACGATCGACGAGGAGGGCATGGCCAAGACGGTCGAGCGCAAGCTCGAGGTGGCCCGGCGTATCTACCGGCGGCTGGTGGAGCGCCACGGCTTTCTGCCCGAAGACGTCCTCTTCGACCTGCTCACCTTCCCCATCACCCAGGGCGACGAGGACACCCGGCGGCTGGCGCTGGCGACGCTGGAGGCGATGCGCTACCTGAAGGACACGCTGCCCGGCGTCGGCTTCGTGCTGGGGGTCTCCAACGTCTCCTTCGGCCTCAAGCCCGCCGCCCGCAAGGTGCTGAATGCGGTCTTCCTGCACGAGGCCCAGCAGGCGGGCCTGACCGCCGCCATCGTCCACCCCGGCAGGATCGTGCCGGTCAACCAGATCCCCGAGGAGGCGGTGCGGCTGGCCCGCGATTTGATCTACGACCGCCGCGAAGAAGGCTACGACCCGCTCTTTGCCTTCATCGACTACTTCGAGAATCACGCCCTGAGCGAAGCCAAAGAAGACGAGGCTGAGTTGCCGGTTGAAACTCGGCTGCACCGCCGCATCGTCGAGGGGCGCAAGAAGGGACTCGAGGAGGACCTGGCCGAGGCGCTAAAGAAGTACCGCGCCGAAGAGATCATCAACCGGATCCTGCTCGGCGGCATGCAGGAGGTGGGCGACCTCTTCGGCTCCGGCCAGATGCAGCTCCCCTTCGTCCTCAAGTCGGCCGAGGTGATGAAGGCCGCGGTCGCCTGGCTCAAGCCCTACATGGAGCGGCAGGAAGGCGCCCACAAGGGCACCCTGGTGCTGGCGACGGTCAAGGGCGACGTCCACGACATTGGCAAGAACCTGGTGGACATCATCCTCTCCAACAACGGCTACCGGGTCGTCAACCTAGGCATCAAGCAGCCGATCGACTCGATTCTGAAAGCGGTCGAGCGCTACCGGCCCGACGCCGTGGGGATGAGCGGCCTCTTGGTCAAGAGCACCGCGGTCATGAAGGAGAACCTGGAGCACATGGCCGCGTTGGGCCACCGCATCCCGGTGATTCTCGGCGGCGCGGCGCTCAACCGCAGCTACGTCGAGCGCGAGCTGCGGGCCGTCTACCCCGGCACCGTCCACTACGCCCCCGACGCCTTCGCCGGCCTGAAGCTGATGGAAGAGATCGTCGGCGCGCGCGGCCGGTCCGAGCCCGCAGGGCCCGCCGCCGCGGCCAAGCCCCGGCCCGGGGCCGCCCCCGCCCGCGCCCAACCGGTCGGCCCGCCGCCGGTGGTTCCCCGGCCGCCCTTCTTCGGCCGCCGCATCGTCGAACCGGCCGAGCTCGACCTCTTTACCATCGCCCGCTACCTGAACGAAAACGCCCTCTTTCGCGGCCAGTGGGGCTACAAGCGCGGCCGGCTGGGTCCCGAGGAACACCGCGACCTCATCGAGCGTGAGGCGCGCCCGCGCCTGCGCCGCTGGCTCGAGCGCGCCGCAGCCGAGAACCTGCTCGAGCCCCGGGTCGTCTACGGCTTCTGGCCCGTGGCGCGCGAGGGGGACGAGGTGGTGCTCTTCGACCCCGAAACCGGCGCCGAACTCGAACGCTTCGCCTTCCCCCGCCAGGCCGGCGGCGGCTTGGCCCTCGCCGACTACTTCCGCCCGCGCGGCGCCGAGCCGCTGGGCGAGGAAGAAGAGTGGCTGCCCCCGGCCGCCTACGGCGCCGGCGCCCGCGACGTGATGGCGCTGATGGCCGTGACCATGGGCCCCCGCGCCAGCGCCTTCAGCCAGCAGCTCTTCGACGCCGGCGAGTACGAGGACTACCTGCTCTTCCACGGCCTCTCGGTGGAGATGGCCGAAGCCCTGGCCGAGTTCTGGCACAAACGCCTGCGCCAGCAGTGGGGCATCGCCGGCGCCGACGCCACCGACCTTCGAAAGCTCTTCGCCCAGGGCTACCAGGGGGCCCGTTACGCCCCCGGCTACCCCGCCTGCCCCGACCTGGAAGACCAGGTCAAGCTGGACCGCCTGCTCGGCTGGCGCGAGATCGGCCTGAGCCTGACCGAAGACTTCCAGCTCGTCCCCGAGCAGTCCACCAGCGCCTTCGTGGTGCACCACCCCGAGGCGCGGTACTTCAACGTTTAGCACCGTCGGCCTCGCGACGGCCGCCGACGCGCCCGAGGCAACCGCCGCATTCGAAAACCGGCCGCCATCCCAACGCGTACGGGCAAAGGGCGGCGACCCAATCCTCGAGGACGCCCGACCCGCCGCAGGCAACGACCGGCCGGCGGCTTCCTTGCAAACGAGACGGAGGCGGGCGCCCGGACTCCGTACGCTTTCGGGCCGTGGCCGGGCATCCAGTGTAGGCGGCGCGCGCAGGAGATTGTATCTTTCCCAAAAAGAACGCCCCGGCAGGCACGGTTGGCTTCGCTTGATCGATTTACGCGGAAGCCCCTGGCACGCGTTTCTGGCCATGCGATGCAATCCGTTCCGCATCGGCCGGGGATAGACAACCGTAATCGGTTGAATCTGGATACTTAAACACTTTTAGGTTGATAACTCCCGCCTACTGTCCTATGCTACGGCCATGCCCCCGATCGTGCTCAGCGGCGACCTCGTGGCTTCGCGCGCCTACGGCGCAGGCAAAGCCGCCCGCGTCCTCTCCGAAGTCGTGAACGAGGTCAACACCCGGTTCTCGAAAACGCTGCTCGTACCCCTCGACGTGATCCAGGGCGACGCCTTCCAGGGGGTCGCGGCCGCCGGCCCGGACGCCCTGGCCCTCGTCTTTCGGCTGCAGGGCGGACTCGTCGAGCGCACCGCAGGCCGGCTGAAGAGCCGCTTCGGCCTGGGCCTCGGCACCATCGATCAAGAGCTCGCGAACGTGGAGGACCCGTCGCTGCTCACCGGGCCCGCCTTCGTGGCCGCCGCCGAGGCGCTGGTGCGGGCGCGCAAGGAGAAACGCCAGATCGTGCTGCAGAGCGGCCGCGCCGACCTGGACGCCGTAGCGGACGGAACCTTCGGCCTGGTCGAATTCGTGTGGAAGCGCTGGAGCGCCGAGGTGTGGCGGCGGGCGCTGCGCTACGATGAGGTCGCGGACATCGGAACGCTGGCCGAGGAACTGGGGGTCAGCTATCAGGCGGTGCACAAGCAGCTGCACGGCCGCGGCGTCCTGGCCGTGCGTACGGGGCTGGCCGGCATGGGCGCGCTGTTGAAGGGGGTGGGGGAATGATCTTGGCGCTCGAGTACGTGCTGCTTTACCTGCTGGTGGTCGAGGGCGGCAACCACGCGGTGCGCTACGTGCTGAGCCAGGTGCCGGGGGTGCAGGGCGTCGAACCCGGTCTCGCGCAGGCGGGGCGCTGGATCGGCTACCTGGAGCGGCTGATGATCCTGACCATGATCCTGGCCGGCGCCTACAACGGCGTGGGCTTTGTCTTCGCGGGCAAGGCCATCGCCCGTTTTCAGAGCCGCGAACAGACCGAGTACTACCTGCTCGGCACCTTCGCCAGCTTCGCCTGGGCGGTGTTCTGGGGCACCGTCGGAAACGTGTTGATTTAGTTTCTTTTGATTCTGCTAGGGACAATTACCCCGGGAAATCCTGAGCGCAACGCTTTAATTTGGGAGCATGCGCCCGGACTTTGACCGTTACCCCTTCCTGGTCGCCTGGGAAATGACCCACGCCTGCGATCTGGCCTGCAAGCACTGCCGCGCCAGCGCCGAGCCCGACCCGCTCCCCGGGGAGATCACCACCGAGGAGGCCTTCCGCTTTCTCGAAGAAATGGCCACCTACCGGCCCAAGCCCATCCTCCTGCCCACCGGAGGCGACCCGCTCAAACGCCACGACCTCTGGGAAATCCTGGAAAAGGCCCGCGAGCTGGGGATCAAGATCGGGATCACCCCGGCGGTCACCCCGCTCCTGACCCACGAGGTGATCGATCGCTTCAAAGAGCTCGACGTGCACGCCATGGCCGTCAGCCTCGACGGGGCCAGCGCCGAGACCCACGACGAGTTCCGCGGCGTGCCCGGCACCTTCGAGCTGGCGGTGGACGCCCTCCGCTACGCTCGCTCGATCGGCCTCTCGACCCAGATCAACACCACGGTCACCAAACAAACCCGGCCCGAGCTGCCGAAGCTCGCCGACCTGGGCCGCGACCTGGGCATCTCCGCCTGGGAGGTCTTCTTCCTGGTGCCGGTGGGGCGCGGGGCGATGCTGCAGCAGCTCAGCGCCGAGGAGTACGAAGAGGTGCTGCGCTGGCTCTACCAGGTCTCCAAAACCCACAAGCTGCACATCCGCACCACCGAAGCGCCCCACTTCCGCCGGGTGGTCATCCAGGAACGGATGAAGAGCGCGGACGCCGACCACGCCCTGGTGCAGAACAAGCGCGGCGTCCACATGCACGACGCCTACGGCTTCGTCTTCATCAGCTCGCAGGGCGAGGTCTTTCCCTCGGGCTTCCTGACGATGAGCGCGGGCAACATCAAGGAGCGCAGCCTGCTCGACATCTACCAGAACTCCGAACTCTTCCGCAAACTGCGCGACCGCAGCTACCTGAAGGGCAAGTGCCGCGTCTGCGAGTTCGGCAACGTCTGCTGGGGCAGCCGCGCCCGTGCCTGGGCCGAGACGGGCGACCCCTTCGAGTCCGAGACACGCTGCGCCTACGTGCCCGAGGCCTGGAAGGCCGAGGTGGCGGGGGACTGAGCCCAGGCCGCCTTTCCGTGGTGGGGCTGCGGCCCCGCCCGTTTTCATGGGCCCGCGATAGACTGGAGCCGTGATCGTTTCCTTCACCGGCGACCCCTTCCTGGCCCGGCGGGCGGCGCGGGCCGAGGCCGAGCTGCGCGGGCTCGAGTGGCGGCTGCTGCCGCCCGAGCCCATGGCCGTACAGCAGGCCGCCGGGGGCGGCCTCTTCGGCCCCGGCGGCGCGATCGTGGACCTGCGCGAGGCGGGCGAGGCGGAATGGAAGGCGCTGCGCGGGGTGCTGGAGACGCTGCCGCAGGAGAGCGTGGTCCTCCTCTACGACCCCAAACCCACCGCAGCCCGCAGCCGCTGGCTCGGCAAGCACAGCGAGAAACGCGACCACCCCACCCCCCGCTACCGCGACAAGGTGCGCTGGGTGACGAACGAGATGAAGCGCATGGGCCTGAAAGCGCCGGCGGCGGTCGCCCACTACCTGGGCGAACTCGAAGCTGACCTGGAGGCCATCCACGCCGAGCTGGAGAAGCTGACCCTGCTCGACGGCCCCCTCACGCTCGAGCGGGTGAAGGCGGTGGTGGCGCTCCAGCCCCCGCTTTCGAGCTTCGACCTGGTGGACGCCGCGACCGCGGGGCGGTTCGAACGCGCCATGAAGCTGCTGCGCGGGCTTTTAGACCGCGGGGAGGAGCCGCTGCGTATCCTCGGCGCGCTGAGCAAGCACTACACCCGTGCGGCGGTGTTGTGGGCCGAGCTCGAGCGCCGCAACCTGACCGACAAGGACGCCGCAGCGCTGCTCAAGCTGCACCCCTTCGCCGCCAAGAAGCTGCTGGCCTTCGCCCGCAGGACCGACGAAGCCCGTCTGCTGCGCGCGCTCGACGCACTGGCCGAGGCCGAAAAGGCGGCCAAGACGGGGCGCGATCCGGTGCTGGCGCTCGAGCGGGTGCTGCTGGCGCTGCGCGGCTGACCCGCCGGTCAGTCTCGTGTACAATGAACCCATGATCAACGAAAGCACGGCCGAGAAACTGCTCCGGCGCGCCCGCGAACTTGGCGCCGACTTCGCCGAGGTCTACGCGGAACGCTGGAAGAAACGAAACCTGCGCCTCCTCGACCTGGCGGTGCAGGAAGCCAGCAGCGGCATCGAGCGCGGTGCCGGCGTCCGCCTCTTCTTCGGCACCCAGGTGGTCTACGCCTACACCAACGACCTCAGCGAGGCCAACCTGCTGGAGGTGACCGAGACCCTGGCCCGCCTCAAGGGCGGCAAAGGTCAGGTAGACGCCCGCGGAGCCGGCGGCCTCGACTTCCGCCGGTCCGAACCCCGCGGGCTGCATGCGCCTCAGGTCGCGCTCGACGAACGCGACAAGCGCTGGCGGATCGAGCGGCTGGCGGAGGCCGACGCCGCGGCGCGGGTGGGGCCCGAGATTCGCAAGGTGGAAATCCGGCTGGTCGAGTGGGACCAGGAGATCCTGGTGGCCAACTCCGAGGGCGTCTGGAACCGCGACCGCCGGGTGCGCACCCGGTACATGGTCACGGCCATCGCCGAAAACGAAGCGGGCATGCAGACCGGCTTCGAAGGGCCGGGTCTCGGCGTGGGGCTCGAGCTCTTCGACCTGGCGCCCCCCGCCGAGTACGGCCGCCGCGCCGGAGAACAGGCGCGCACCCTGCTCGGGGCCAAGCCCGCTCCAGCCGGCCCGATGCCCGTGGTCATCGGCAACGCCTTCGGCGGCGTCATCTTCCACGAGGCGCTGGGTCACCTGCTCGAAACCACCGCGGTCGCCCGCAAGACCAGCGTGCTCACGGACAAACTGGGCGAAAAGATCGCCAGCGACGTGGTCACCTACGTCGACGACGGCACCCTACCCCACGCCTGGGGTTCGTCGGAGTACGACGACGAAGGCGCGCCTACCGAGCGCACCGTGCTGATCGAGAAGGGCGTGCTGAAGAGCTACATGGTGGACCGCTGGGGCAGCCTGATGACCGGCTACCGCCCCACCGGCTCCGGCCGCCGGCAGGACTACACCTTCGCCCCCACCAGCCGCATGCGCAACACCTTCATCGAGGCGGGCGGCGCCAGCATCGAAAGCCTCTTCGAGGGCATCGAGTTCGGCCTTTACGCCAAGAAGATGGGTGGCGGCCAGGTCAAGCCCGGATCCGGCGAGTACAACTTCGCGGTGCAGGAGGGCTACGTCGTCCGAAACGGCCGCATCGAAGAACCGGTCAAGGGGGCCATGCTGGTGGGCAAGGGGCCCGAGAGCATCCAGCGGATCGTGGCGGTGGCGGCCGACCAAAAGAACGCCCCGGGCATGTGCGGCTCGCTCTCGGGCGCGGTCCCCGTCGAGGTGGGCCAGCCCCACCTGCTGATTAGCGAGATCGTCGTGGGAGGTGAAGGATGACCCTGCAAGAAGCGCAGACCTACCTGCTCGAGCGCGCCCGTGAGCGCGGCGTGGAGCTGGAGGTGCTCGCCAGCGGCAGCCGCGAGCTGACGCTGCGCGCCCGCGAGGAGCAGCTGGAAGAAATCACCGCCGCCGACCGCGGCGGCTTGGGGGTTCGGGTGATCGCAGAGGGCAGGACGGGCTACGCCTACAGCGAGGAGCTGACCCCCGAGGCCCTGGACTGGATGCTGGACGAGGCCGTCGAGAACGCCGCGCTGCAAAACGAGCAGGACGCCTTCCTGCCCGCAGGTCGGAGCCTGGGGCGGCACGACCTCCTCGGCGAAGGGCTCTCGGCCCCGCTCGAAGAAAAGAAGCAGATGGCGCTCGAGCTCGAGCGCGCCACCAAGCGCGACCCGCGGGTGCAGCAGATCAGC
>Ga0256839_1004554_pt1 | contig 13441 bp, 11 predicted proteins | sample 354166metaG_FD_185968 | JGI IMG/M metagenome (GOLD analysis project Ga0256839, IMG submission 185968) | Hydrothermal vent microbial communities from Mid Atlantic Ridge, Atlantic Ocean - 354-166 | ecosystem: Environmental > Aquatic > Marine > Hydrothermal vents | place: Atlantic Ocean: Mid... | reverse complement strand
TCCTATTCTCGGACAGGCTCCTAGGATTATGAAAGCAGCTCACGCAATGTTGCCGCCAGCTCCACTGGCTCAAATTTAGCCACATAGGCATCAGCTCCCACTCCTTTGCCCAGCTCTTTATTCGCATCCGCAGACAGCGAAGAGTGCATGATCACGGGGATACCATTGAAGCGGGCATCTGCTTTAATCTTTTTCGTCAATACATAGCCATCCATCTCCGGCATCTCAACGTCTGTCAGTATAAGTTGGATGTAGTTCGTTATCGCTTGCCCGGTAGCTTCCGCCCTGTCTGCAATATCTTTCAGTTTGCTCCACGCCTCAGATCCATTGATGCAGCTTATGTAATTTGCACCCAGGTGATCCAGCGTGCGCGTGATCTGGTTGCGCGCAACGGCGGAGTCATCCGCAAACAGGATGGTAAAGTCCTCTCTGGAAAAAGACTGAATCCCGTTGAACTCATCTTCACTCTCCCCAAATCCGGCGGTTTTGGCCAGCACCATCTCAACATCCATAATCATGACCAGACGGCCATCTTTAAGCTCTGTTACCGCTGTAACCAGCCCACCATGCTGCTGCGCAATCATCGCGGGTGGAACCTTTACATCCTCCCAGGCAAGCCGCTCAATCATATCGACAGCATGCACAAGAAAACCCTGCACATGCTTGTTGTACTCCGTAATAATCAGGATCGCAGGGGCATCATCTGTCTGAACCCCGCAAAACTTTGGCAGATTAATGACTGGGATCACCTGACCGCGCAGGCTGACCACGCCCTCAACCGACGGCGGCATCTCTGGAGCCTGGGTGATCTCTGGAACCAGCATCACCTCTCTGACCTTGAATACATTGACGCCATAGGTTTCAACCCGACCCGAGTTATTGTCCTTGCCCAGGTTAAACAGCAGAACCTCCAGCCGATTGGTGCCAGCCAGACGGGTTCGATCATCTACTGACTGAATGAAATTTGCCATTATATTGCCCTCAGGTTCCAGAAATTAATGTTCAAGCTGACATCTGCCCACATGATTAAACTGACTCATGCATGTTTAGCGGTCAAAGTCCGAAAAGCATTAGGAATTATTATCGTAAGAGAGTGAGCCCACTCTGGGATCTGCTGTAATCCCCCACACTCACCTTAATTTCAGCCCGCTGTTAGTGTTATCATGCGGTAAAAATCAAGAAACAGCCTTTAAAATATGGGGAAAAATATGACAATTGATGCCCTTGAAAATGTACTCAATGAGATGGGCCTCAACAATTTAGGCGATATCCACTGGAACTCCTCCACCAGCCAGCTATATGAAAACGCCATTCGTCGTGATGAAGGGTTTCTGGCTCACCTGGGGCCACTGGTTACCCGCACAGGCTGTTTTACCGGGCGCTCGCCAAATGACAAGTTTGTCGTAGATGAGCCAGAGAGCAAAAAACATATCTGGTGGAGCAAGGTCAACAAACCCTTTTCAGAAGAGCAGTTCAATAAACTTTTTCAACGTGCCTGTAATTTTCTGGAAGGCCGCAATATCTTCGTGCAGGATCTTCTGGTCGGCGCAGACAAGGCTTATGAGCTGCCCATCCGGGTGATCACCCAGGATGCCTGGCATGCACTCTTTGCGCGCAACATGTTTATCCGCCCCGGAAACTTTGGGCGCAAGCTGGAGGTGGATGAGCCAAACTTCACCGTGCTGCATGTGCCGCACCTGAATGCCGTACCCAGCGTGGATGGCACCAACTCCGAAGCCTTCATCATTGTCCATTTTGGTCGACGCCAGATTCTGATCGGCGGCACCCAGTATGCGGGGGAGATCAAAAAATCGATCTTCTCTGTGATGAACTACCTGCTGCCACAGCGCGAAGTGCTGTCAATGCATGCCTCGGCCAATGTAGGAGAAGCGGGCGATGCGGCGGTATTTTTTGGCCTCTCTGGCACCGGTAAAACCACCCTCTCTGCTGACCCTAATCGTAAATTGGTGGGCGACGATGAGCATGGCTGGGGCGAGAACGGCATCTTTAATCTGGAGGGCGGCTGCTACGCCAAGGTGATCAACCTCTCCAAAGAGAAAGAGCCGATGATCTTTGAGACCACACGCCGTTTTGGCACCATCCTGGAAAATGTGGGGATGGACTTCAAGACGCGGCAACTGGATCTGAATGACAGCAAACTCACCGAAAACACCCGCGCCGCCTACCCAATCACCCACATCCCCAATGCCATCTACCCCGGGATTGCCACCCACCCAAAGAATATCGTCATGCTGACCTGTGATGCCTTTGGTGTGATCCCACCGATTTCACGCCTTACCCCAGAGCAGGCGATGTACCACTTCCTATCAGGTTATACCGCCAAGGTGGCGGGAACCGAGCGCGGCATCACCGAGCCACAGGCCACCTTCAGCACCTGCTTTGGTGCCCCGTTTATGGCACTGCACCCCAGCGTCTATGGCCGACTGCTGGGCGACAAGATCAAGCGCCACGACGTTCGCTGCTGGCTGATCAATACCGGCTGGTCAGGCGGCCCCTATGGCGTAGGCAAGCGCATGGACATCAGCCTGACTCGCGCCATGCTGAATGCCGCACTGTCCGGTGATCTGGATGATGCCACCGTGGTCGCAGACCCCTTCTTTGGGCTGCCGGTGCCAGAGACCTGCCCAGGCGTGCCATCCGATCTGCTGCACCCTGCCAATACCTGGGAGGACAAGGCCGCCTATGCAGCCAAAGCGAAGGAGCTGGCCAGGGCCTTCCATGAGAATTTTGCAGAATATACCGATATGGTTTCACCAGAAGTCAACGCAGCCGGGCCACAGATCAGCTAACCGCTGATTCAAGTAAAATGAACATAGCCAAGATCTTTATTGTCTGCTTTTTACTCCTCAGCTTTGTGGAGCTCCAGGCGGCTGATGGCGGCGATATTAAAAAACACTGGATCACTACAGCCCCACCGGCAACCTCTGAAAATGAGCCATCCGCACTTGAGCGATTCAAGGCCGAAGCACCCACCTACATTGGCATTGAAAACTGCAAGATTTGTCACATGCCGCACTTCGATTCATGGCAGACAACCCTGATGTCGAAGGCCTTTGAGCTGCTCAAACCGGGTGTTCGCACCAAGGCAAAGCAGCAGATAGGTCTGGATCCCAACCGTGACTACACCAAGGCAGCGGAGTGCATCCACTGTCACACCACAGGTTACGGCAAGCCAGGCGGCTTTATCAGCATTGAAGAGACCCCGGAGATGACCGATGTGCAGTGCGAAATGTGTCACGGCCCTGGCAGCCACTACGCCGAGATGATGATGAAAAAGCGTGGCACCTATACACGGGAGGAGTTCATGGAGATCGGCGGCATGATCATGCCTTCCGCCGACAACAACACCTGCACCCAGCAGTGCCACAACCAGTCCAGCCCCTTCATCCGCTCTGGGTTTGAATTTAATTTTGAGGATAGAAAGGCCAGCGGAACCCACCGTCACGATATAAAATATATCGACATGCCATTTGACTGGTAACGGGATTAGGGCTTGTCAAAAAATAACTTGCTTATATTGCGCCGGATATCGTTTTGTATTCAAGGCGCTGAAGACGAAAGGATAGACAAGCAAGATGATCAAGTTATTTCTTGACAAGCCCTTACATCGGCTGCGTGATCGTAAACGCACCACGGATATCACCCGCCTGGTAGCCGCGCGCCTGATCCTGAGGGTAGCGTTTATCTAGCGCCTCAGCAATTGCTGGCTTTATCCCGGAGCCATGGCAGACCAGACAGGGCTTCTCAGCAGTAGGTATCGCTTTCATATAGCGAAAGAGCTGCTTGCCGCCCTGCATCACCACCTCGTAATGCTCCATCTTCATCACCCCTTCACCCGCTGCTTTACGGGCCTCAAACTGCTCCAGCACCGATCTCTCCCAGGCGTCCGGGGCATTGGCGAAATTTCTGGGTTTCAAACTGGTACGCCCTATCTGCCAGCCATTTTTTTCAGAATGCATCTTGCTGATGCCCATCGCCTTGCTGTTGCACACCTTGATAGCCTCCAGCGGCCCACCTTTTTTCAAGGCCGCTTTGAGTTCCCCACCAAGATTACCGACAAAATCTTTAATAGCAGCACGGCTCGCTTCAACACGGGAGCTGAGATCCTCTGCAACCACTGGGGCCACAGAGAGGCACGCAATCAAACTCAATAGCACTATCTTTTTCATCATATCCTCCTGTTTAAAAATCAGGTTGGCTGCCACTCTATTGCTGCAAGCCTAAAATGCAGTACCCGGTTTTTTACCCAGCTTTTCAAGAATCTTTGCCAGCGGGCAGAAACGGGTGAATGCAGCCTGAAACATATTGGCAGCAACAAAAGCAGCCAGCCACAGCCAATTGGGTGAATACAGCTGCGAAAGAGCCAGACTGACAAGAATCATGCCCCCTGCAAAAGCCAGTACAATACGTTCTATACTCATGATGCAACCTCCAGGTTTGTGAATTTCTTGATAAGAATATTAGTTTATACTAATATTCTTATCAAGCACTATTTTCCAATGGATTATATAAAGATGAATGAGCACAAAAGCAATCCCCTGGTTCGTTACTCAGTTGACCATCCCAAATCCGTTACCTGGGCGATGTCACTCTCCACACTGCTGCTGATCCTGCTGGCACTCCTGCCCAGCCTGTGGCCCGCCACCTTTAATGTATTGAGCCCTCTACAGGTGGACACCGACCCCGAAAACATGCTCTCTGCTGATGAGCCTGTGCGGGTTTTTCACAATGCGAGCAAGCAGACCTTTAGTCTACGTGACATGGTTGTAGTTGGGATAGTCAACCCGGAAAATCCAGAGGGCGTATTCAACCCCGCCTCACTGCAGCGCATCCATGAATTGACCGAATTTGCCAAGGGCATCACCTGGCCTGACCCTGATAATCCAGAGAAACAGATCGGCGTCGTTGAGGTAGACATTCTGGCTCCCTCCGTAGTGGATAGCATTGAACAGGGTGGCATGGGGGTCGTGAACTTCAACTGGCTGATGCCAAAACCACCCACCACACAGGAAGAGGCGCTGCTCATACGGGAGAAGGCGCTGCGCATCCCGCTGCTCAATGGCACTATGGTAAGTGAAGATGGTCTGGCCATTGCCCTCTATCTGCCGCTAACCGACAAGCACCTCAGTTACCGGGTGCGTGAGGCTCTGCTGGGGAAGATTGCAGAGTGGGAAGGCTCAGGCGATGAGTTTCATATCACCGGTCTGCCGGTCGCAGAGGATACCTTTGGGGTGGAGATGTTTTACCAGATGGCCATCTCCGCCCCACTGGCGATGCTGGTGATCTTCCTGCTGCTGTGGTGGTTTTTCAAAAAGCTATCCCTGATCAGCGCACCGATGATCCTGGCGATGGTCTGCTCACTGGCTACCATGGCACTGTTGATCATCTCGGGCAATACCATCCACATCATGAGCTCCATGATCCCAATCTTCATCATGCCCATTGCGGTGCTGGATGCGATTCATATCCTGTCTGATTTTTTTGATGAGTATCAAAAACGCAAGGATCGGCGTGAGACCATTCTCTATGTCATGCAGCATCTCTACACCCCGATGCTCTTTACCACCCTGACCACCATGGCCGGATTTGCCTCGCTGCTGATGACACCCATCCCGCCCGTGCAGACCTTTGGGCTGTTTATAGCTATAGGCGTGTTTCTGGCCTGGTTCTGGACCATTACCTTTATCCCCGCCTTCATCATGTTCATCCCGGAAGAGAAGCTGGCCAACTTTGGACATCAGACAGATGATGCTCAGGATGCAGGTCTGATGAGCCGTCTTTTAAATGCCTCTGGCCAGTCAATCTACCGGCGTGCCCGATGGGTATTGATAGGCACTGGCGCTGCAATGGCGGTAGGGCTGTACGGCATCACCCAGATCAATATCAACGACAACCCTATCAAATGGTTTCACAGCGACCACCCCATCCGCATAGCCGACAAGGTGCTGAATGAACACTTTGGTGGCACCTATATGGCCTATCTGGAGCTGGAACCCGGAGCATCCACAGATACAGTGGCAGAATATAGCCAGGCCATGCAGCAGCGAATAAAAGCAGCGGCTGATCAATTGGCAGCAACCGGTATCCTCAACAGCAATGCTGTATTTGAGCACCTGTATAATAAGACAGCACTATTGACCTCTACAGTACCAAACAAGGCAGCACTATTGCGTGCGCTGGATAACTATATAAACAGTCAGCTGGAAAGCAGCTCTGATGATATATTTGAGGCCTGGGATGAGGCTCAGCTTTTTATTGCTCATGAACGACAGCGGGACGAAACCTTCAAGCAGCCAGAGGTATTGCAATATATCAGCGACCTCCAAACCTATCTGGCTTCACTGGATGTAGTCGGCAAATCAAGCTCAGTTGCTGATGTGGTAAAGACCGTCTACCGAGAGCTACTGATGGGCAAAGAGGAGGCCTTCCGCATCCCTGACAGCAGCAATGCAGTGGCACAGACCCTGATTACCTATCAGAACAGTCACCGCCCGCATGATCTGTGGCATTTTGTTACGCCAGACTATCGAAAGGCCGCCGTACTGGTACAACTGACCAGCGGTGATAATCAGGATATGGCCGCAGTAGAGGCACAGGTTAAAGAGTATTTTCAAGACCACCCGCCCCCTTTTGAACTATCCCACCGCTGGTTTGGGCTCACCTACATCAACGTCATCTGGCAGGAGGAGATGGTCGCCGGCATGGCCGTGGCGCTGGCCGGAAGTTTTGTGGTGGTACTGATTATGATGACCGTGCTGTTCCGATCTCTCCTGTGGGGTCTTCTTGCCATAATCCCGCTGGCTGTTACGGTGTGGGTCATCTACGGTATCGTCGGCCTTGTCGGCAAGGATTATGACATGCCGATAGCGGTGCTCAGCGCACTGAGCCTTGGGTTATCAGTGGATTACGCCATCCACTTCCTGTCACGCGCCCGCCAGCTACAGGGGCAGCATGGCAGCTGGAAAGCCGCCCTCCCCCACCTCTTTGCAGAGCCTGCCCGCGCCATCACACGCAATGCCATTGTGGTGGGTGTCGGGTTTCTGCCCCTGCTGGCAGCGCCACTGGTACCCTATCAAACCGTCGGTATATTTATCGCTGCCATCCTATTGCTGGCGGGTGTTGCATCACTGTTGATATTACCCGCTATGATCACACTCTTTGAACCCTGGCTATTTCGCAAAAACAGCAGGAGACCAAACCATGCGTAACCTGATTACTCTGCTACTTCTCACCCTGCCTGCATTACTCATCGCATCTCCCACAGTTGATGAGATTGTGCATCGCAGCAACATGACCAGCTACTATCAGGGGCAGGATGGACGCGCCCAGGTCAAGATGGTCATCACCGACAGTCAGGGGCGCAAGCGGCAACGGCAACTGACCATCCTGCGCATTGATGCCGCCAAAAGCGACGCCATTGAGGGAGACGCCTACCTGGGTGGTCAGAAATTCTATATCTACTTCCACCGCCCGGCCGATGTAAACAAAATGGCTTTTCTGGTATGGAAACATCTTGAGCAGGATGATGACCGCTGGCTCTATCTGCCCGCACTGGATCTGGTAAAACGGATCGCAGCCTCTGACAAGCGCACCAGCTTTGTTGGATCAGACTTCTTCTATGAAGATGTATCCGGTCGCCGACTGGATGAAGACACCCATGAACTGGTAGATACAACCAAGAGCTACTATGTCATAAAAAACAGCCCAAAAGATGCCGATGCGGTGGAGTTTTCCTACTATAAAGCCTTCATTCACAAACAGAGCTTTATCCCCGTACAGATAGAGTATTACGATAAGGGCGGCAGCAAATATCGTGTAGCCAAAGCACTGGCAGTAACAAACATTCAGGGCTACCCAACCGTAACCAAAGCCAGCATTGAAAACCTGAAAGCCGGCAGCAAAACCGTAATGGAGTACAGTAAGGTTGAATATGATATTGGGCTGGACGATGCGCTGTTTACCGAACGCTATCTGCGTAAGGCACCACGCAGACAACTGAGATAACAGACCTTAACCGATGCGGATCTATACCTTCATCATGCTGGCTCTGCTCTGCTCTTTAGCGGCCTATGCGGAAGAGCCTGCACTACCCAGTGGACTGGGTGATCTCTCTTCTGAACCCGATCTTCCTATGGGACTTGATAGCAATGAATCTGGGCTATCCAATAAACCTGATGAAGAGAGCTTATTAGTTGATACCGGCTTTACTATAGAGGGCTTTATCGAACTCAGAAGCGGTCAATGGATTGACAAACACGCTTATCTGGCACAAAGACCACTTAATGAAGCACGCCTGCAGCTTGAGCTGGAGAGAGAGTTTTCTGCTTTTACCTTTACCGCAGTGGCCGACCTGATCCATGACGACGTTACAAATGATCGAGGCATTGCACTGGAGAAGGGGAATGGCTGGCTCGATCTTCGCACTGCCAATGCTGTTTTCTCACCCACCCCATTCATGGACATCCGCCTGGGCCGACAGATACTAACCTGGGGAACGGGCGACCTGCTCTTTATTAATGACCTTTTCCCTAAAGACTGGAATGCCTTTCTAATCGGGAGAGATGTTGAATATCTTAAGGCACCATCAGATGCCATCAAGGTTTCACTATTTAATAAGAGAGCCAACCTTGATCTTGTCTACACCCCGCGCTTTGATGCAGACCGTTATATTGATGGCTCTCGCGCCTCCTACTTCAACTCAACCCTTGGCCGTATAGCAGGCAGAGATGCCATCACAAAAATCAAACAACCCAATAACTGGCTGCACGATGATGAACTTGCGCTAAGGCTGTATAAAAATATAGGCACCTATGAGCTGGCGCTCTATGGATATAACGGTTTCTGGAAAAGCCCTGGTGGTTTCGACCCTGCCACTGGCCGCGCCCTATTTCCTGATCTGAGCGTATATGGAGCCAGCATCCGTGGCCCACTGGCCAGTGGTATTGCAAATGCTGAATGGGGTTATTATGACTCACAGGATGACCGCAGTGGCCGCAACCCCATGGTCAACAACAGCGAGCAACGGCTGATTCTGGGTTATGAACAGGAGCTTGCAACCAATCTGACCCTCGGCATGCAGTACTACCTTAAACGCATGGAAGATTATGTCCGCTACCGCCGCATGCTGCCTGCAGGGGCATATCCGGCACATCGCAGTCGGCAGGAGTACACGGCACGGCTGACCTGGCTGACTATGAACCAAAATCTGATCTGGTCTCTCTTCAGCTTCTATTCACCATCAGATGATGATGGCTATCTGCGAGCCAGGCTACACTATAAACATGATGATCACCTCTCGCTTGAAATAGGTGGTAATCTTTTCTGGGGTGACAGCCAGCAGACATTTCTTGGGCAGTTCCAAAACAATGATAATCTCTACACTGCATTGCGATATGGCTTTTAAATCGAGGAGAGAGACAAAAATCAGGTGGGGGTGTTCTCAATTAGCTGAATGAGAGCAATCCACTTAAACACCGCCTCTATCGACCGATATATCTTCAAGAGCATCTGCTATCGACAAAACACAGGAACAAAACTCCTCAAGGTTAGAGAACCGGGTAGACTATAGCCATCATGGACTACAAACCAGAAACAGAGATTAACGACTCGGCATACAGTTGGTCTGTGCGGCTTTTTTCAATCCTTGAAAGGATGCTCAGCATCAACATCAGAATGCACCACGATGAGGGGCAGCTGGCGCAGGGTGAGATCTTTCTCTTCAACCACTTTGCCCGCTTTGAAACCTTCATCCCGCAATCTCTGATCTATAAAGAGACAGGCGCCTACTGTAGATCAGTAGCCTCCAGCGAGTTTTTTACCGGGGATGACCTCTTTTCCAACTACCTGCTCGGCGTCGGTGCGGTACCCCACAACTACCCTCGATTGATCCCTTACCTTGCTGAGGAGATCCTGCGCGGACGTAAGATCATCATCTTCCCGGAAGGCGGGATGGTCAAAGATCGCCGCGTGGTCGACCGAAGGGGCAGCTACAGCATCTATTCACGCATCGCCATGGAGCGACGCAAGCATCACACAGGGGCCGCGCTACTCTCTCTCACCCTGGATATTTACAAAAAGGCCATTCTGCAAGCCCAGCAACAGGGGGATCATGCAAAATTAGAAAAGTGGGCGACCAGTTTGAAGATGGATAGTGTCGCACCACTGCTTGCCGCCGCTCTGCGTCCCAGCACCATCGTGCCTGCCAACATCACCTTTTATCCCATGCGTGTAGGCGACAACCTACTCAAACGAAGCGTTGAGCTATTCAACAAAGGCATTAGCCGACGCCTCTCAGAAGAGCTGTTGATTGAAGGTAACATCCTGTTTAAAAATACAGATATGGATATTCATCTGGGCGACCCTCTCCATACTGACCAGTTCTGGGGATGGCTCGACCGCCGGCTTATTGAGCAAGCTGCATTTCATTTTGATAGCATTGACGATATTTTAGAACCCACTACCAGCAAACAACTCATTGGCAGGCTGCGCGCCAGGCGTATTCGTCATAAAGCACTGGCACTGAGAGATGAATACATGCGCATTATGTATTCACAGATCACGGTCAACCTCAGCCATCTTGCCTCCAGAATCATCTTCGAACTGCTTAATCGAGGAGAGACCAGCATCCATTACGACCGCTTTCACCGCATGCTCTACCTGGCGGTGAAAGGCGCACAAAGTGAGACCAGCATCATCTTGCATCGCAGCCTTAAAAACCCGGAGGCCTACGGCAAACTGCTGGAAGGTGAGTGCAAAGGGCTGGATCAATTTATCAAAACCGCCTCTTCTCTGGGGCTGGTCGAGCAGGAGAACCACCAATACCATTTCCTGCCCAAACTGCGTGAAGAGCATACCTTCGATAAAATCCGCACCGAGAACCTGGTTGCGGTCTATGCCAATGAGGTCGCCCCCCTCAGCTGCATCACCAGCATCATAAAAGAGGCTATCGACGGCACCAAAAAACTAACGGCCAAAAAGCTGGCACTGCTTCGCTTCGATGATGAGGTGGTCTCCTATCACTGGGACAAGGCCTACTTCAACAAACCCAGGCATCAGGCACTCAACCAGAAGGAGACAGCCACCCAATCCGGTGAACCTTTTCTGTTGCTGCCAGATCATCACAAGCCACTGGGGGTTGTTCTGCTACACGGTTTTCTGGCCTCACCCGCCGAAACCAAGGCATTTGGCAAACGCTTGGCCGCCCTTGGCTACCCGGTTATTGGAGCACGTCTGAAGGGCCACGGCACATCACCCTGGGATCTCAGAACGCGCAGTTGGGAGGATTGGTTGGCATCCGTAACCAATGCCTACCAGATCATGAGCGGGCTCACAGAAAGGGTCTGCATTGTAGGGTTCTCTACCGGCGGCGCACTGGGGTTGCAGCTGGCTTCAACCCAACCCGACCAACTGGCAGGCATCGCTGCACTTGGGGTTCCAATAAAATTCCGTAACAAAAACATGTCCTTTGTGGTGCCCGTCGTGCATGGTGCCAACAAGCTGGTCAAGTGGATCTCTTCCTACGAAGGGGTCATCCCCTTTCGCCCCAACCACTCTGAGCACCCGGATATCAACTACTACTCCATGCCGCTGCACGGCCTGTTTGAGCTGGGACAGATGGCCAGCGCAGTAGAGTCAAACCTGAAAAACGTCCACTGCCCTGTATATTTGATACAGGGTGATGAAGATGCCATTGTAGATCCCCGCAGCGCACAGATCATCTTTAATAAGATCAGCAGTAAAGATAAAGAGCTGCTGATGATACCCACCCAACGTCACGGCATCCTGCATGATGACATTGGAGGAACTCAGGATCAGGTTATCCAGTTTATAAAACGGCTGGAGCAAGAGTAAGTCATTAATTTTTTAATCCGTTTTGGAGCTGACCCACTGAACTTGCCCAACCTGTAGATGCAACAAAGCCCGCACTGTAGCGGGCTTTATTGGATGTGGCTGGCGGACTAGGATTATTTCGGGCATCCTGCCCTCAACCCCTTCGGGGCCAGCGGCTCGGCCGCTGTTTGAAATTGCTCCCGGCAATTTCATCGAACCTTTTACGGTTCTCATCCTAGTCCACTGAACTTGCCCGATCTGTAGATACAACAAAGCCCGCACTGTAGCGGGCTTTATTGGATGTGGCTGGCGGACTAGGATTCGAACCTAGATTGAAGGAGTCAGAGTCCTCCGTCCTGCCATTAGACGATCCGCCAATAGCAGCTGTGAACCCTGTGGCCCACAGCTACCGCAAAACGTATTAACGCTTTGAGAACTGTGGACGCTTACGCGCTTTGTGCAGACCCACCTTTTTACGCTCAACCTTACGGGCATCGCGGGTAAGGAAGCCGGCTTTGCGTAGTGGGCTGCGTAGCGACTCATCATAAGCGGTCAAGGCGCGGGCGATCCCGTGGCGGATAGCGCCCGACTGGCCGGTTGTTCCACCGCCTTTAACCGTGATACTCAGGTCAACCTTTTCAAGCATTTCGGTCACTTCAAGAGGCTGGCGCACGACCATGCGCGCGGTCTCACGACCAAAAAACTGATCCAGTGGGCGTTTGTTGACGGTGATACTGCCGCTTCCGGTGGTCATAAAGACGCGTGCGGTTGAGCTTTTGCGACGCCCTGTGCTGTAGGTGGTGGTTTCTGCCATGGTCGGGTTCCGATAATAATTAGACTGAATTAGATGTCCAGCGGCTGTGGCTGCTGGGCGGCATGTCCGTGCTCAGGGCCAGCATAGACCCGAAGTTTGCCAAACATGGCTCGGCCAAGCGGATTCTTCGGCAACATGCCCTTAACCGCGGACTGAATTGCGCGCTCCGGGGCTTTGGCCAGCAGCTTTTCCAGGCTGATGGATTTGAGATTGCCAATATATCCGGTGTGATGATAGTACATTTTGTCCTTCATCTTGTTGCCCGTCACATGGATCTTCTCTGCATTCACAACAACGATATAATCGCCGGTGTCCACATGCGGTGTATATTCGGGTTTATGTTTGCCACGCAAGCGGTGCGCGATCTCGCTGGCCAACCGGCCAAGGGTCTTGTCGGTCGCATCTACGAGGTACCAATCGCGGCGAACCTCTGCCGGCTTTGTGCTCACGGTCGTCATCTGGACGGCTCCAAAAAGGGATCCTAAAAACTGCTAGAAAAAAGAGGGCGAATACTACCGGAGTCCCGCCTTTGTTACAAGAGGGGATTGAATCAGGATTTTTTATCGTTGATTTGCATACCAGCTATATGTACGATAACCGGACATTCTAAAGCGAGAATGAGGGTCATGCAACCCCTATGAACGAAAACCTGTCAACCCAAAGCAGAAATGTCCCCTTCTGAGCAATTCAGAAAAGTCCCCTTAAGATTTAGACCTATGGGGTAGTAAAATAGAGCTAGCGCCTATCTGAGAATGCCGCCAGGGATGGTCTGCTGCT
>Ga0256839_1004553_pt1 | contig 13443 bp, 16 predicted proteins | sample 354166metaG_FD_185968 | JGI IMG/M metagenome (GOLD analysis project Ga0256839, IMG submission 185968) | Hydrothermal vent microbial communities from Mid Atlantic Ridge, Atlantic Ocean - 354-166 | ecosystem: Environmental > Aquatic > Marine > Hydrothermal vents | place: Atlantic Ocean: Mid... | reverse complement strand
CAAATATACCACAGATATTGAAGCCGCGATTTCCCCCGCGCGCGGCAGCACTTTGCCCAATGTATCAAACCCTTCCGAGCGGAAAAGTTGCATACCACCAACCTTGAGGGTGGGCAAAAATGCCATCGCCACAACAATAATTCCGACGCCGCCAAACCACTGCATCATGCCGCGCCAAAGCTGAGTGCCAAGCGGGAGGTTGCTCAGATTTGAAAACACAGTGGAGCCTGTCGTTGTCATCCCGGAAACCGCCTCAAAAAAGGCGTCGGTATAGCTGGCATGGGGCGCGCCAAGCCAAAAGGGCAAGGCGGCAAAAAAAGGCAAGGCCACCCAGCTCATAACCGTGAGCAAAAAGGCTTGCTGCAGGCTTAAGCCTGGCGTTCGGGAATTGGCGCTCGCCAAGGCCATGGAGCCGCCAAATAAGATCGTGATCATGCCAGAAGCCGCGAAGGTTCCGCCGCCGCCTGTGGCCCACAATATATCTACCCCCCAAGGGATAAACATGGTTGCGCCAAGCGCCACCAAGAGCAAACCAATTACATAGCCCACCGGGCGCAGGTCAAACATGCGCCCTCCTATGGGTCTGGAAATGTGAAGCAGCCCGCCTCGGTGACGGGGCCAACAACAACTGACATATTTGGCCCCGGTTCCATTACCACCGGCTGCGCACCTGTAATGGTGACCATACACGCATCGGATTCAGCTTTGCCGGAGGAAATCCCATCCACATAAATATCGAGCCAAATCAGGCCGTTATTGCCACTATGGCAGGGGCCGTCTTGGGGTTGGGGGCCATCTCCGCAGGTGTCCTCCACAACCGCATATTTACGCAGGCGTGGCAGGTACAATACCGTGCCGACGGGGATATCCAGGATATTTTCGCCATCAATTATTTGGTGGCCAACCGCCAAGGTTATTGGGTTGGAAAACGTGCCCATGCCGCCAGCGAATTGGTGCCGTGAGGGGTGCGAAATATCAACCGTGCCAAGCGGCGTGTTATCCCAATAGCTATAGCCGGTTACATAAGCCTGAAACGCTTGCGGCTGGCCCGTTGGCGTGAGGATCGCTGGCGTTTCAGCGCTCACAGCACTGGCCATAAAAAATGCTGTAACGAGCGCAGAAGGGTGGTGCAAAGCCTGCTCCTATTTGGTTTGAGTACCAGCATAAGCGCAAAGTAGTATGGGTTCAACAGGGTGAAGGTTTAGAATGTGGGCCTAAAACGCAGGTGTCGCGACGCGGCGCGAGAATTGCCGCGCCACAATCGCAATGCTTAACGCGCCGCCACCGAGCCGAAGGCGAGGCGCGGTCCGCTGCGCAGCTGCGGATATTTGGCGGTGAGCCTAGCTGAGGTTTTTGCTGGCGAATAAAATAGTATGTGGCTTAAGCCTGTGTCGTCGGCTCATCTGGGGCGGCTAAGGTTAGGCCCGTTTGGTAGCTTTTCTCAAGCAGCGATTGCCGCCGTTTTGTTGACCCTGTCGCGCCATATAGCACCTCTAACCTGCGCGAAGAAAACCCAAAGTATCCAAATGTTCCTTTAATCCAAGCCGTTTCCAAGGCTGCAAAATATCCTTCATGTTCCATTTCATCCGAGCGCGCGCCTGCGGGTATCAAAAGAACTCCTGAACGGGGGCGTTGCAAGGATTTCTCTCGATTATCCAGTTGGTTATAAGCCCAGCCCCATGTCCACACACGGTCAACCCAGCCTTTGGTCATTGCCGGCATACCCCACCAAAACAGTGGAAAAACAAGGCAAATGGCGTCCGCCCGCGCAATCCGCGCTTGCTCCTTGGCCACATCTTCTCGCGCAGTTGAACCACCATCGGCAGCGACGTCTGCCAATGTCCAACGCGGGTCAAACCCCTCGGCGTGCAGGTCCGCCAACTCAACCGAATGCCCCGCCGCTTTGGCACCTTCCATGAAACGCTGCGCTACGGCGGCGCTAAATGAGGCAGGGTCAGGGTGGTCGAGGATGGTTAAAACATGCATTTGTGAACCCCTTGAAAATACCGGCTTTTGAAAATGGCAAAGCATATTTAAAATGCGAAGCCTGATATATAGCGCAGCACCGTATTTGTTTAGTGCTTGTGCAAAAGTATTCTAAATGCTCAAGGGCACTTGAGGTCAAGCACAATTGTGTTGTGACTTATAATCAACATTTGGTTAGTTTTTTAAGGTGGAAATTTGCCCCTCAATTTTGTGCCATATACGCGCCAAAAACCAATTTTTTTAAGCGTACTACCTCGACACAAGCACCCGTTTTTGTGTGCAAAAACATGGCTTTTCCGAGTGGGGGGTATACCCCCGCAGAGGAAAAGCCACCCTCGGGACTTCCGGCAAGCACCAGCGTCGCGGCTCCTAACGGGCTATCGCCTCGCTGCGCTCGGCAGGCATCATGCCTTGGAGTGATTCACAATATCGAGGAATTCACGCGCCATCGCCGGCTCATCCTTAAACACACCCAAAAGCTTTTTAGTGACCATATTCACCCCGGGCTTATGCACCCCGCGCGTCGACATGCAGTGATGCTCACCTTCGAGCATAACGGCAACGCCCTTGGGCTTCAGCACATCAAACAGTGTATTGGCAATCTGCGCGTTCATCTTTTCCTGCACTTGCAAGCGCTTGGCATAGGTATCCACCACGCGCGCCAGCTTGGAAATGCCGACCACGCGGGTGGTGGGGATATAGGCCACGTGGGCCACGCCAATGATCGGGGCCATGTGGTGCTCGCAATAGCTTTCAAAGCGAATATTGCACAGCGCGACGATCTCGTCATAGCCCTCGACCTCGTCAAAGGTGCGTTGCAGCATTTCGGCGGGGTCTTCACCGTAGCCCTTAAACCATTGGCCATAGGCTTTGGTCACGCGCTTTGGGGTATCGAGCAGGCCTTCGCGCGCAGGGTCATCTCCGGCCCAGCGCAGCAGGGTGCGCACGGCCTCTTCGGCCTCTTCACGCGTGGGTTTACCTTCGGCCATGGCCTCGGCTACCCCTTTTGGATTGATCAAATTCATCTTTCACTCCCTGCCTGAACAGGCCCAAGCCCTATCGCCCGAGACTGCAACTTTTGCGTAATCTTGGCTAACAGGGTCTTATCAATTGGTTACTAAAGTATGAACAAATCCGGATTATTGCAAGCCTAAGCGAGATTCAGCGCCTGCGATATATCCGCCAGCAAATCACCTACATCTTCCAGCCCGACCGAGACACGCACCAGCCCCTCACCAATGCCAAGCTCGGCGAGTTGCTCGGGTGAGAGCCTTGAGTGGGTGGTGGTGGCCGGGTGGGTGACAATGCTTTTGGCATCTCCCAAATTATTCGAGATCAGCACGATTTTCAGCGCATCCAGCATGCGGAAAGCCGCGTCTTTGCCGCCCTTGATCTCCAGCGAAATCACGGTGCCGCCAGCCTCCATCTGCGCGGACACCAGCTTATGCTGGGCATGGCTCTCCAACCCCGGATAAATCACACGCGCCAATTTATTGTGCCCTTGCAAAGCCTTGGCAATGGTCAGCGCGCTGGCCGCTTGTGCCCGCACCCGCAGGTCCATGGTTTCCAGCCCCTTGAGCATAACCCAGGCATTAAACGGGCTAAGCGCCCCGCCGGTGTGCTTGAGATACATTTCCAACGGGCCGCGAATAAAGTCCTTTTTGCCCAGCACCACCCCACCCAAACAACGGCCTTGGCCGTCAATGTGCTTGGTGGCGGAATAGATCACCACATCGGCGCCAAGCTGCAAAGCGCGCTGGAAAATCGGCGTGGCGAACACGTTATCAACTACAACTTTCGCCCCCGCCTTGTGCGCAATCGCCGCAACGCCGGGTATATCCACCGCTTCCAGTGTCGGGTTGGACAGGGTTTCAAAGAAGCAGGCCTTGGTGTTGGGCTGCATCGCCGCCTCCCATGCGCTCAGGTCGGTGCCGTCTACCAGCGTGACCTCTACGCCGTATTTTGGCAGCAGGTTTTCCACGATAAACAGGCAAGAGCCAAACAGCGCTTTGGCCGCCACAATATGGTCACCCGCTTGCAGCAGCGCAAACAGCGCGCCGTTGACCGCCGCCATGCCCGAGGCCGTGGCAAAGGCCGCCTCGGCCTCTTCCAGCGCCGCGATCCGGTCCTCAAACATCGCCACCGTGGGGTTGCCATAGCGCGCATAGATGAACTCGTCGTCACCCAGCTCGTCAAACCGCGATTGCGCAGCTTCAGCGCTTGGGTAAACAAAGCCTTGGGTGAGGTAAATCGCCTCGCTCAGCTCGCCATATTGGCTACGGCGCGTGCCCGCATGCACCAGCTTGGTGCGGGTTTTCCAATTATCCATACTATCTCCGGAAAGTCCGGCCCCCTTATATAAAACCTGATCGGGCTTAATGGGCCACGACCTCTTTAGCGGAATATTTAGAGTGGCCCGCAATCCGGTTCGACAAAGCACCACTTGCGCGTTGAATAACGCCTTCTATGATACAGGTCAATTCCCCCGTGCCGGAAAAGCGATAACGCTCAAATAAATTAGCAAAGGATATGCCCCTATGATTGATCTTTATTATTGGCCCACGCCGAATGGCTGGAAAATCCCGATAGCGCTGGAGGAAATGGGGCTGGCATATAACGTGATTCCGGTGGATATTAACGCCGGTGACCAATTTACCGACTGGTTCAAGGCGATTTCCCCCAATAGCAAAATGCCCGCAATTATGGACCCTGACGGCCCTGACGGCAAACCGGTCTCGATTTTTGAGTCAGGGGCGATATTGCAATACCTTGCCCGCAAAACCGGCAAGCTTTATGGGGCTTCCGAGCGTGAGCGCATCGAGATAGACCAATGGTTGTTTTGGCAAGTTGGTGGGCTTGGCCCCATGGCGGGGCAGGCCCACCACTTCCTCGTTTATGCCCCCAAATTCGACCCCCCGCAAGACCTCCCCTATGCAAAGGACCGATACCGCACGGAAGTTGCACGACTATACAAGGTGCTGGATGAGCAGCTAGCAGGCAAAAACTATATGTGTGGAGATTTCTCTATTGCCGATATCGCCACATGGGGCTGGGCCTCCCTGTGGAAGCGGCAAGAGCAATCCATAGATGACAAGCCCCATATGAAAGCATGGTTAGACCGCATGAAAGCCCGCCCTGGCGTGCAGGCAGGACGGAGCCTAGCTGGCGAAAAGCGTGAGGAAGCTACGAAGGAAAATGTGGAAAAATCAGCGATGTTTGGCAAAAAGTAACCGCATTTTGGCCCATCAATTACACAGCCATAGGGTGCCGCGCCAATCCTGGAACCTTGCGAGGACTTGACAGCTCACGTATGGCTGTGCCAGTCTTTTCGACCAATACAGCCCCTACGGAAAAGAGAATTCATGAAACATATTGCCGCCCTCACGCTCATTGCCGGATCACTGGCCGCCTGTGCAAAGCCCATCCCCTCGACCTTTACAGCGGCTGATGTCATAACCGCCCAAAACACTTTCAACACACTCGCGGCGTTGCCGGCAACGGCTCCGGCTCTCATCCCTACAGCGGGCAGCGCCACTTACGCGGGCCTGATCGGCGGAGACTTCACCGGCCCTGATATCGGAGGAAGCTTCCTTGGGGATCTGTCTCTTGACGTAAACTTTGCTTCCTCAGGCATAACCGGCGAAGCAAGCAACCTAAATGTGATTGATAATTTGGGTGTCCCTAATCAAACACTTGGCGGCACGCTGGCGGTCGACGGAACCGTTGTGAGTAACTTTATAACCGCCACGGCCGATGGCTCCTTATCCGGTGTTTCTGCAATTGAGGGCACCAATTTCAATGTTACCGGCAATGTTGATGTTTCGTTGGTTCTTGGTGGAACCATTCGCACGGAAACAGTAGCGGCAGACACAATTACTGGCGGGGTCACCGGCACCGGCACGGGCGATTTTGCCTTCGGCATTACCAACGGAGATTTCGCCGTGCAGCGCTAAGCCGGAAAATTCGCAATCTACGCTTAAAGGCCTGCAAAACGTTTGCAGGCCTTTATATTTTCATCCGGCCTAAAAGGGCGTATTTGTGTTTGCCACGGTGATAATATTTTACAAGGTCATCCCCAAAATCATCTGCACCGCCTCTGCCGCCTCGCTGCCCTTTTTCAGGAAATGCTCGCGAAAATAAGTGTGGTGATCGTCATGAGAATGAAAATGATGCGGCGTAAGAGAGACGCTAAACATCGGCGTATCTGTTTCCAGCTGCGCTTGCATCAGGCCGTTGACCACCGCCGCCGCCACGAAATCATGCCGGTAAATACCGCCATCGACCACCAGCGCTGCCACCACGATGGCATCATGCGTTGGCGCAAGCCGTTTGGCTAAAAGCGGGGCTTCAAAGGCGCCGGGCACGTCATATGCCGCCACCTCGCACGCAAAACCATCAGTTTCCATGCGTTGGGTGAAACCAGCCAATGCCTGATCGACAATATCCGCATGCCAGCGGGCCTTGATAAAGGCAATTTTGAAGGGTTGTGTCATAGGTAACTCCTTTTAATCCAGACACCAACCCAGAGCAAAAAGAGCACCAAAAGCACTCATTCTCTTCCATCCGGACTTTAACCGTCGGCCACGGAATTTCACCGATGTCTGCTTGACCACCCGCAAAGGTGCGCTCGCGGGCTATCACCGCCGGTGGGGAATTACACCCCGCCCTGAGAATGCCGGATGATTCCGGCCCGGAGATTATGGCCAAAACGCCCCCGCCCCGCAAGTGGCGTTTTGCCCTAGGGGCGAAACCTCCACGCACCGCCGACGCGCCAAAAAGCAGCATTCCCAGAGAAGCCTTCATGTTTGCGGCATTAAATGATAGGCTCCCCGTGATAACGAGTTTCAAAAAGGTAAATAAATGAAAGCTCCAACGGCAATCACCGCGCTCATCCTGCTCGCCAGCCCCGCTACGGCGCAAATGGTCATGACCTTGGATTGGCCAAGCCAAACCCGTGAAGGAGACCAATATCAGGTCGAGGTCATTGGCTATGATTCCGAGATATCCGGCAATATGTGGATAAGCGCCTCACCCGACGATGCCCTCGATCTGCCGCTGGACGGGGCCGCCAAGATGTGCATATTTCCTTATGGGAATGCCCAGCCCATCGCCGTTTTACGTGGCCCGTTCCATGATGAAATCATCCCCGTTGTTCCCAACCCCGAAACCGGCAAAATCTGCATCAGCCTGTTTGCCACCGAAAGCGACACGTGGAGCATAGAATTCTAAGCCCCCGTTTTCGTAGGGTGCGTGGTCCCCACGCACCGTTCTCCCACCAATAATTTGGCCGCCACCATGCCCGAAAATATCCTCACCACCCTCATTGCCATATCCACCATAAACATGCTGGCATGGCTCACCCCCGGCCCCAATATGCTGGTGATCATCAGCGCCGCCACCCAAAGCCGCAAAGCCGGATACATCACCGCGCTTGGCGTTGGCTTTGGCGGTGTTATCTGGAGCCTGCTCGCCGTGAGCGGCGTGGCTATCGTGTTTGAGCTGTTCCCCAAAGCCGCCCTTGCGCTGCGGCTGTTTGGCGCCGGATACCTGATATGGCTGGGCATTAAAGCATGGCAAAGCACCACCCCCGCAGCGGCCCATACCAAAGCCACCCCTGCCCCTTTCAAAACCGGCCTGATGGTGATGATGACCAACCCCAAAGCCGTGCTCTACTTTGGCTCCCTCCTCACCGCCTTTGTGCCGCCCCACGCGCCGCTTTGGCTGCTTTTGCTGATCGTAGCCTGGGGCAGCACCCAGGCCACCCTCCAGAACTTTATCACCGCCAGCGTGTTTTCCGCCCCGCCGGTGCAGCGCTGGTTCAAAGCCGCCCACCGCTGGCTGCAACGCCTGTTTGGCACGCTTTACATCGCCCTTGGCCTCGGCGTGGCCGTGGATGCCGCCAAAAAGCTCTAGCCCTCAATGGGGATTCTGCGCTAACACTCCCCCAAAAGGAGCCAGCCCATGCAACTCACCCTCACCCGCCCCGACGACTGGCACCTGCACCTGCGCGATGGCGATATGCTCAAAGGCATCCTGCCCGAAACCACCCGCGATTTTGGCCGCGCTATCATCATGCCCAATCTCGTGCCGCCCGTGGTTACAGGCGCGCAGGCCGCAGCCTATCGACAGCGCATCGAGGCCGCTATGCCTGCGGGCAGCGATTTCACCCCCTTGATGACACTTTATCTGACAGAAGCCACCGACGCGGATGACGTGGCCGCCGCCCATGCGGCAGGCTCCATCACCGCTGTAAAGCTCTACCCCGCAGGGGCCACCACCAACTCCGACTCCGGCGTGAAAAACATCGAAAACGTCATGCCCGTGCTGGAAAAAATGGCTGAAATCGGCCTGCCGCTTTGTGTGCACGGCGAGGTGACAGACCCGAGCGTTGATATTTTTGACCGCGAGGCGGTGTTTATCGAGCGCGTGCTCATGCCGCTCCGCACCCGCCTGCCCGCGCTCAAAATCATCATGGAGCACGTCACCACCAAAGACGGCGTAGGCTATGTAAACAGTGCGACCAACACCGCCGCCACAATCACCACCCACCACCTGATCATCAACCGGAACCACCTGCTCGTGGGCGGCATCAAGCCCCACTACTATTGCCTGCCCATCGCCAAGCGCGAGTCCCACCGCCTCGCCTTGGTAGAGGCCGCCACCTCGGGCAACCGAAAATTCTTCCTTGGCACAGATTCAGCCCCTCATACTGACCCCAACAAAGAAAGCGCCTGCGGTTGTGCGGGCGTTTTCTCCGCCACCAACACCATGCCCTGCCTCGCCCAAGTGTTTGAGGCCGCCGACGCGCTTCACAACCTCGAAGCCTTCACCAGCCTAAACGGCCCCGCCTTTTATGGCCTCGCGCCAAATGCCACCAAAATCACCCTCACCAAGCAAGACGCCCCCGTGAATTTCCCCGCCAAAATCGAAACAGGCGCTGGCCCCGTCACCGTGTTTGACCCCGGATTCCCACTCTATTGGCGCGTATCGTAGGGTGCGTGGTCCCCACGCACCTTTGGCCGAATTCAACGCCTCAAACCCCGAATTCATCACCAAAACCGCCATCGCCACCATCTGGAAAGTGCAAAGCCCCCATGGCCCCGCCGCGCTCAAACTCTACCACAAGCCAGACATGGGCACCGAGCGCAACGGCTTCACCCTCATGGCCACCCTCAATGGAAACGGCGCCGCGAAGGTCTACCAAACCACCCAAAACGCCGCCCTCACCGAATGGCTAAACGGCCCCGCTTTGGGCGACCTCACCCGCAGTGGGCAGGATGATCTGGCCGCAAAAGAGCTGGCCGATGTCGCCATCGCCCTGCACAAAAACATGCCAACCACCGCCAACCTCCCCACGCTCACCGCGCGCTTCCACGCCCTCAAAACCCTGCGCTTTGATTGCCCCGCCGCGGCAAAGCACAGCCTGCTCCACGCCCAAACTCTGACCGAACACCTGCTCAAAACCCAAACCGATATCCGCCCCCTGCACAGCGACCTGCACCACGACAATATCCGCCGCACACCCCGAGGCACCCTCGCGTTTGACGCCAAAGGCCTTTTCGGCGAACGCAGCTTCGAGCTGGCCAACGCCTTTCGCAACCCCAAGGGCGCAGAGCCTCTGCACCGCGACCCCGCCCGCATCCGCCACCTCGCCCAAAGCTGGGGCCAAGCCTTCGCCGTTTCCCCGCAGCGCCTCCTCCAGTGGGCCGCCGCTAAATGCGCACTGTCCATTGCATGGCGTTCTAATGGCACCTTTGAGAATGACCCAGAACTTGATTTATTCAACACACTTTTGGCCACGAAAATCTAAAAGCGTTGCAAAAGTAACTGGTGTATCTTCAAGTCAAATCACAAATATCCAATTGTTTATTAAGTATTTTTAGTTACATTCAACAAACAGCATAACTAGATTCCTAGGTATCTAGATACCTAGGAATCTGCTTCCCTGCACCTCCATGAAATCACTGCAACCCCTGTATTTTTGCCCATCTTATAATTACCCCTCTTATCAGCCTAGTCCCAAAGTTTATGACGCATCTATTTTAGCGGGCCTTAACAAACTAACAGCCCTGCTAGACACCCACTCCCAATCTGCTAAAAGAGCGAAAACCACCAAGGAGCCTCTCATGACTGCCTTCATCGACCGCGCCGAAATGGCCCGCCTCACCGCCCGCATGCTGCTCGAAATCAAAGCAGTTAACTTTGAGGTGGACAATCCCTACACCCTCGCCTCCGGCCTCGTTTCTCCCAGTTATATTGATTGCCGCGAGCTCATTTCCTATCCCGCCATCCGCTCCACGCTAATCGACTTCATGATCGCCACCGTGCAACGCGATGTCGGCTTTCAGGCCTTTGATAGCGTCGCAGGCGGCGAGACCGGCGGCATTCCTTATGGGGCATGGATGGCCGACCGCATGGGCCTGCCGATGCAATACGTGCGCAAGCAGCCCAAGGGCTATGGCAAAGGCTCGCAGGTTGAGGGTGTGCTGCACAAGGGCCAGCGGGTGTTGCTGGCCGAGGATATGACCACCGATGGCGGCTCCAAAATCAAGTTCGTCGAGGCCATTCGCGCCGCTGGCGGGGTGTGCAACCATACCTCGCTGGTGTTCTTTTACGATATCTTCCCTAATACTATCGAGAACCTCGCCAAACACAACATCACCCTTCACTACCTCGCCACATGGCATGATGTGCTGAGTGAGGCCAAAGCGGGCACCTATTTTGACACTGCCACGCTTGATGAGGTCGAAAAATTCTTCGCCGATCCGCTGGGCTGGTCAGCAGCCCATGGGGGCGTGGGCGAGGTCTCCAAATGAGCGGGCCAATCCCCGAAGGACGTAACCTCTTTGTGGTCGACCTCGAATACCTCGTGCCATTTGCGCAGATCGACCCGCTGATTGACGCCCATATGGCTTTTCTGGAAGCCCATTACGCCGAAGGCCACTTTCTCGCCTCCGGCCGCAAAGTGCCCCGCACCGGCGGGGTTATTCTGGCCGTGGCGGCCAGCAAGGCCGATGTGCAGGCGTGGATCAAAGATGACCCGTTCCACCAAGCCGCCGCTGCCCGCTATACGATCACCGAATTTGTGCCGGGCATGTTGGCAGATTGTTTTGCCTGACGCGTTCTAAGCGCCCATCGCCGCCTTGCACCACGCATAAATCGCATCCGGCTCTGGCGGCAAAGCCTCCCCCAAACCATCCACAAACCCCTCAAGGGCCGCGCGGCTGCCTTTGCCAACGCCGACCAGCACCGGAATATCGTGCTCCAGCGCTGTGCCGATCGCCTCGCAAAAGCCATGGCCTTCAGCCTCTTGCGGGCCGAATTTGTTCAGCACAAACAGCCCCGCCCTTTCAATGCCGCTATTTTCAACCGCCGCCACCGCAGCCGCTATGCCCGCCGGATTGAGCCGACAGCCCGTTGAGCCTTCGCCCAGGCTCTGCGTGATCCGTATCTCGGGGCCATCGGGCAACACCCGCACATCCATATCGCAGTGGTGGTCGCCCGCAGCATCGGTGCCCAAAACCTTGGCAATGCCCGCCAGCGCCACGCCTTCAGCCTGTAGGCGCGCGGCGGTTTCCGAGATCAAACGGTCCGTCTCGCCCGCAACTCCAGAGGTCACAATCCCGATTTTCATTGCCAAATTCCTTATCCAGCCACAGCCCGCAGCAGCCGCTTGCGCCCCGCGGGAATAGCGCCAATTTCAAGCCCCGTAAACACATGCAGCGTGTTCAAATCTCTGTCCACCACAGCGTGGTCCGAGGTCCAGCCGCCCATGGCCAGATAGGTGCGCAACAAGGGTGGCATGGCGTGTTGGGCCGCGCGCAAGTTGGGTTTGCGCATCAGGCGGGCAAAGCGGAACACCTTGGGGGCCTTAATTTTCGGCAGGTATTTCCGGGGCGCAAGGTGGCGGGCTTTGAGCAGGGCAAAGGCCTCAAGGTGGGCCTCGGCCTCGGCCCCGTGGAAACTGGAGCAGCCAAACAGCATTTTGACGTTATGATCATCGACATAGGTGGTCATCGCCCCCCATGCGGCACGCAGAATATCGGGGTCGTTGTAATCCGTATCAATGCAAAACCGCCCCATTTCCACCAGCTTGCCCTTATAGCCCTTCAGCGCCGAAAGCTCATAGAATTGCGCCGCATAGGAGCGGCTAATTTCCGCCCCGTTTTCAAAGGGCTGAATGCGAAAAGTGCACGCTATCCGCCCCGCAAGCCCATCCTCCACCAGCACATGCTGGCAGCGGGCATCAAAGCCGTCCGCATCACCCTGCCCCTGCCGGAACACCCGCGCGCGCAGGGCCTGCGCTTGGCGTATATCCTCGGCACTTTCAGAGAATCTGGCGGTAAACCTGCGGGGCATATCACAAACCTTTGTTTATTCTTTGGCCGTCAGCGGCTAGAATAAGGGCAAACTGTTAACTACATGCTGCACAGAATATGGAATTCCCCCAACTTTACAACCCCGAGAGGCCCCATGAAACGCACCCCAGCCCAGTTAAAGCTCCACCTGTCTGACCTCGCCTATAAAGTGACCCAAAAAGGCGGCACCGAGCGAGCGGGCAGCCATGATAACTTCCCGAAAGAGGACGGGGTTTTTCACTGCATTTGCTGCGGCGAACCGCTTTATAGCATGGAGGCCAAATTTGAGAGCGGCACCGGGTGGCCGAGCTTTTTTCAACCCGTCACTGCGGGCGCGGTGGTCGAGAAATCCGACAATAAACTCTGGATGAAGCGCACCGAAATCACCTGTGCGGGCTGTGATGCCCATCTCGGGCATGTGTTCCCCGATGGCCCTGCGCCCACCGGAATGCGCTATTGCATGAACGGCGTGGCGCTAGATTTTCGGCCTAAATCGTCATAAAACCGTCACCCAAACGCGGTAGACAGCGGCAAACCGCAAGAGGGCATAAAAATGAGCGTCAAGGTGCTATTGGTGGAAGACGAGGAGGCCCTACAAGGCCTGCTCGAATATAACCTGCAAAAAGAAGGTTTTGAGGTGGTAATCGAGGGCGATGGCGGCTTGGCCGAGCTGGCGGTGGCCGAACATGCCCCCGATATTGTTTTGCTGGACTGGATGCTGCCCAATAAAAATGGCATCGATATTTGCCGCGCCCTGCAAAGCAAGCCCGAAAGCCGCGCCATCCCCATCATCATGCTCACCGCGCGGGCCGAGGAAGCCGACAAGCTCAAGGGATTGGGTTACGGGGCGGATGATTACATCACCAAGCCGTTTTCGGTGTCTGAAGTGATCGCGCGCATCAAGGCGGTGCTACGGCGGGTAAACCCCGCGATTGCCGAAGATATAGTGGCCTTCGCTGACCTGACGCTGGATCGCGCCCAAAAACGGGTAAAGCGAGCGGGCAAAACCATTGACCTTGGCCCCACAGAATTCCGGCTTCTGGAGGTCTTCATTCAGCGCCCCGGGCGGGTGTATGACCGCGAACAACTGCTGGACCGG
>Ga0256839_1004552_pt1 | contig 13444 bp, 10 predicted proteins | sample 354166metaG_FD_185968 | JGI IMG/M metagenome (GOLD analysis project Ga0256839, IMG submission 185968) | Hydrothermal vent microbial communities from Mid Atlantic Ridge, Atlantic Ocean - 354-166 | ecosystem: Environmental > Aquatic > Marine > Hydrothermal vents | place: Atlantic Ocean: Mid... | reverse complement strand
ACGCCTGATGGGCAGCACGTCCTTGGTGGTGGCGCCCCCATGCTGAGGAGCCCCCGTCCTTCGACAAGCTCAGGATGAGGGCGGTGTCTCGCAGGAGGGCCGCCACTTCGATGAGCGGCCAAACCAGACCGTTGGCTTAAAGCCCCCGAGAATTTTGCCTTTGCCTGCAAAGCCACTAGCTGTTATATCGCGGCTTCCTCTTGTCTGCCGCCTCTCGCGGCCAAAGGATTAGAGGGCCTGTAGCTCAATTGGTTAGAGCTGGCGGCTCATAACCGCTAGGTTGGGGGTTCGAGTCCCTCCGGGCCCACCATCTTTGTTTATTACGCTCACTGCTGATCCCTTGGCGATGCCAAGGGGCAGCGAGCGCGGCGAACGGTCGCCGGGGCTGCGGTTGCAGCCCTTTGGTGTTGGTTGGCTAGGAGTAAAAAAATCGGTCCAGTGGACCGATTTTAGGAAATGAAGGCCACGGCAGTGGCTATGCCTCACGCCGCAAAGTGCCCCCTCATCCTGAGCCTGTCGAAGGACGCGGGGCGGCGAACGGTCGCCGGGGCTGTGGCCTGCCCCCGCGAAGGCGGGGGTACTGGTCCTGCCTATTTTGTGGAAAGAATTAAAATCGAATTTCTTTTGTGTGCCTGCATATTCTCTTTCGAGATGGGTCCCCGCCTGTGCAGGGATGACGAGGGGGGAGTAACCGCCTGCCGACCCATCACCCCTAAAACTCCGAAGATGCTCCGCTTTGGTCGCGCAGCAGAGCCGCTTGGGCTTGCCAGTCTTCGCGGTTTATGCGGCCGGGGAAGTTCAGTTTTTTGTCGAGCCAGGCGATTTCGTCTTCGTCCCATGAGGTGATCTGGCGGTAATAATAAATCCCCATCTCGTTTAGCAGCTTTTCATATTTTGGCCCGATGCCTTTGATTTTTTTCAGATCATCGGCCGGGCCGTCGGTGGGGCCGCTTTCATAGAGCATTGGGCGTTTGCCGGCTTCATGGGGTTCGGCCAAGGGGGCGGAAACGGAATCGGGCAGGGGGGAGACCACGGGGGTTGGCTCCATGGTGGCGATATTTTCCACCCGGCTGCGATGCCATATCCACCAACCGACAAAAAGTCCGAGCAAGAATGCCAGAACCAGTAAGAACCACATATGCCAAGCCAGCCAGATCATTTTCAATACTCCTTACAAACGTCCCTGATATAAACGCATCAGGGCGCAAATAGTCTGATTTCGATGCGGCGGTTTTTTGCCCGGCCCGCAGCGGTGCTGTTATCGGCGGCAGGGCGGGCAAAGCCGACCCCTTGCGCCTGCACGAAATCTTCATCCAATCCGCGCTCTATGAAATAATTGCGTATCGCTTCGGCGCGCATTTGCGTCAGGCGCAGCAGGGCGGCCTCTTCGCCATCATTATCGCTATGGCTGATGATCTGGATAATCATGCCGTCGCAATTTCTGGCTATCTGCACGAGGCGCTCCAGCACCGGGGTCGAGGCGGGGGCAATCTCGGCGCTGCCATAGGTGAAGCTGATTTTGTTTTGGGCGAGCAGGCTATCAAATTCCTCTTGGCAACGCTCCATGCGGGCGCTGAGATCAAGAGAGATGTCTGGATTTTGCGGGGTCTCAATGGCGAGAATGGCCAGCCCGCCTTTTGTAAAGCGGGTGAGTTTTTGTTCAATCTCGGTCTTGGATTGTTTCGAGACAGCCTGGCCCGACAGGCGAAACACCCGGTTGCTGGCTTCAATCTGCCCATGGTCAAGCTCGGCCAGGGCCTGTAATTGCATCACGACCGCATTGGCCCAGTCGTCAAAGGGGGCGCCTTCGGCAATTTGCATGTCATCGATGATGCCATCGGGGAAAAGCATTGTTGCCGCGGTGAGGATTTTTTCTCGCGAAGCCTCATCGGGCACATAGCCGGCGAGGAAAAGCGTGGCGCCCGGACCCTCCCAGCTGGCGCTCCAAATATAGGGGGTGATGATTTCCGGGGAACCGGTTTGTTCCGGCCCGTCTTCTATTGCTTCGTCTGTCGTGACGGCTGCAGTCTGTTGCCCGGCAATGGTGACGGCGCTGGCGTCAATGCTGGTAATGCCGCCCAAGAGTACGCCGCCGGCCCCATGGCTTTGGCGAATGGCGGTTTTGGCCTCTTCCAGCGCCTGTAATGAAGGAGCAGTGCCGGAGAGAATGGCCCTTTGGCCATCCATGCGCAAAGCGGCCCAATCGGCATCTGTTTCGTCAAGGGCCTGATTGGCGCTGATACGCAATTTGGCCTCGGCGCCGTCAATGGAGCCAGCGGGAATCATATTGAAATACAGCCCGAAACTGCCCAACACGCCGAGCAGGATCAGGCCGATTAGAAATTTATAAAGTGCCGACATAATTGACCCCGAAAATAACCCCAAGCATTTGATAAATTTGCGGATTTTCCTGTAAAAAACAAGGCGAACAGGCGATTATGGGCAATATAGGGCAAAACCAGCGGAGTCGGGCCGCCTTAAGCGGGAATCCTGCTTTATTGGTTCTCATCAAAAGGGCAAAATCAAATATGGGGGGCTAGCATGATCACTTTCTGGGTTTATCTGGCACTGGCAGCAGCTTTCGGCTTTCTCATGGTGCAGCAGCGGGATTTGAGCCCGTCACTCGGCCTGATGCGCGCCATATTGAAGGCAGTGCCTGCTTTGGCGCTGGCCATGTGGCTGGTGCAGAATCCGGATTTTGCCCCGGCCCTTTGGTGGATGGCTGCCGGGCTGGGCTTGAGCGGGATTGGCGATTTCCAGCTTGATCTGCCCGATGACAAGGGCTTCCAGAGCGGGCTGGTGGCTTTTTTGCTGGGGCACATAGCCTATATCGGCTTTCTGGCCGGCAATATGGGGGCGCTTGAGCTGTGGCACGGGCTTGCAGTGCTGGCGGTTTTGGCTGCCTGTGTCGGCTATCTCTTTTGGTTGATGCCAGCCCTGCCAGAAGCGATGAAGGGGCCGATCATTGCCTATACGGCGGTTATCGGGGTGATGATGGCCGCAGCCGTCATGCAGCAATCGGTGGGGGCGGGGCTTTTGGCTCTGGGGGCGATCAGCTTTGGTCTCTCGGATATGTTGCTGGCCTATTTGAAGTTTAAAAAAAGCCTGCCCTTTGGCAAGAGCCTCAACTGGCTGCTTTATATGGGCGGGCAGTTTGGTCTCGCCTTTGGGGCGGCCTATGCCATTCTAGGGTGATTGTGGAGAGATTTACTGCATAGCGCCATTGCAAGCGGGGCGGTGCAGACCTAATTTGGGAACACAGATCGATTCATTTCAGATTGCCCGCGTTTTGAAAGGGCAGGTCTTCTTTATCATTTGAAAGGAAATTCCCATGGGCGAAGCCTATATTTATGATGCGGTCCGCACCCCTCGTGGCAAGGGCAAGCCGGATGGCTCCCTGCATGAAATCACGCCGGTGGAACTGGCGGCGCAGGTCTTAAAAGCCATTCGCGATCGCAATGATCTGGATACCGCCAATATTGATGATGTGCTTTTGGGGTGTGTGATGCCGGTGGGCGAGCAGGGTTCGGATATCGCCCGTGCCGCTGTATTGCAGGCGGATTATGCGCAAACTGTTGCCGGGGTTCATATCAATCGCTTTTGTGCTTCGGCCCTGGAATCCATCAATCTGGCTGCCGCTAAAGTGATGGCCGGCGAGGCGGATATGGCGATTGGTGGCGGCGTAGAAAGCATGTCGCGGGTGCCTATGGGCTCCGATGGCGGGGCGATGATTTCCGATCCGCAAGTGACCTTCAAAAACTATGTGGTGCCGCAAGGGATTTCCGCCGATATTATCGCCACCAAATACGGCATTAGTCGCGATGATGCCGATGCCTATGCGGTGGAAAGCCAGAAGCGTGCGGCGCAATCCTGGAAAGAGCAACGGTTCAAAAATTCTATTGTTCCGATCAAGGATGTGATGGGTGAGGTTGTGCTTGATCATGACGAGACCGTGCGCCCGGATACGGATATGCAGGGTTTGGGTGGGCTGAACCCCGCCTTTGCGATGATGGGCGAGGGCATGGGCTTTGATGCGGTGGCCATTCAGAAATATCCGGAACTGGAAGCCATCAATCATGTGCATCATGCGGGCAATTCATCGGGCATTGTCGACGGGGCCGCCGGGGTCTTGATCGGTTCCAAGGAAATGGGTGAAAGGCTGGGGCTAAAGCCGCGGGCGAAAATTCGCGCCATGGCGTCGATTGGCTCCGAGCCGACCATCATGTTGACGGGACCGGAATTTGTCACCGAAAAAATTCTGAAACGCGCTGGCATGAGCAAAAAGGATATTGAACTGTGGGAATTGAACGAAGCCTTTGCCAGCGTTGTGCTGCGCTATATGCAGGCCTTTGATATTGCCCATGACGAGATCAATGTTTGTGGCGGAGCGATTGCTATGGGTCACCCCATGGGCGCGACGGGGGCGATGATTCTCGGCACCGCTTTGGACGAGATAGAGCGCACCGACAAGGCCAATGCTTTGGTGACCTTATGTATTGGCGCTGGCATGGGCACGGCGACGATCATCGAGCGGGTATAATAAATTCTCATTGGAGACGAAAGAAATGTACAAGAATATTAAATTTGATATTGATGGTGATGGCATTGCCACATTGGCGATTGATCTTGAAAATCAGTCCATGAATGTCTGGAATGCAAGCCTAATCGAAGAATTCGAAGCGGCGGTGGACAAGGTTCTCGGTGACGACAAAATCATCGGTGCGGTTGTGACCTCGGCAAAAGACAGTGGCTTTCTGGCGGGTGCGGATTTGCGGATGCTGGGCGATAGCGGTGCCAATCCCGGCGTGGCCGATGCTTACAAGGCCGCGTTCAATCTCAATCGCATTTTGCGCAAAATGGAAACCGGCGGCAAAGCGGCCAAGGCTTTGGTCAAGGGCGAAACGACCAAGCCTTTTGCGGCGGCGGTCAATGGTCTGGCGTTGGGCGGCGGTTTTGAGCTGGCGCTGGCCTGTCATTATCGGGTCGCTTCCGATAGCCCCAAGGTTAAATTTGGTTTTCCCGAAGTGCAGGTCGGTCTCTTGCCGGGGGCTGGCGGCACCCAGCGCACGCCGCGCCTTGCAGGCATTCAAAATGCCTTGCAGCTTTGCACCTCCGGCAAGCCGATCGATGCGGCCAAAACCAAAGCGCAAAATCTGATTGACGAAATTGTTCCCCATGCGGAGGTTGTGGCCAAGGCCAAGGAATGGGTCAAAGCCAATCCGAAAACCAAAGCGCCATGGGACAATAAGGGCTTTAAATTTCCCGGCGGGCAGGGGGCCATGGACCCGCGCGTGGTGCCGGTATTTGCAGGCGCTGCGGCCTTGGCGCAAAAAATGACCAACCATAATTATCCGGCGGTGCAGAAAATTCTTTCTTGTGTTTATGAAGGCTCCATCGTGCCATTTGATACGGCAATCAAATTGGAGAGCAAATATTTCACGACCCTGCTGATGAGCGCCCAGACGCAGAACATGATCCGCACCCTGTTTATCAACAAGCAGGCCGCGGAAAAAGGCATGGCCCGGCCAAAATCCGTGCCCAAGCTGGATTTGAACAAAATAGGTGTTTTGGGCGCCGGTATGATGGGGGCGGGCATTGCCTATGTGGCGGCAAAAGCGGGTATGGATGTGGTGCTGCTTGATCGCGATGAAGCTTCTGCGGAAAAGGGCAAGGATTATTCACGCAAATTAAATGAGAAAGGCATATCCCGCGGCAAGCTGAGCAAGGAAAAATCCGATGCCATGCTGGCGAAAATCAAAACCACTATAGATTATAATGATCTCAAAGATGTGGATTTAATCATCGAAGCGGTGTTTGAGGATCCGCAAGTCAAAAAGGATGTGATTGAAAAAACCGAAGCGGTGATTGGCAAGGATGTGGTCTTTGCCTCCAATACCTCGACCATTCCGATTACCTCTTTGGCGAAAAATTCATCACGGCCGGAAAATTTCATCGGTATTCACTTCTTCTCCCCCGTGGATAAAATGCCTTTGGTGGAAATCATTCCCGGCCAGCAATCGGGCGATCTGCCTTTGGCGGCGGCGCTTGATTTTGTTGGCAAGATAAAGAAGACCCCGATTGTGGTTTCCGACACGCGGGGCTTCTATGCCAATAGTGTGGTCATGCCCTATCTCAATGAGGCCATGCTGATGGTCAAAGAGGGGATTAACCCCGCGCTTATTGATAATTGCGCGGTGCATATGGGCATGCCCATCGGGCCTTTGGCGCTGTCTGATGAGACCAGTCAGGAATTGGGCTTGCGGATTATGAAATCGGCGCAGGAAGAAATGGGCGATAAATATCAGCCCACCGGCACGGAAGATCTGCTGGAGAAATTCGTCAACGAGCTGGGCCGCAAGGGCCGTAAATCCGGTGGTGGTTTTTATGATTACCCCGAAGGCGGCAAGAAACATTTGTGGCCGGAGCTGTCGAAACATTTTCCGCTGGCAGAAAACCAGCCAAGCCCGGAGGAAGTCAAAGAGCGCCTGTTATATTGCCAGCTTGTGGCGGTGGCCCGCTGCTATGCGGCCAATGTGGTGCATGATCCGGCCTCGGCTGATCTTGGGGCCATTTTTGGCTGGGGGTTTGCCCCCTGGACCGGCGGCCCCATGAGTCATATTGATACGATTGGCGCCGATATGTTTGTAGAAACCGCTGACCGCCTTGCCAAAAAACATGGGGAGCGCTTCGCCCCGCCGGAATTGTTCCGGGAAAAGGCGAAGTCGGGGGAGAAATTTTACAAGGCGGCGTAAGGGAGCGGGCAGGCAGTAGCAAAAAAGAGATGAATGTATTTCTTTTTGATGGTTTGGTACTTTGATTTCTACTTTCTGCTGGTACTCGCTTTCTTCCATGCTCTATCCAGTAAAAAAGGCGACCTTTGCAGGTCGCCTTTTTTTCGTCAGTATTACCCCCCTTACATGGCATCGCGCAAGGCGCGGAACTCATTGCCTTCATACCAGTTGGGGCGAATATCCGAATAGGCCATGTCCGCGCCGACATCGCGCAGAATTTCCAGTGTCGAGACAATGCCGTTAATGTCCCAATCGTCTGAATATTCATCGGACGGTTTGTGATAGCGCTTACTTGTATAGCCTTCTGCAAAGGCGCGGCCGGCTTCCTCGCCGCCATCGATAAGGTCAATCCCGCTATCGGCATAGAGCATGGGCACGCCTTTTTTGGCGAGAGAGATATGGTCGGAGCGGTAGAAATATCCCTTTTCCGGCTCTGCGTCCGGGCGCAGATAGCGGTCGCGTTTTTTCGCCTGTGCCGCCAGAAGATCTTCCAGTTCAGACGCCCCAAAGCCGACCACCATAATGTCCTTGGCCGGACCGGCGGGCAGGATCGCATCTATATTGATGCCGCCAATGATATTTTTCAAAGGCACAAACGGGTCTTCGGCAAAATAGGCCGATCCCAAAAGTCCGCTTTCTTCGGCGGTCACGGCGAGGAACAGGATGGAGCGTTCCGGCGGGGTTTCGGCATTGGCAAAGCTTTCGGCAATGCTGAGGATACCGGCCGTACCCGTGGCATTGTCGACGGCACCATTATAGATATGGTCTTCGCCCTCACCGCTATTTCCCAGATGATCCCAATGGGCCATGTAAAGCACATATTCGTCCGGATATTTGCTGCCGATAATTTTTCCGGCAACATTTTGCGAGGCGCTTCTTTTAATGACATTTTTGATCGTGCCGGACGCGGTCAGCCCGCCCATTTTTACCGGCGAGAAATCGGCTGACAGGGAGGCCTGTTCCATCTTGTCAAAGTCCAGCCCCGCCTGTTTGAACAAATTGCGGGCCACATCTTCGGTAATCCAGCCTTCCAGCTTGGTGCGACCGGCGCCATTATCCGGGCGTTGCAGATCAAGCTGCGGTCCGCTCCATGAACCGGAAACAACCCCCCAGCCATAGGCGGCGGGGGCGGTCTGGTGAATGACAAGAGCAGCGGCAGCGCCCTGGCGGGCGGCTTCTTCAAATTTATAGGTCCAGCGGCCATAATAGGTCATGGCCTTGCCGTTGAACAATTCACTGTCCTGCATCCGGTAGCCCGGATCATTGACCAGCATGACAACGGTTTTGCCGGTGACATCCATGCCCTCATAATCATTCCAGCCATATTCCGGCGCAACCACACCATGGCCCACAAAAACCAGATCGCTATTGTCAAAACTGGTCTCTTCGGTGACCTGCTTGGTCCAGAACATGATTTCATCGCCATAGGACAGGATTTGTGAAGAGCCATCATCGCCGTTCAAAGTGAAACTGCTGGCGGCAGGGTCCACGGTCACCTCGACCAAAGGCACATCCTGCAGATAGCTGTCGCCATTGGCTGGTTCGAGACCGATATTGGCCATGGTCTCCATCAGCCAGGCAATGGTTTTTTGTCCGCCTTCAGTGGCCGGGGCGCGGCCCATATAATCGTCACTGGCAAGGGTTTTGATATTTTCCGCCAATGCCGCAGCGTCGAGAGCCGGTAAGTCAGGCATGGTGTTTTCTGGGCTATCACTCCCAGCGGCCATGTCTTTGGCCATGTCTTCGCCTTGCTGATTTTCGGCAGGGGGTGTTTCTTCCTTGTTGCCACAGGCTACAAGCGCCAATGCCGCGCTTGCCCCCAGCAATATTTTCATCCAATGGGTCATGAGATTTGCTCCTTTAAAGTTTTAGCGCGCTGGTTTTACGCGAATAATTTCTACCCCGGCGCCAGCCGCCTGTTCGATGGCCTCAGGCTTTTCAACCCTGACTTGCACTTTTCTGACCATAGGGTGGGCGAGGCAAAGATTGGCGATGCGCTCGGCCAGTGTTTCCACAAGTTTGATATGCCCCTCTGCGATAATCTCCCCAATGCCTTTGGCAATTTTATGATAGCACACCACATTGGCCGGATCGTCGGATAAGGGGTCAACGGGGTCATCCACCAGCAGGGTGAGATTGATCGTGACCGGCTGGGTCCGGCCCTGTTCGCTGTCATAAAGACCGATTGCGGCGGCAAATTTAAGATCGCGCAAAAATACAAACCGTGCCGGACTATCGCTTTCGCTTTGCGGCAGGGGGATGATGGACGAGGCCAAAGCCTGTTTGCTCATTTGCTTGGTCATCAGTTTCAACTCTCACTCTTTGACCAGCACATCGGGGGTCTCCCATGTCAGATGCTGGCCACCATCCACCGCGATCATCTGTCCGGTTACGGCTTTTGCGCCTATCAGATAGACGAGAGCAGCGCAAATGTCATCAGGGCAGGCGCCATAGCCCAAAAGGGTTGCCGCATTTTGCCTGTGCCAGTCAGCCTCCGATTGGCGGGCATTGCGCAGGGTCGGGCCGGGGCCGATGGCGTTGACGCGAATGCCTTTTGGGGCCAAAGCTTGGGCAAGGGTTTGGGTGGCGGTGAAAAGTCCTGATTTTGCAATGGTATAGGAGAAAAACTTCGGTGTCAGGGCGAGAACGCGTTGGTCGATGATATTGACAATATTGGAGCCCTTGGGGGCAGTTCTGGCAAAGCTTTGGGCGAGAAAGACCGGGGCCTGAAGATTGATGACAAGATGGTCCTGCCAGCTCTCCTGGGTGATGGTGCCGGGCTCATCGGGCTCAAAAAGAGAAGCATTATTGACCAGAAGGCTAAGGGGGCCGAGGGCCTTATTGGCGCTATCAATCATTGTCTGCCATTGGTCGGGAGCGCCAAGATCGGCTTCAATCAGGCAGGTTTTGACCCCGTAATCGGATTCAATCTGGCTGGCCAGCGCTTGACTTGCGTCTTTCGAGCGATGGAAATGAATGGCAAGGTCATAGCCTTTTTTGGCAAGGGCCTTGCCAAGCGCTGCGCCAATGCGTTTGGCCCCGCCCGTAATCAGGGCCCGCTTCGGGGGATTGTCTGTCTTATCAGGGCTGGAATTGTCCATCAGAGCGATTTTGAGGGGCTTAAAGAGCGGGGGTGCTGGTATAGGAGATATAGCCAATATAGCCCACATAAAGCAGGAACATAACCACCCCTAACACCCGCGATATTTTGCGATGGGTGAGAATTAAAAACACCAATAGCAGCGAACTTATAGCCATGATCGGGATATCGATGAGGCGGGCATCGGCCGAGAAATAGGATTGTCCTACAAGTCCCGCAGCCCCGCCAACAAACAGCAGGTTGAACAGGTTGGAGCCAACCACATTGCCAACGGCAACATCGGCCTGTTTGCGCAAAGCGGCGGCAACCACCGTTGCCAGTTCCGGCAGGGAGGTGCCAATGGCGACAATGGTCAGACCGATCAGTTCCTGACGCACATGCAGCATTTCCGCCAAGGCGCTGCCATTATCGACGAGGAGTTTGGCTCCGAGGGGCAGGCCGATAATACCGGCGAGAATGAATAAAGGTGTTTTCCATGCGATACCGTTTTGTGCGGCATAGTCCTCAATCTCGTCCAGCACCACTTCGGCGCCTTCTGAATTGCGTGCCCGCAGGAACAGGGTGAAAATATAAATAATGAGAAGCCCCAGTAAAACCAAGGCTGTAAGCTGGTCAAGAACGCCACGAAAATAGACAAAGCCCATAAAGGCCGAGGTGCCGATGACCAGCGCAATGGCATCTTTTTTCAACCCCGGCAGATGGGTGATGAAGGGATAGATCAGCGCCGGAAGCCCCAGCACCAAGAGCACATTGGCGATATTGGAGCCGACAATATTGCCCATGGCGATATGGTAATTGCCACTGGAGACCCCTTGCAGGGTGACCATCAATTCCGGGGCCGAGGTGCCAAAGGCAACAACCGTTAGTCCGACAATCAGGGGAGAAATTTTGAGCATGGTGGCGAGGTTAACCGCCCCGCGCACCAATAAATCGCCAGCCAGAATCAGCAAAGCCAGTCCGGCAGCAATGAGTGCAATCAAGGTAATCATAAAATTTAGCTCCCCTACCAAGGTGCCACCGGTCAAGTCCGAAACAGACTTTACCAGCAAGGCACCAGAAACAAGAACCGCCAATCAAGCCGGTTCGCCATTTGTCGCCGTTTCAACCCTAGTCGATGCTGCCTTTTTCCATGAAATTCAAAGCGGCAAAAATCAGGATGAATATTGCGATGACATATACGGCAATCATGTGATGTCTCCAGAAGCTAAAAACGAAACTTATGCCCATATAATCCTATTGTCCCTGCGGGTCACGCCTATTTATGGCTGATTAAGGAACAAAAGTGGGCATGAGGGGGGCGCAAGGCTATAATCCTTGAATGCGATTGGGGCTTGGGCTAGGTCATAGGCCAGATTTTACGCTATTTTACCTGCTTTTTGCGGGATTTTTTTCAAGGAGTAATTATCCCATGGCCTATGAGTGCATCAAAACCGAAAATGAAGGCGCTGTGCGTATCATCACCCTTGACCGCCCCAAGGCCCTGAACGCCTTGAATGGTCAGTTGATGGATGAGTTGACCGATGCCCTGACCAAGGCCGATAGCGATGATGATGTCGGCGCGATTGTGCTGACCGGGTCACAAAAAGCCTTTGCCGCCGGCGCCGATATCAAGGAAATGGCCGGAAAATCCTATATGGATGTCTATAAGGAGGATTTCATCACCGCCAATTGGGAAGCGGCGGCGCGCACCCGCAAACCGGTGATTGCGGCAGTGGCGGGCTATGCTTTGGGGGGTGGCTGCGAATTGGCGATGATGTGCGATTTCATTCTGGCGGCGGATAATGCCAAATTTGGCCAGCCGGAAATCACCATTGGCGCTATTCCCGGTGCCGGGGGGACCCAGCGCCTCACCCGTTTTATCGGCAAATCCAAAGCCATGGAAATGTGCCTTACGGGCCGGATGATGGACGCCGAAGAAGCGGAACGTTGCGGGCTGGTTTCGCGCATTGTCCCGGCCGATAGATTGCTCGAGGAAGCGATTGCGGTGGCGCAAAAAATTGCCGGTTTCTCACGGCCAATCGTGATGATGGCAAAAGAATGTGTGGATCGCGCTTATGAGACGAGTCTGGCTGAAGGGGTGCTGTTTGAGCGGCGGGTTTTCCATTCGGTTTTTGCGACCGAGGACCAGAGCGAGGGCATGAAGGCCTTTGCAGAAAAGCGCGCGCCGGATTTCAAACATCGCTAGGACGCTTTCTTTAGGGGGGTTGAGTGGATAATATAATTTTCATTCTGGCGCTAATCGGGTTTTTGGGCATTGGTGCACAATGGGTGGCGTGGCGGTTAAATCTGCCGGCCATTGTTTTGATGGCGCTGGCGGGGCTGCTCTTTGGTCCGGTATTGGGGGTGTTAAATCCCGAACAGGATTTTGGCGCGTTTTTGCGCCCCATCGTTGCGATTGCTGTTGCCATCATATTATTCGAGGGCGGGTTATCGCTCAAATTTGCTGAAATTAAAGACATGACGCGGGGTGTTGCCCGCTTTGTCATTCCCGGTGTGCCCATTGCATGGGTTTTGGGAGCGCTGGCCACCCATTATGTGGCCGGGGTTGAATGGCCCTCGGCAATTTTATTTGCCGGTATCATGGTGGTGACCGGGCCGACGGTGATTATGCCGCTTTTGCGCCAGAACCGGTTGAACCAGCGGGCCGGCGCAATTTTGAAATGGGAAGGGATTGTCAATGATCCCATCGGCGCCTTGCTGGCGGTCATCACCTATGAATTTGTTATTGTTGCCTATGGCGGCGGCCATGGCTGGTCGACCTTTGAAATGGTCGGCAATCTGTTTTTGTCTATCCTTATGGCGGGTGCTTTTGGGGCGCTGATTGGCTGGGTCACTTCGGTGGCCTTTTCGCGAGGCTGGGTGCCGGAATATCTGAAAAGTCCGGTGCTTTTGGTGCTGGTGATTGGCTGTTTTGAAATTCCCAATCTGATGCTGGAAGAAGCGGGGCTATTGGCGGTGACGGTGATGGGTATCACCATGGCCAATACCAAATTGCCGAGCATCAATCAGCTGCGCCATTTCAAGGAAAATATTGCCGTTCTTTTTGTCTCCGGGGTGTTTGTTATTCTGACCGCCAATCTCGACATGGCAACGCTTGCAGGGTTTGACTGGCAGGTTTTTGCCTTTGTTGCGGTGATGCTGTTATTGGTGCGCCCGATCAGTATTCTGGTTTCAACATTGGGTACGGATTTATCCTGGGGGGAGCGGATTTTTACCGGCTGGATTGCCCCGCGCGGGATTGTTGCCGTGGCGGTGACCAGCTTTTTTGCCACCGAGCTTGTTCACCGCGGTGTGCCGGGGGCGGAAAAATTGATTCCGCTGGCTTTTGCCATGGTCTTCGCAACGGTGGTCATTCACGGCTTTACCATGGGGCCGCTGGCAAAATTATTGGGGCTTGCCTCCAGGGAAAAGCCGGGCTTTTTAATTGTCGGGGCGTCACCCTGGTCGGTTTCACTGGCGCGCAAAATTCATGAAATGGGGTGGGGGGTTACGGTGGCGGATGATAGCTGGCGGGCTTTGCGTCCGGCGCGCCAAGCGGGTCTTAAAACCTATT
>Ga0256839_1004551_pt1 | contig 13445 bp, 8 predicted proteins | sample 354166metaG_FD_185968 | JGI IMG/M metagenome (GOLD analysis project Ga0256839, IMG submission 185968) | Hydrothermal vent microbial communities from Mid Atlantic Ridge, Atlantic Ocean - 354-166 | ecosystem: Environmental > Aquatic > Marine > Hydrothermal vents | place: Atlantic Ocean: Mid... | reverse complement strand
CGCGACAACGACGACATTTTCGGACCTTTTTACCCACAGGAATCCCCAAATGCCCAGACGCGATGATCTCAATACGATTCTTCTGATTGGATCTGGCCCAATTGTCATTGGACAAGGGTGCGAATTTGATTATTCGGGCACCCAGGCGTGTAAATCGCTCAAAGCCGAGGGGTACCGGCTCGTTCTGGTCAACTCGAATCCAGCGACGATCATGACCGACCCGGCGTTTGCGGATCGGACTTATATCGAGCCGATCACGCCGGAGTCTGTTCGGAAGATTATCGAGAAGGAGATCGAACTCGGATTCCCGATTGATGCGGTGCTGCCGACACTCGGCGGCCAGACGGCCCTCAACTGCGCCTGTGAAATGAGCGATTTGGGGATCTTTGAAGAGTTTGGAATCGAAATGATCGGGGCGGATCGAGCGATTATTCACCGGGCAGAAGATCGGCAAGTGTTCAATGACATTTGTGCGGAGATCGGATTGCCGACCCCTGATTCGGTGACGGTCGAAACACTTGCCGAAGCGGTGGCGTTTATCGAACAGGTCGGACTCCCAGCGATCATTCGCCCGGCCTTCACTTTGGGGGGATGGGGCGGCGGGATTGCGTACAACTATGCCGAACTTGAAGAACTTGTGACACGCGGGCTTGGGGCGTCGATGATCGGGCAAATTCAGGTTGATAAATCGCTGATCGGGTGGAAGGAATATGAACTCGAAGTGGTGCGCGATAAGAAGGACAACTGCGTGGTGGTGTGTGGGATTGAGAATATTGATGCGATGGGGGTGCACACGGGGGATTCGGTGACGGTGGCGCCGTGCTTGACGCTGACGGATAAAGAATACCAGGTCTTGCGGGATGCGTCGCTGGCGATTATGCGGGCTGTTGGGGTTGAGACTGGGGGGAGTAATGTGCAGTTTGCGATCAATCCCAGCCCGGCCCCCACTGCTGATGGAAGCGAGCCGGCGTTTGAGTTTGTGGTGATCGAGATGAATCCGCGGGTGTCACGGTCGTCGGCATTGGCATCCAAAGCGACCGGGTTCCCGATTGCCAAGATCGCGGCCAAACTTGCGGTTGGGTACACGCTTGATGAGTTGCGCAATGACATCACGGGAACGACGAGTGCGTGCTTTGAGCCGACGATTGATTATGTGGTGACCAAGATGCCACGGTGGACTTTTGAAAAATTCCCCGAGGCGGACGAAACGCTGACGACGCAGATGAAATCTGTTGGCGAAGCGATGGCGATCGGTCGAACATTCAAGGAGTCATTCCAGAAGGTCATCCGCTCGATGGAACTCAAGCGGTTTGGATTTGGGCTTGACAAGAACGATGATTGGCTCAACGCCCAGCGGGAACATGATGGCGAGATCGAATGGCCGATTGACGAAGACAAGTTGACGCGGAAGTTGTCGGTGCCTTCGCAGGGACGGCTGTATTTTATTCGGTACGCGATGAAGATGGGGTGGTCGATTGATCGGATCAATGATCTGACGGGGATTGATCGGTTCTTTTTGTATCAGATGCAGGAACTCGTTGATTTTGAAGATGAGTTGATGGCGGTTGATTCGTTGGAACTTGTTGACCGGTCGCTCATGCAGCGGGCCAAGGAGATGGGGTATTCGGATGCGCAGCTCGCGCAAGTGTATCTTGGGAAGATCAGTTCGGAGACGATTTTAACAGTGCGGGCTCATCGCAAGGGCCTTGGTGTTGAGGCCGTATTCAAGTGTGTGGATACTTGTGCCGCCGAGTTTGAAGCGGTGACGCCCTACTACTACTCGACCTACCAAGCGGGATCGCGGAAAGTGCTTGAAGACGGGTCGGTGGTTGAAGTTCCGGCCCAGTGTGAGTTGCGCGACCGGATGGCGGCTGAGATTGATCCGAAGAAGAAAATTATTATCCTTGGTGGCGGGCCCAACCGGATCGGGCAGGGGATCGAGTTTGATTACTGCTGTGTCCACGCGGCGTATGCGGCTCAAGAACTGGGATTCGACGCGGTGATGATCAACTCGAATCCGGAGACGGTGAGTACGGACTATGACACGAGTGATGTGTTGTTCTTTGAGCCGTTGACGCTCGAAGATGTGCTCAATGTGACGGAGACACTTGAGGCGTCGTTGCACGGGACGATTGTGCAGTATGGCGGGCAGACGCCGCTGAATCTGGCTCATGGGCTTGATCTGGCCGGGGTGCCGATGTTGGGGACGCCATTGGAGGCGATTGATCGGGCAGAAGATCGGGATCGGTTTGATCAGATGTTGACCAAGCTCGATCTCAAGCGGCCTGCGTCGGGGATTGCTCGGTCGATTGATGCGGCTGTGGATATTGCGGGGGGGATTGGGTATCCGGTTTTGGTGCGGCCGAGCTATGTGCTGGGCGGGCGGGGGATGGAGATTTGTCCGGACGAGAAGGCGTTGCGGCACTACATGCTGACGGCGGTGGATGTTTCGGGGCTTGATGATGCGCCGATTTTGATTGACCAGTTCTTGGATCATGCGTTGGAACTGGATGTTGATGTGGTGGCGGATTTTGGAACTCCAATAACCCGTGGCACAGGCGTCCCGCCTGTGGACTTTGGAGATACTCAACAGAATCAAAGAGAAGACACAGGCGAGACGCCTGTGCCACGGGGGGCTGGTGGGGCCTACATCGCGGCGGTGATGGAGCATATTGAACATGCGGGGGTACATTCAGGGGATTCGACCTGCATGATTCCGACGACGACGATTCGGGGCTCGGTGCTGACTGAGATCAAACGGATTGCTCGGATGCTGGCTGAGGAACTCAAGGTTTGCGGGCTGATGAATGTGCAGATGGCGATCAAAGACGACACGGTGTACATCATCGAAGTGAACCCTCGCGCCTCAAGAACAGTCCCTTATGCGGGCAAGGCCAAGGGTGTGGCGTGGGCATCGGTGGCGGCCAAGGCGATGATGGGGGTTTCGCTCAAAGATCAAGGGACAATGGAGATTCCTGATGCGGGATTCTTTGCCGTCAAAGCGCCGGTGTTTCCGTTTCGGAAATTTCCTGGGGTGGACTTTGTGCTTGGCCCTGAGATGCGATCGACGGGTGAGGTGATGGGTGTTGATGTTTCGCTGCCGATGGCGTATTTGAAGGCGATGGAATCGGCGGGGGTTTCGTTGCCTAAAGAAGGTGGCGTGTTTGTGTCGGTGCGGCAGGAAGACAAGGCCGAGATGGTCCCGGTGGTGCGGTCGCTGATGGCGATGGGGTTCAAGGTGTTTACCACGCAGGGGACGGCTGATGAGTTATCACGCCATGGATTGCAGCCCAAGGTATTGCAGAAGATTCAGGCGGGGGCTCGTCCCAATGTGATGGACTTAATGCAGAATGGGCATATTCAGTTGGTGATCAACACGCCGACGCGGACGGGATGGCAGACCGATGAGGGGAGTATCCGGGCGACGGCGGTGCGGCTTGGGATTCCGATGATTACCACGGCGACGGCTGCGGGGCAGGCAATTCATGCGATCGAGGCGTTGCGTGCAGGGATTTGGGGGGTTCATGCGCTGCAGGATTTGGAGAAAATTGGTGGAACGAGTTGTATTATTTCGGACCCGATTGTGCGAAATACGGCTTCAAACGCCCATTGAACCCGGTGTCGATGGGTTTTGCTTGAATTTATCCATTTTATACTTTACGCCTAGGTACTGATCTGATAGGTTCTTGGGTGTAGCGTCCGGATTTGTTCACCATGAGGCCATGCAGTTTTGGCCAAGCCGGTTGCGTCGGATTTTTCGAGAGGGTATTGAAATGAATATGAAGAAACGAGGAGCCCATCGCGGGTTCTCTGGGTTGTGTATTGGTTCATTGGCCTGCGTGTCTTTGATGGTGTCGGCGGGGGTTGCTCAGGGCACGCCCAAAGCCAAGGGTGCCAGTACCAAGCAAGCACCTGTGGTTCAACCAGCGGTCAAATCAACAGCCCAATCAAAAACTGCTCCGACAGCGGATCCGACAGCGACTTCTTCGACGACCAAGATGGATCTTGTGCGTCAGTTGATTCGTTCGCTTGAGCAAGGCGATCAATCCAATGCCGCGTGGTTGCCTGATGCACCAACGGATGCGGATTACCATCCTATTGATGAGGGTCAGGCCGAGCTTGGAAAGTTGTTGTTTCACGATAAGATTTTGTCGGGCAATATGAATATTTCTTGTTCGACTTGCCACACTTTGGTGACCGACACGAGTGATGGTTTATCGCTTCCTATTGGGGAAGGCGGCAATGGTGTCGGTCCATTCCGTGATACGGGATTTGGGATTGATGCGGTTGTTGAGCGTGTGCCTCGGAATGCTCCGCATGTGTTCAACCTTGGTGCTCATGAGTTTACTGTGATGATGCATGATGGTCGGATTGCTGCTGATCCGAATCACCCGAAGGGTTTTTCGACTCCTGCCGGGATGGATTTGATTGATGGGTTGGATTCTACGGTGGCCGCTCAGGCGTGTTTCCCGGTGACTTCTGGGACTGAGATGGCCGGTCAACCTGGGGAAAACGCGGTTGCCGATGCGGCCGATGCGGGGGATTTCCAGTTGGTATGGGAATTGTTGACCGCTCGGGTTGCTTCGATCCCAAACTATGTTGATTTGTTTGTCAAGGTGTATCCTGATGTTTCGGGTGCTTCTGACATTACTTACGCTCACATTGCCAATGCGATTGCTGAATACGAGTTCTTTATTGGTCGTTCGGACAATTCGCCATTTGATCGTTTCTTGCGAGGCGATTCTGGAGCGATGTCGATGGGTGCTGTTCAAGGGATGGTTCTGTTCTATGGGCAAGCAAACTGTGCGAGCTGTCACTCTGGACCGTTCCAGACGAATCACGATTTTGCTGCTATTGGGATGCCTCAGATTGGACCGGGCAAGGGTCACAACCAACCTGGGTACACCGATGGTCGTGATGATCTTGGGCTTGGTGCTGAGACCGGCGATCCTGCGGACAACTTCAAGTTCCGTGTTCTTTCACTTCGCAATGTTGCGTTGACTGGGCCTTGGGGTCACAATGGTGCGTTTGGTACGCTTGAGGCGATGGTTCGGCATCACTTGAATCCCGCCCACTCGTTGTTCAACTATGATCAGAGTCAGGTCATTTTGCCATACCGCGACGATTTGGTTAAGCAAGACATGATGGTCATGAACGACAAGGCCAGACTTCATGGGATTCTTGAAGCCAGTGAACTTGGCGCGACTTATCTCACCGATGATGAGTTCAGCAATCTGATGGATTTCCTCAACGCTTTGACGGATCCATCATCGATTGATCTTCGTGATCAGATTCCTCAGTCGGTTCCTTCTGGACTTCCGATGTACGACTGATGTCTGCTCTGCGCCGCTCTGGAGAGGGCGCAGTTCATATATGCACCGGCGGCTCTTCGTGTGGGTCGCCGGTGTTTTTTTGAGTTGTTTTGAAATGGTCGTGTATTTGAGCCAAATGTTGCCACGAGGCACGCATTGAATAGATGATCTATGATGATTGAGCCGTTCATTGTCGGGCGTGCTTGAGGAGACGACTATGCGCGTATGGATGATGACTGGGCTGATTTGTGTGATGACTTTGAGCGGGTGGGCGGCTGATGAGACTGCTGAGGTGCGGGATTCGGTGGTCAAAATTTTCGCAACTTATCGGGGTCCAGACTTTGCTCGGCCTTGGACGAAACAGGCACCCCAGGAACTTTCCGGCACTGGATTTGTGATTGCTGGGGATCGAATATTGACCAACGCGCATGTGGTTGAACTTTCCACACGGATTTATGTGCAGCCACCCAACAGTGCCGACAAGTTGCGGGCCGAGGTGATCGGGATTTCTCAAGAAATGGATTTGGCATTGCTTGAACTCAAGAAGGTGTCAGACCGCGAGGAGTTTCATGCGAACCATCCTGTGCTTGAACTCAGTGATGCACTGCCCAAGATCGGGGCGACTGTGCAAGCGATTGGATACCCGGTTGGAGGCGAGCAAGTCTCGATTACCGAAGGGGTGGTTTCACGGATTGAATACACCGAATACAACATGGATGCTCGTGGATTACGGGTGCAGGTAGACGCTGCGCTCAATCATGGGAACTCTGGTGGGCCTGTGATTTTGGATGGGAAGGTGTGCGGGGTGGTGTTTAGCGGGGTGGAGTATGCCGAGAATATTGGGTATGTGATCCCGGCTGAGGAAGTGAAAATGTTTCTGCGCGATATTGAGGATGGTGAATATGACGGGCCGCCTCGGTTGCACGAAGCCAGGTTCCAGACTTGTGAAAACGATGCGTTGCGCGCGTTTCTTGGATTGAGCAGGGAGCAGACGGGGATTGTGTACACTCGGCCTCCTGAGGATTCCAAGCAGCCATTGGTGGAGTGGGACTTGCTTGATCGGATCGGCGAATATGACATCGACAATGCGGGAATGGTGACGCGGGACGACGGGCTTCGGCTGCACTGGCGGTACTTTATTCGGGAACTTGCTGAGGATGGGATGGTGCCTGTGACGGTGATCCGAGATGGTGAATCAATTGATCTTGAGATTGTGGTGACGAGTCATCGGGATGAGTTGGTGCCGTTTATTGGCAATGCGTATCCTGAGTATTTTATTGCGGGGCCGATGATTTTTACGCCGGTTCGTCGGGAGCATTTTATGAACTTGTATCTTGGGTACGGGATCATTGATGGCTCGCCGGTGGGGCTGCATATCAATGAAGAGCGGAAGATGCCTGGGCAGGAGTATGTGGTGTTGGCGGCGACTTTCTTGCCTCATGCGATCACCAAGGGCTATGAGGTTTTTGGGAATCCGACGCTCAAATCGGTCAATGGGATCGACATTGACTCGGTGTCACACTTGGTTGAAGTGCTGCGTGACAACGAAGAAGAGACGCTGATGTTTGAGTTCTTTGATCGGAGTCAGGAGTCGCTGATTTTTGATGCCGAGGAGTTGCTCGAATCGACCGAAGAGGTGCTCGAGGACAACTCGATTCGTCGTCAGGGATCAGACCGGTTCTTGAAAATTTGGGAGAACTAATCGTTTGGCACTTGCATCACGATGGTTGCGTCGTGACCGGCGAGATAATCGTGGTGCAACGACACGATCGGGGTCCGGCTCAGGGCCCAATCGAGCATCTTGACTGGATCGAATCGGACGGCCGGGGGCTGGGCTGGGGTGCGTTGTTTGTCGTGGCGATTGGAAAGGAAGTTGAAAATCAGGGTTCCGCGCCCGGATTTTTCGAGTGCTTTGTAGAACTGGGCGAGCACTGCTTGGGCTTGATTCATGCTGAGCGTATTGAGTGAACCTGAAAAAATGAAGCACTCAACCCCGGCATCTTTGACGAGTTGGGATGGAAGTTTGGTGTCAGCGACGAAATCGTGGGTTTGAAAGACGGCGTTTTTGATGCCGAGTGCATCGACGCGCTGCTGGGCGTGGGTGGTCATTTCTTGGACACCTTCGATGCCGATGAAGTGTTTGGGGAGTTGGTTGTGTTGTTGGAGGTAGATCAGGAGATCGCCTTGGCCACAGCCGAGATCGGCGATGGTGCTGTGCTGATCGATGGCATCGGCGATGACCTTGAACCGTTTGGCTTGGGCATCTTTTGAGAGCCAGAGTTGGGCCTCAAAGCCGGCACCCATTTCAGCGACGGCGTCGCGGTAGGGGTCGAGGTATGACGAGTCGGGCGACATGGTTTATTCGCCCAGGCGCATCATCGAGGCGTAGTGATCGAATCGGTCGTGGATGTCTTTGCGGGTGATCGCTTGCATGCGTTCGAGGGAGAAGGACTCGACATTGAATGATGCAATGATGGTGCCATGGGCCAGGGCGTCGCGGATGGATTCGAAGGAGCCCAGGTCGTGGCCGCCTCGGGCGGCGAGTCGTCCCATCAGGCCGCCGGCGAAGGAATCGCCTGCGCCTGTAGGGTCAACGACCCGTTCGGTTGGGTACGCGGGCAGGGCGCAGATGCCGTCGCGGTGGACGAGGATGCAGCCGTGTTCGCCTTTTTTGATGACGACGAATCTTGGGCCCAGTTCGAGGAGGTGCCTTCCGGCGGTGACTGGATTGCGGTGTCCGGTGTATTGCTCGGCTTCGTCGAAGTTGAGGACCAGGCCATTGACCTTGCCCAGAAGGTTGGTCAGTTCGGGCTTGGCGATGGTGATCCAGAGATCCATCGTGTCGACGACGGAGAGTTCCAGTTCACCGAGTTGTTCGAGCATGCCGAGTTGGACCATTGGGTGGGAGTTGGCCAGGAACAGAACCTTTGAATCTTTGAACGCATCGGGCACCGTCGGCGGGGCTTCTTCGAGAATGCCCAGTTCGGTAAAGAGTGTTTCGCGGCGGTCCATGTCTTCCATGTACTTGCCGCCCCAGCGGAAGGTCTTTGAACCTTGGCGGACTTCGAGCCCGGCCAGGTCGACGGCCTCGAATGACTTGAGTGTGTCCATGAAGGACTCGGGAAAATCATCTCCGACGGCGGCGACGAGGCGGGGTTTGGTGTAAAAAGACGATGCCGCGCAGAAGTAGACCGCCGAGCCGCCGAGGAGGTCCTCGCGCCGTTGGCCGTCTGGGGTTTCTATGGTGTCGATTCCGATGGTGCCTGTGACTATTAAACTCATGGGCGATGGTAGGTCGGCGATCGGTTGATGGTCATTGACTGGGCCTATTTATGGTGTTTCTTGGCCCATGAATCTCGGAGGGTGGCGGTTCGATTCAAGACCATCTTGGCATCGGCGGAGTCTTTGTCGATGCAGAAATAGCCGGTGCGTTCAAACTGGAATCGGCGGATGCCGTCGGGCCATTGTGGTTCGTCGGGGGTGACGGACTGGAATGTTTTTTCGAGTTTGCAGCCGGTGCGGATTTCGAGAGAATCTTCGTTGAGATCATCGAGGTGGTCGCCTGTTTCTTTGCCGGGTTTTTCTGTTTTGTACAAGCGATCAAACAGCCGGACCTCGGCGTCAATGCAGTCGTGGGCATCCACCCAGTGGATGGTGCCTTTGACCTTGCGGACTTTGCCTTCTTCGTCGGGTGGGGGGTTGTTTCCGCCTCGGGTGTTTGGGTCGTAGGTGCAGTGGACCTCGGTGATGTTGCCATCGCCATCTTGCTTGAAATCATGACATTTGACCCAGTAGCCACAGCGGAGCCGGACCTCTCGACCAACGCCAAGACGGAAGAATTTTTTGGGTGGGTCAATCATGAAATCAGCCCGCTCGATCCAGAGTTCTTTGCCAAATGGAATCTGGCGCGTGCCCGCGGTGTCGTCCTCGGGGTTGTTGATCGCATCCATTTGTTCGATGCGATCAACATCTCCACCATCGCCCCAGTTGGTGATGATGAGTTTGACCGGATCAAGCACGGCCATGCGTCTCGGTGCCCGTTTGTTAAGATCATCACGCAACGCGCCTTCGAGCCGGCCCATGTCCGTCATCGCATTAAACTTGGTGACACCAACGCCGGTGACGAAATCTTTGATGGATTCTGGCGTATAGCCACGACGGCGGAAGCTCGCCAAGGTAATCATGCGTGGATCGTCCCAGCCATCGACGCGGTTCTCTTCGACGAGTTGACGCATGTACCGCTTGGACATGTTGGTGTAGCTGATGGCGAGCCGCGAGAACTCGATTTGTTGTGGGTGATGAATCTTGTTGTCGCCAGATCGGCCTTGGTTTATAGCGTCGATGAACCAGTCGTAGAGTGGGCGGTGGTCTTGGAACTCCAGTGAGCAGAGCGAGTGGGTGACGCCTTCGATGGAATCTTCGAGGCCGTGGGCCCAGTCGTACATGGGGTAGATGTGCCATTGATCTCCGGTGCGGTGGTGCGGCGTGTTGACCACGCGGTACATGACCGGATCACGCATGTTGAGATTTGTATTGTCCATGCCGATCTTGGCACGCAGGACCATCTTGCCGTTTTCGATTTCGCCGGATTTCATTTTGGCAAAGAGATCGACGGATTCGGAGATTGGTCGATCGCGGAACGGGGAATCTGTGCCGGCTTCGCCGACCTTGCCCCGCATCTCGCGGATTTGTTCGGGCGTGGACTCATCGACATACGCCAACTCCTTTTCGATCAACTCCACGGCCCAGTCGTACATCTGTCCGAAATAATCTGAAGCAAAGCACACCTCGCCGTCCCACTTGGTGCCGAGCCATTGAAGGTCGCGTTTGATGGATTCGACGAACTCGACTTCTTCTTTGGCCGGGTTGGTGTCGTCGAAGCGGAGGTTGAATTTTCCGCCGTACTCGCGGGCGATGCCATGGGAGATGTGGATGGCTTTGGCGTGTCCGATGTGGAGGTAGCCGTTGGGCTCTGGCGGGAACCGCGTGGTGATGACGGAGCGATCGCCTGGGGGGCCCCACTTGCCCGACTCGATGTCGGCGTCGATGATCTGCTGGATGAAATGTCGTTGGATAGTCTCAGTCATTATTCGTTCTCAATAGTGCTTTATATCTAGTGTTCAAATCGTGAAATTTATTTTTAAGAGTGCTCGTTCTCTCACGGCATTCTGGTTTCCCCTCGCCTTCACGAACTACTCGAAAAACACCCCCTTTCTTACACCTCAACCATGTCCGTCAATAAATGCCCAACTGCTGAATCTGGCTTCGGCTCCCATCCATGAAATTTTAACTGGGCAAATCCAAGTCGTTTGACCATCACTTCCATCGCTTCTTTGTTCTGATCCACCAGCACCGCGTTTCGGCCCATGCGGATGGCGGATTCGCCGATGGTGCCGCTGCCGGCGAAGAAGTCGAGGACTCGGTCGCCGGGGTTGGTGTGAACTTTCATGAGGCGGTTGATGACGCCGAGTGGTTTTTGGGTTGGGTATCCGGTTTTTTCTTTGCCGTTGGGCGAGACGATGGTGTGCCACCAGGTATCGGTTGGGGTTTTGCCGCGGGCTGCTTTTTCTTTGGTGACGAGGCCGGGAGCCATGTAGGGGATGCGGTCGATGTCGTCGTAGCGGTAGGTGTAGTCCTTGGGATTCATCGCGTACCACAGGATGGTGTCGTGTTTGGATGACCATCGTTTTTTGGATCGGGCGCCGTAGTCATAAGCCCAGATGATTTCGTTGATGAATGAGTCTCGGCCATAGATCATGTCGCACATGACTTTGGCGTAGTGGACTTCGCGGTAGTCGAGGTGGAGGAAGAAACTGCCGTTGGGTTTGAGGAGTCGCTGGGCTTCGAGGATTCTTGGTTCGAGGAAGAGCATGAAATCGTCGAAGGTATCGGCGAAGGCCTTGGTGCCCATTGTGATTGTTTTGTAGCGGTTGCCTTTATATCCTTCGCGGTCGCCATCGTCGTCGCGGACGGTTTTGGTGCGGGTTCGGGCCTGGGTTTTTCCGGTGTTGAATGGCGGGTCGATGTAAATCATGTCGAACGACCCTGATTCAAATGAACTGAGGATCTCAAGATTGTCGCCAAAATGAATGTCGAGTGTTGGTACAGACATGCTTACTCCTTGCCTGAATCGGCATGGACGGATTCTATACACCCATCAATCCGCGCAAGTACGGCGTCCTTGCCCAGAATGGCGAGCGTCTGACCGAGCGATGGTGAAACACCCGCGCCGGTGACGGCGACTCTCAATGGTTGTGCGATTTTTCCCATGCCGACCTCTTTGGACTCGGCAAACGCGCTGACCTTGGCCTCGATGGCATCTGGAGTAAAGTCATCAAACTCGGCGAGTTCATCGCGGAAGGCCTTCAACAGTTCGAGGCCTTTGCGTTCGCCTTTGATGAGGGCCTTGTGGACGGCCTTGCCGTCGTAGACAATCGCATCATCAGCGATGAACGCAAAGCCGATCACGCCGCGACCATCCGCGAGCGTCTTGCAACGGGTCTTAACGGCTGGGGCAAGTGAAACCATGTCTTGCTGAGAAAACCGCTCGGCCAAAGCCGTGTCGTAGTGTGTTGCCCATTGATGCCAGCGGGATGCGAACTCTTCGTCGGTCAAGGCCGCGATGGCGTCGCCGTTGAAGCTCAGGAGTTTGATGCGATCAAACTTGGACTGGCCCTTGCCCATACCCGCGATGGAGAAGTGGGACGCGAGGTAGTCCATGTCAAAGCGTTCGAGGTCGGTGCCGTCTTCGTTTTTGGTCTTTGGGTTCCAGCCGAGGAGGGCGAGGTAGTTGGTGAGGGCTTCGGGAAGGTAGCCCGCTCTTCTAAAGTCTTCGACATCTATTTCGGGAAGGACGATATTAAGGTGCTTGGCCAGGGCAATCAAAGTGTCTGATTCGAGCTGGCGGGTCTTGTTTTTGAGCCATTCGGTGTAGGTGGCGTCATCAAGGGCTTCGATCGGCGAGGACTCATGCCCTGCGTCTTTGCACGCTTTTTTGGCGGCCTTGTCCTTGTCGCGTTTGGACATTTTTGAGCCATCGGGATTAAAAATCAGCGGCATATGGGCGTACACCGGATGGTCATAGCCAAGGGCCGTCTGCAACGCGACATGGCGAGGGGTGTTGATCAGATGCTCCTGGCCTCGCAATACATGGGTGACGCCCATCAACGCGTCATCAACCGTCACGGCCAGGTGGTAGGTTGGGAAACCGTCTCGTTTTCGGATGATGAAATCGTCAAACTCTTCGGGCTTGATCGTCACTTCGCCCAAGAGTTGATCTTCGACGGTGATCGGCTCATCCGGCATTTTGAAGCGGACGACATGGGACTCGCCGGCGGCGAGTCGTTTGGTGCGTTCTTCTTTGGAGATTTGGAGGGCCGCGCGGTCGTATTTGTAGCCGATCTTGGCGGCGATGGCTTCTTTGCGTTTGGCTTCGAGTTCTTCGGGGGTCTCAAAGGCGGGGTAGGCCTTGTCTTCTTCGATGAGTCGGTTGATGGCGTCGTTGTAGAGGTCGATGCGTTGGGCTTGGTAGTACGGGCCGACTGATCGTGTGTCGCCACCGATGGTCTGGCCGTTGAACTCCAGTTCGGGTCCGTCGTCCCAGGTGATGCCGAGCCAGGCCAAGTCTTCGAGGATGCCTTTGGTGGAGGATTCGGAGGATCGTTTTTGGTCGGTGTCTTCGATTCTCAGGAGGAATCGCCCCCCCCCAATCCCAGTTTGTTTGGCAAAGGCCCAGCAGAGCAGGGCCGTGCGGGCACCGCCGATATGGAGGTGTCCTGTGGGCGAGGGGGCAAAGCGGGTGATGGTGGTCGTTGTGGTCATGGGATGAAAGTTTAGGTCGGCTCTGAGCAAATTCATGGAAAATGGCTCATGTGGGTTGTGTGGAAAGAGGATGTTTTTATCTTTCAATTTCGTGGATGGCTGCTATGATGGATGTTGCCTCAGATCAGTACCGATCCAGAGGCGGAACAATCCGATCTGCGGGCTGCCGGCTCGCTTTGTTGATGGGCCGACGAGCCCGCCTTACCTCAGAAAGGCGGCCGATCGTGTCCCAAAACGCGCGACCCACTGAAGATATCCGGAACATTGCACTTGTAGGACAAACCGGGAGCGGCAAGACTCTGCTGGCAGAGC
>Ga0256839_1004550_pt1 | contig 13450 bp, 8 predicted proteins | sample 354166metaG_FD_185968 | JGI IMG/M metagenome (GOLD analysis project Ga0256839, IMG submission 185968) | Hydrothermal vent microbial communities from Mid Atlantic Ridge, Atlantic Ocean - 354-166 | ecosystem: Environmental > Aquatic > Marine > Hydrothermal vents | place: Atlantic Ocean: Mid... | reverse complement strand
ACGCCGATGGGGTTTATTGTAAATCCTCTGTGTGCACCTCCTTTAGCGAGCATATAAGCAACTTTGTTAGGTATTCCACTATTAGTGTGTACACCGCAGAAATCATTGCCAGAGGAAGGACTTTGCCCCGGGGGGCAGGGTACGAAATCATCCATGTGATCCGGATGTCCCTTATCCGGAGGATTTCTTAAATTTCTATAACAGGAGCCAGACCTTCTGCACATTAACCAATCAGCCCCACCCCCTTTTTTCTCTTCCAATAATTCTGCGAACACATCCGCAAAACTTTCGTTTAAAGCTCCCGGTTGATTTGCGTATATTAAACCGCTTGTAAATCCTATGATTCCGTGTATAAATTCATGACCCACAGTGCTTAAAGTTGTAAAGTCATTACCGAAACTCATGCACGGTCCTATTGACATTGCATTGTCTACATTCCACTTTCCGAACATATTAAAGGGTATGCCATCATTATCCAAAGAGTCTCTGTTAAACTCTTCAAGGAAGAAATCGTACACAGCGTGCGAGTATGCATAGAGATCGTCAAGTAGTGGATCGGTACCCGGAGTGTATCCAGGGGCAGGACCATCTTGTGTGTAAATAAGATTGATAGTCAGTATGCATACATTAGGGTTTATAAAAGCACTTACATTGTATATGTTAAAGCGTTTCGCTTCTGCAATACTTGAAGCAAAAAATTCTTTCTTGCCGTTATAGGCATTCAAAATAAGCAGTCCTTTCACATATTTACCAGAAGTGTCAATACCTTCAAGAGGAATCTGCCACGCATATATACTCTTTTTATTGTCCAGCCCTAAAATTTTTCCATTAAATATAACAAGCTTGGGTAAACCGAGTATTTTCATATCTGTAAAATACTTATTTGCCTTTTCTAACGCTTGTGTGCTGTTAAGTTTCGGCAGTTCAAGTTTGCTTTCAGGAAGTAGCCATCTACCACTTGCAAAAATTACTTTGTTTTGGTAAATGCCGATTACTAAATTTGATCCGAATACGGGCACATTGGCATGCTTCTGCTTGAAAACCACGAGTTTTATACCACCACTGAGCGTATTTATCCTGTCGGGAAAAAGTTCTATTGAAGGATCCTTAAAGCCAAATATATCTTTATATTCCTTAATAAAGTACAATGCCTGTATTACGGGGTTAGTGCCAACGGATTGGGGGATAGGAAAATTCATACCTATAAAGGTTGGAATATTGTCTTCAAAATTTATAGCAAAATATTCTTTTGATGCTTTTTTCAACCTTTTTATTGCCGAGGTTCTTTTGTCTTCCTTATAAGCTGATATTGGAGTCTTTTCCTGCTTGTCCGATTTCTTTTTTTTACTACAGCCTGTGAATAATAAAATAAATGATAGTAAAAGGGCTAAATACAAAACCCGCCACATGATAAAACCTCCTTTGAAAATAAAAGAGGAAGGATAAAAAGACTCCCTCCCTCTTTACTTTCATTATATAGATAATTTTCTTTAATTTACACCTTTTTCTTTTTCCTTATCATAAATGAAATAAATAAGGTAAGGACTATCAAAAATAAGTTGCCTGTAGTGTTGCACGAACCCGAGGTTTTGGAAGTTTGTTTGTTCTGCTGATCCCCTTTGTCTTCAGGAGATGTTAACTTTGTAACTTTTACGGTAATTGTTTTATTTGCTGTGGTGCCGTTCTCATCAACAATGCTAAATTTTACTGTAAAGGTTTTATCTTGATTGAAAGTATGCTTTTGATTTCCCTTCTCTGGGCAGGCTGTGATTTCATAATCCCATGTGCCGTCATTGTCAACATCTATTCTGCATATAAGCGTATCCCCGTCAGCGTCAGAAATGTCCCATGAGAAGGTTACATCAAGAGGAGCATTTCCCGAGTTCGGATTGGCTGTAAAGGAATTAATAACAGGAGGAGTGTTCACTATGAGAGTGAGTGTCCGCTGTGTGCTTCCCCCGTTGGAGTCTGTGACCGTCAGCTTAACTGTATATGTCCCCGCCTGATTGAAGGTGTGGGTATAAGTTGAAGAATTTGTGCAGTTGGTAATGGTTTGTTCTGCGGTCCCGTCGTTGTTTACATCTATTGCACAGGTTAGAGGATCCCCGTCTGGGTCCGATATGTTCCATGAGAAAGTTGTTGACTGGGAAACATCAATAGGTGAGGGGTTTGCTGAGAAGGAGTTAATAACGGGCAGTGAATTGACCACAACCGTTATTGTCTGTGTGACCTGGTTAGCACCGGTAAAGTACTGATCGTTTATAAGGAGTTTTACATTGAATGTTCCGCTCTGGGTAAAAGTGTGGGTCTGGCTTGTGGTATTCATACAATCAATTCCCGTGTACTCTGGCGTGCCGTCGCTGTCTATGTCAAGGTCACAGGTGATAGTATCAGATTCCGTGTGGTCTATGGTCCATGAGAAGGTTGCGGTGTCACCTTGGTTGTAAGAAGGCTGATCTGGATTGAAGGCAGTTATAACAGGTGCAGTATTTGGATCAAACAGGTCGTAATCCAAGATTGTTATAAAGCCGTCTCCCCATTGAACTGATGTATATGGAGTGACGGTGTCGCAACCTCCAAACGTGGTGTCTAAGACACCTGAAGTAGTTGGAAAATCGTCAAAGTGAGTCATTCCAGCTATTATTACATTGTTTGAGGAGTCAAAGTTGATTGCATACACGCCACCTGGACCGCAGCCAAATATTGCGTTGGTTCCCCCTATTAGAGTCATTTTTTCTAAGGTTAAATTGTCCTGAGTTATATCCGTAGGGTGGGGGTTATAGCTAAGCCTTGCAATGAAATAAGATTCGCTTTGCCTCGGTCTAAAGGAGTGTGGTGAAAATGAAAGATTTAGGCTGTCATTAGAAGAGCCTCCTATCCACAGGCGCCCGTTTGGTCCTATTTCAAGACTTGAATATGCTACAGATTTACTTGGATCGGATACAAGTACACCAGCATCAAAGGTTACTCTGTTGGCAAGATCTGTAGTGAAGGCAAATATCATTCTGCTACCTGATGACATACCGCTTGGCGCAACAGCAAAAATTCTTTGAAGTGTTGAGGTGTTTTTTGATGGGTAAAGCACTATCTTTGGATAAGATGTTCCATCCCATGCGGAATCTATAAGTGTTGATATTAGAAGCTGGTCAAGATTGAAACTTAGTTTTACAACTGCCCCCGTATCCCAATCGTCATAAGTTGAAAAAGCTCCGGTTGTTGTCGGAAAAAATACTGAAAAAGCGGGAATTCCGTGTTGAACAAAGCCTGCAACCCACACATTGCCATCAGAATCAACTTCAATATCAGATGCCCCTTCGTCTGAACTGCCCCCAAGCATTGTTCCTATTTGAGGAATAAGGTTGGCATCAAACCTTACTACATACCAATCTGTGTATGATGTGTTTGTGTTATCTGGTTGGTATGGAGTCAATCCACCTGCACCGTCAAAGTCGGTAGGAGGATTGCCACCTGAATAACCTGCAGCAAAGAAGTATAACTGTCCAGAAGAATCCCTATAAACATCAATTGTTGAAAAGCCCTCATTTCTATTTGAGCCCAGGCATGTTATAAGTGGATTTTGTAAATCTTGATCCAAAGCTGCTATAAAAGCATCTGCATCGCCTAAGGACTGTCCGGACCTCACATATTGGTTAGTACATGGCAATTGCGGGTTTTGTGTTCCTCCAAAAGCCCCCTGACCTACGAAATATACACCAAAGGTATTTGGCGTAGCAGGATCCTTATCAACTACTACCATTTGCCCTGCTGAATCTATTCCGTAACTTATTAAATATGTAATTATCTCCAGAGTTGAAAGATCTGGGGACAGTCTTGCAATGAATATCTCCCGATTATTTGCCGTTGTTGCTGTTGGAGGGAGGTAATTAACCGCCCCCGCAGGAGGTGTGGTTGTGTCTGTATAAAAAAGGCTGTTGTCTGTTACTCCGAGCACATATATCTTTCCATCCGGTCCAACCTTTACATCATTTATAGTCTGTGCATCTGAACCGCCGAAGTAGGTGCTTGCAATAAGGGGATCAATGTAGAGTACCTTACTTTTGTCATATTCTCCAACACGGAATCCGTAGGAATTTCCTTCGGTCCGGTAAGAGACCTCAACCGGTATTTTTTTATTTTGACCACTTAGCTGGTAAGCTATGGGCTTTGAGAATGTTAAGGTTTCACCTTTAATCTGTAATTCAAGCTCGCCCCTGGCATTGACGCGCAAATTATCTATCCCCTCTATTTTTACCCTTATCTGGGCCGGTTCAGAGTAGGGAAAAACGATAAATACCTTTTCAATATTGTTTCTGACAGATTGTAATTGGACACCAATTCCTTTCCACGGAGTACCCATTGAAACTGTCTTAAATGTTTGAATTCCGGTCAATGGGTTATCCTTTGTAAAAATGTTCACTTTAGTGCGGGCTACCTTGCCACCTTTGACCTTTGTTTTTGGGAATACCTCCTTGAAAGTTAGTTTTCTCGGACCGCCTTCAGAGTAGTGGAATACTTCGTAAAGTATTGTTCCGTTATCCAGAATCTTTATATTTCCAATGGGTGAAGACTTGAGAAATTTAATCCTTTCATTCGCAATACCTTTATTGGGTATAAATGGTTGAGAGGGCAGTACCTGTAAGGCATTCCCGTTTCCCATGAGGAGGACAAAGATCATAAAAGGCAATATTGACAGAGGTATTCTTAACTGCCTCATAACGCACCTCCTTTCTGTGGACTTAGGACGGATTAGAGGCAGGAAAAGTGGGTATATTCCCCCCTATAATCCTATCCTGATAAAAATTATGATTGATGGACAAATTCTGGTCAAGGTAAAATTACCCGAAATTCACTCTGCTTCTTTAAGTATTTCCACGAAGGTCTTTTCAAGGTCCGGCGGGAGATCGCCCCCGTGATTTTGCTGGTAATAAAGCCTGTAGATTTCAATGGGGTTTAAATGCTCTTCTTGGAACTCCGGTTCGGGCGTTCTCTCACCTTCTGTAATAAGTTCTATCCTGACCAGCTTCTCTCCGAGGTCTTTCTTAATCATTTCCAATAAACTACCCGCGGTAGTTTTGTTTTCAAGGTAAAGATTGATCTTCAAATAATTATGACCAGTCTTTAATTTACCCATTTGATAGCTCACCTCGTCCTGTTTGATAGATACCTCTTTGAGTTCAATCTTCTGGTCCACCTTGATCTTTTCAACCTTTAGGTCCTCATCAAAAACTATGAAGTTAAAAAACTTCTCCTCTCCCGCCTCGGAGAAGTCAAGCTGGAACATTGACCCCGTGTAGTAGGCGGGGACGGGGGCGGTCTCAATTCTCTGGTAGCGGTGAACATGGCCCAGCGCCACATAATCAAAGCCCTCAAGGCTTGAGGGCTGGACCGCATAATGGAGGGTCACGCTTGCGACCTTTTCGGTGTTTGTGTATCGGGAACCCGCAACAAAGAGGTGGGCGAGGAGTATTGTTTTATCACTAAGGGACCTCGCCCTCTGGGCGAGGTAGGTTATGAATCTCGCAACGAGCTCTCCGTAGCTCCTCTTTGAGTCTTCATCCGCGGGCGTTAATACCCTCTCGGAGGGGTAGGGAAGGCAGGCAATTGCAACATCGCCCAGACTGTAGATGCAATTGTCTTTAGAGGGTCTGTCAAAAATGTGGACATTGGCAAGGCGGGTAAGCCCGCTTATGCTCTTCATGAAGTCGTAGCTGTCGTGGTTTCCACTTATCACGATCGCCTCACAACCGATGTCTTTCAGGCGAAGAAAAAAGTCAAATATTAATTCCTTTGACTCGTTGTCGGGGTTAGCCTTGTCAAAGACATCTCCGGCTACAAGAACGGCGTCCGCCCTGCTGTCCTTTGCAAAAGCAACGACCTGTTCAAGGGCATGGGCAAGGTCCGGGTTTCTGCTGAGCCTCCCGAGGGTTTTCCCTGCGTGGAGGTCAGCTATGTGAATTAGCCTCATGGTTTTTGAGAATCTCCTTCAGTTTTTCCATGTATGGCGTCCTCTCGCCGTAATACTCTTCAAGAAATCTGTACTTTTCCTTGCTCCTCTCGTAAATGATATCAACAACCTCCTGCGGTGTGTCAACGAGATTCATCAGGCAAAGGTCCTCGCAGTCAATTGTTCCGAACTTTACCATTGTCTTATCCATGTAGTCAAGGAGCCCCTGCCAGAACTCTCTTCCCACGAGGATAAGGGGAAACTTGTAGCTCTTGCCCGTTTGAATCAGGGTGAGGGCTTCAAATAGCTCGTCAAAGGTGCCGAACCCTCCCGGAAAGATAACATAGGCTAAGGAGTATTTTATGAGCATAACCTTTCTGACGAAGAAGTAGTCAAACTTCAGGGAGAGGGTCTGATAGCGGTTCGGATGCTGTTCAAGGGGAATCTCAATGTTGAGGCCCACGGAGGGAGCACCGCTGTCGTAAGCTCCCCTGTTAGCCGCCTCCATTATTCCGGGACCCCCTCCCGTTATGACGGTGTAGCCGAGCTGTCCGAGGTTGTAGGCGGTCTCGTATGCAAGTTTGTAATACCTGTCCTTTTCCCTGCTTCTGGCACTTCCGAAGAAGGTTATTGCAGGTCCCACCTGCCCAAGCTCGTCAAAGCCCTGAACGAACTCGCTCATAATTTTTAATACTCTCCATGTGTCTCCCTGACGGAGCTTGAGCTCTTCAATGATCTTCAGACTGTCCCTGCTATTCATAGATGTCTTTCAAAAGCTCCTTCATCTTGAGCTTTTCCGCGCTCACCTTTACATTTGCTTTGTAGGGATACTTTATTTTCGGTCTCTTTTTGTGCTTCTTCTTTTTGTACTTGATGGACTTTTTGGCCTTAGCGACGGCGATTTCTTTGTCAGAGGACAGTACACTGACGGGAATGAATACTGCAAAAAGGGCAAAGATAATCGCCAGCTTCTCCAACTTACTCCCTCACACCCTCATGGGCATAATTATACACCGGTAGGGATCCTTCTCCCTGTCATCCGCTTCAAGAATTGCAGCCGTGTCGGGAGTGGTGAACTTAAACCAGACCTTTTCAGATTCAAAGGAATCAAGGGCTTCCATAATGTACTTTCCGTTGAAGCCGATCTCAAAAGTCTCTCCCACATAGTCAATGTCAATTTCTTCCCTTCCCTCACCGAATTCAGGATCAGCGAACTCAAAGAGGGCGAGATTGTCTGAAATCGTTATCTTAATGGGAAACATCTTGCCTTCGGCAAGACCGCTGAGCCTTCTGAGTGCCCTGAGGGTTTCCTCCGCTTCAAAGAGCGCTTCAACGGTGAACTCTGAAGGAATTACCGCAAGGTAGTCGGGGTACTCTCCCTCAAGTAGCCTTATGGCAAGCCTCCAGTCCTCGCCCGCCATGTAGGCAAAGTTTCCGTCCTCACTCCTTGCAATGCTTACCTCCTCAATGCCCGTCAGAAGCCTCATGATTACCCTGAGGCTTTTTCTGGGGATGAGTAGCTCGTAGGAAAACTCACCTTCCGGTTCGTAGAGGGCAAGCCTGTGTCCGTCGGAACCTACAAAGTGAATTCTTCCCTCGTGGGACCTTATGTACATCCCCTGTAGGGAGATCCTCGTCTCCTCCTTTGCAATGGCGTATTCGGTTTTCTCAATGCCCTTTAGAACAAGATTTCCGCTTATTTTATTTTGCCCCTCCTCAAGGGAAGGGAATTCGGGAAAGTCCTCGGGACTAACGGTGGGAAGTTTGAATTTGCTTCTCCCTCCCGTTAGATGAAACCTTTCTCCATCAGTTTCTCCTGTTACCACCGCCGAATTGAGGTTTCTCACAATGTCCGATAGACTCCGTGAGCTGACGCAGACCTTTCCTCCATCCTGAACATCCGCTTTGATGGAAAGAGTCAGGTAGTTTTCAAGGTCCGTTGACCTAATCTCAAGGTGGTCTTCGTTGGCACTTATCAGGAGGTTGGTGAGAATGGGCAAGGCTGACTTCTTCTCTGTCGCTTCCCTTGCCTTTTTGAGTGCCTCATCAAACTCTTCCCTGTCAACCTCAAACTTCATACAGTTTCCTCCGGTGCATGAATATCTATACAAAAAATTTTAATAGATGAAAGGTATCCTTCAGGTAAGGATGTGCTCTTTTCTCCTTGCCCCGAGGTCTTCAAGGAGCCGATAGTCCTTTTTAATGTCCCTTCCCGCTCTTGTGAGATACCCACCCACCATCATAGCGTTCGTCATGAGAACCGCCATTCCGTGGAAGTCCCTCAAATTCTGCTCCCTTCCACCGCAGAGCCTGAGCTCCGCCCGGGGATTGGTAAATCTAAACATTGCTATGATCTTGAGAGCTTCAAGGGGTTTTACTCCCGGAGCATTTTCAAGAGGAGTTCCCTCAATCGGCATCAAAAAGTTCAGGGGAATTGAATCAACCTCAAGCTCCCTGTATGTGAGAGCAAGGTCAACTCTGTCCTCATCGCTCTCTCCCATTCCGAAGATCCCGCCAGAGCAGGTTGAGAGCCCCACCTTTTTTATTCTTTTAATTGTTTCGTACCTCTCCTCCCACATGTGGGTTGAAACTATTCTCGGAAAGAAGTTCTTTGAGGACTCAAGGTTGTGGTTGATTCTCTTTACTCCCGCTTCTTTGAGCTTTCTCAGACTCTCCTCATCCATAGTGCCCGCAGACACGCAGACATTGATGGGTATGTTCTCCACATCTTTAACCTCTCTTACCGCTTCTGCGATCCTCTCCACCTCATCCTGCGTCGCCTTTTTTCCTGCAAGAACTACGCAGTACCTGTTTGCACCGAATTCAACGCCCCGCTGGGCGCCTTCCACTATTTCGTCCTTTGGAACGAGGTTGTAGATGTTAATGGGTGTCTTGTAGAACTTTGACTGGGCACAGAAGGCACAGTCCTCTGAGCAGGCACCGCTCTTTGCGTTTATTATGGAGCAGAACTCAAGCTCGTTTTCGGGGAAAAACTTCTTCTTTATCTTCTGGGCAAAGTGAACGAGAAAGGGAACATAGTCGTCGGCAACCTGCAAAATAAACAGAGCCTCCTCTTGGGTGAGTGGCTCGCTGTTAATCGCTTTATTGTAAAGGGAGATGATTTTTTCCTCAAACCTGTCCATGGCTAAACCTCCGGTGGTTTAAAGATTCTTCACCTTAAAAACGCACCGCTCATGACCCTGAGCGGAGCAGGCAACCTCCTCTACCTCAAACTTCTTGTCAAGAAGGTCCTCAAGGAAGCCTTTAAAGAATCCCGCCATGGGTTTGCAGACGGGCTTGTCACTTGAACCGACAGCCTCCACGAGAATTGAACCCTCAACATAGAGCTCCATTGATTCAAGGTCGTACTCAAAGAGGTCTATGAGCCTTGAGGATTCCGCGATTATTGTAAGCAGTTCAAGGGCTTCGTCAAGCCTGTCGGTATAAACTCCGTACCTTTCCCTGAGGGTTTTGGCTCCTTTTTTCCCTCCGTACTCGGCCGCCTTGGAAATAATCTTGTCAATTCCGAAGCGCGAAAACTTATGAACATCCTTGTATCCATCAATGAGAGCATCCCTGTGTATGAGGACAGACTCCCTTTCAATGGCTTCAGCCAGCGCCCTTATGTTGTCTTTCAAACTTCCCATCCGAGACGCCTCAACTGCTCCCTGCCTTCAGGAGAAATTTTCTCCTTTGTCCAGGGCGGTTCAAAAACAAATTCTACAACAACCTCTTTCAGATCAGGGAACTTTTCCTTTACCTTACTCTTAATATGCTCGGCAAAAAACTGCTTCGCGGGGCATCCCTGAACCGTCAGGGTCATCTCTATGTGAGCAACACCTTCTACCACCCTGACTCCGTAAATAAGACCAAGATTGACAATGTCAATAGGTATCTCTGGATCCTTGATCTCCTTCAGGACCTCAAGGATCTCCCTTTCCATCGCTCGTAAGATCATAATAAATATGATTTAAAGGGGAAGGGTTTTTGTCATAAAGGGAGTATATTATATATACTTTCGCTAAAACTAAAGGAGTGTGAAGTATGACTTTACGGGAATACGACTCCTGCGGAGTTGGCTTCGTTTGCAACATAAAGGGGGAGCCAAGCCACCGGATCGTTGAGTGGGGGATAACCGCGGTAAAAAACCTCACTCACAGGGGAGCAATCGGAGGAGACGGAAAGACAGGAGACGGCGCGGGAATTCTGACCCAAATCCCTCGCAGGTTCTTCAGAAAGGTCATTGAGGAAAGGGGTTTTGAAATATCGGACATGACCAACCTTGCGGTTGGTGTTTTTTTTCTTTATGAAAACATAGAGGAGAAGGTCACCGCTGAGTTCGTCAAGGCAGGGATAAAGGTTGTTGGCTGGAGAGAAGTTCCCGTAAATACAGACGCTGTCGGTGAGTCAGCTCTGAGGGTTATGCCTGTAATAAAACACCTCCTCCTTGACATGGAGGGAGTTCCCCACGACAGGAGGGAGCTCACACTATACTTTATCAGGAAGTCCCTTGAAAAGAAATTCGGCGAGGATAGGGTTTACTGCCCCTCCCTCTCTACCAGAACGATAGTTTACAAAGGGATGCTCGTTGCCCCTCAGCTGGACAGGTTTTACCCTGACCTGCTTGATGAGGACTTTGAATCCGCCGTCTGCATGTTCCATCAGCGTTACTCAACCAACACTCTTCCCAACTGGCGTCTTGCCCAGCCCCTCAGACTTTCTGCTCACAACGGTGAGATTAACACCATTCAGGGAAACAGGAACTGGATGACCGCCCTCTGCCACGAGCTTGAGCACGAGCTACTTGAGGGCAAAGAGGATCTCCTTGAACCGCTCGTGACCTATGAGGAGAGCGATTCCGCTTCCCTTGACAGGGTTTTTGAGCTTCTCTGCCTTGCAGGATACCCACCCGAGCACGCCATAAATATGCTCATTCCCCCCGCGTGGGAGCATGTTCCCGAGCTTTCGGAAGATGTTAAGGCATTCTTTGAGTACCAGTCCCTCCTTATGAAGCCTTGGGACGGACCGGCGGCTATTGCCTTTGTCTGCGGTGATAAGGTGGGAGCCCATCTTGACAGAAACGGGCTCAGACCCGCCCGCTATGTTCTGACTGCTGACGGAATAATGGTTCTCGGCTCCGAGGTGGGAATGGTTGATCTCTCGGACAGGGAAATAGTTGAGAAGGGGAGGCTCGGTCCGGGAGATACGGTGGTTGTTGACCTGAAGGAGGGCAGGTTCCTGAAAACGGAGGAGGTTCTTGAAGGCTTAGCCTCCTCAAAGCCTTACAGAGAATGGATTGACAAATTTCTTGTAAGGCTTAGGGACTTATGCGGAGAACCAGCCGTCAGCCCCCCGAGGGAAGATCCTGACAGAAGGAGGAAGCAGGTAGCCTTTGGTTACACCAAAGAGGAGATAAAGAATGTTATTCAATCAATGGCGGAGAAGGGAATTGAACCAACATTCTCAATGGGAGACGACACACCCCTTCCTCCCCTTGCGGAGAGACCCCAGCTCCTGTTCAGGTACTTCAAGCAGAGGTTTGCTCAGGTAACGAATCCTCCAATTGATCCCATCAGGGAAAGGCTCGTCATGTCGCTGAAGATGAACCTTGGCTACAAGAGAAATTTTCTAAAAGAAACTCCCCATCACGCACGGCGCCTTCAGATAGATTCACCCATACTCCTTGAGGAGGAGCTAAGAGCTATTGAGAAACAGAGTGATTTCAGGGTTGTCAGGATACCCATCTGCTATCCCAAAGAGAGGAGCTACAACATAGTTGAGCTTCAGGACATGGCGGGAGAGAGAAGGATATCGGAGCTGATTATGGACGCCCTCTATGAGGAGATCCCCATAAATGACCTTATGCTCGGCATTGAGACCCTCCAGCACAGGGTTGAGGAGGCTGTAAGGGAAGGGGCTCAGATAATAATTCTTTCAGATAGATACATTAACAAGCACAGGGTAGCTATTCCCAGTCTCCTTGCCATTGCGGCATGCGTGAGGCACCTTGCAAGGAGAGGGCTTTCAACGAGGGTGTCCTTTATTATGGAAACGGGCGAAGCCAGAGACACCCACCAGATCGCCTGCCTAATTGGGTACGGCGCAAGCGCAGTCTATCCCTACCTCGCTTATGAGACGATATACGAGCTCTGCGAGAGCGGGCAGATTGAGGTTCCCTACAGGGAGGCTGTTCTAAATTACAAGGAAGCCCTTGAAAAGGGTCTCCTGAAGATCATGTCAAAGATGGGAATCTCAACCCTAAACTCTTACCACGGTGCCCAGATTTTTGACACCGTATGCCTCAACAGGGATGTTGTGGAAAAGTTCTTCACGGGGACTCCCGTCACCCTTGAGGCGGATGGGATTGAGGAGATTGAACATTCAATGCTGGCAAGGCACAACCTCGCCTACGATGGGGAGGAGCCGGAGCTTGAGTACGGGGGAGAGATGAAGTTCAGAAAGGGAGGGGAGTTTCATGCATGGTCTCCCCATGTTGTCAGGGCGCTCCACAAGTTCCTTGACAGCGGAGATTACAAGGATTACCTTGAGTTTTCAAAACTTGCCAATTCCCAGCATCCCACCTTCATAAGGCACCTCCTTGACTACAAAAAGGCGGAAAAACCCGTTCCTATTGAGGAGGTTGAGCCCGAGGAGGATATTCTCAGGAGATTTGTAACGGGAGGGATGTCCCTCGGTGCCCTTTCGCCCGAAGCCCACGAGGTAATTGCGGAGGCGTGCAACAGGCTTGGAATGAGGTCAAACTCGGGAGAGGGAGGAGAGGACCCCAAACGCTACTGGACTATAAAGAACTCCGCCATAAAGCAGGTTGCCAGCGGACGCTTCGGCGTTACACCGACTTACCTTGCAAGCGCCAAGGACATTGAGATAAAGATAGCTCAGGGAGCAAAGCCCGGTGAGGGGGGACAGCTTCCGGGTCACAAGGTTAACGATTACATTGCAAAGCTCAGGCATTCCCAGCCCGGCGTTTCACTCATATCACCTCCTCCCCACCACGACATTTACTCAATAGAGGACCTCGCCCAGCTGATCCACGACCTGAAGCAGGCAAACCCCGAGGCAAGGGTATGCGTCAAGCTCGTTGCGGAGAGGGGTGTGGGGACGATCGCTGCGGGAGTAGCAAAGGCTTATGCAGATGTTGTTCAAATCAGCGGTGCTGAGGGAGGTACGGGAGCTTCTCCTTACTCGTCAATAAAGAACGCGGGAAATTACTGGGAAATCGGTCTTATTGAAACCCAGAGAACCCTGATGGAAAACAACCTGAGGGACAAGGTCAGGGTTAGGATTGACGGCGGAATGAGGACGGGAAAGGATGTCATCATCGGAGCACTTCTGGGAGCAGAGGAGTTCGGCTTCGGAACGGCAGCTATGATAGCGGAAGGCTGTGTGATGGCAAGGGCATGCCACCTGAATACATGCCCCACCGGTGTGGCTACTCAGGACCCAAAGTACAGGGCTAAATTCAAGGGCAAGGTGGAAAAGGTTATG
>Ga0256839_1004549_pt1 | contig 13450 bp, 10 predicted proteins | sample 354166metaG_FD_185968 | JGI IMG/M metagenome (GOLD analysis project Ga0256839, IMG submission 185968) | Hydrothermal vent microbial communities from Mid Atlantic Ridge, Atlantic Ocean - 354-166 | ecosystem: Environmental > Aquatic > Marine > Hydrothermal vents | place: Atlantic Ocean: Mid... | reverse complement strand
GATTGAGGGCAAATTTTCCCATTATGACACGTTCTCCATCAACCGCGTTGGCGATCTCAATTTTTTCATCCCTAATCGCGTCCTGGCGTACTTTACGGGCGCGAATTTCGTCGATCCATATGTTCCGGCAAATGCGGAATGACCATCTTAAAAGGTCGACATCCGCCGGGGCGCTGCGCGCCAATATCCGCTCCACCGTTGCCTGCAAGAGGTCATCGGCATCTGCGCGATTATGTGCCAAAGAATAGGCAAAACGGCGCAGTTGCGGTAATAAAGCCACCAATTCCTTACGCATAATACTTTGATCCAGTGGCATTATTTACCCCATTGACGGATGGCGAAGGGATTTATTCCCGATTGTTTGGAATTTTTTTGCTGAATATTCGTCATTATGGCGAAACTCTCCCATTCGCCCTTGACTTGGTTAGCGTATATTATGGTGATACACTATCCTAGAGCCTTAGGCATTTTCGGATTTATATGGGAATACGAAAATGTGTAAAAGATTAAAGTGAATTTTGTATCCAAGATAAAGTATTTTTTATGAAACGCGTCCTGATTTCTTTTTGCATCCTTTTGACGGCCCTCTGGTTAGTATTGGTCGACCTGCCTGATATGAGAAAATATTCAGCAGCAAAAGCCCTCAACTCTCTTGTTGTCGATTCTGATGACGATGTAGAAGATGATGTGGATGATGATGTCGAGGACGACGTCGAGGATGATGTCGAAGACGACGCTGAGGATGATGCGGAAGATGATGTCGAGGATGATGTCGAGGATGATGTGGAAGAAGAGGCGGAAGACGATGTAGAAGACGATGCCGAGGATGATGCGGAAGAAGAGGCGGAAGATGACGTCGAAGATGACGTCGAGGATGATGTCGAAGACGATGCGGAAGACGATGTAGAAGACGATGCCGAGGATGATGCGGAAGAAGAGGCGGAAGATGACGTCGAAGATGACGTCGAGGATGATGTCGAAGATGACGCGGAAGACGATGTCGAAGACGATGCCGAGGATGATGCGGAAGAAGAGGCGGAAGATGACGCTGAGGATGATGTCGAAGACGACGCCGAGGACGACGCCGAGGACGATGCGGAAGAAGATGCGGAAGAAGACGCCGAGGATGATGTCGAAGACGATGCCGAAGACGATGCCGAGGATGATGCCGAAGACGACGCCAAGGACGATGTTGAGGACGATGTTGAAGATGGTGTTGAGGATGGTGTTGAGGATGACGCCGAGGATGAGGCTGGGGACGACATAGAGGACGATGCCGAAGACGATGCGGAAGATGACGGTGAGGATGAAGGTGAGGATGAGGCTGAGGACGAAATTGAAGACGAGATTGAAGAGGGCATAGAAGATGATGGGGACGAGGAAGAAGAGGTCGAAGAAGAGGGGGACGGTGTAGGCGAGGAAGAAGAAGGTGGAACCGCTCACTCAAAATTTCCGCCAGTAGCAAATCTTGAAGAAAAAACCTTGCAAGCAATAACTGGCAAGGTTGTGGCTATGACCTATGACGAGGCTGGAAACCCTATTGGACAGGGCGAGTGGTTAATGCTGGCCCCGCCGCAGACCATTGATAATTTGGTGGCCGAGGGGTTTGCGGTCGAAAAACTTGAACATCTTGAGGGGCTCGGATTGGTTCTGGTGCGCAGTACGGCGCCGGAGAATTTTGATCTAAAGGCCACGAATGATATCATTCGTGCGGCGTCGCCCGATATAGAGGTGGATTATAACCATTTTTATGCACCGAACATTGCCGGCAAAGCCTTTATTGAATCATTTTCTTCCCCCGGGGCGATGATCAATTATTCCTACCCAGAAAATGGTAGCGGTCTTTCTGTGGGGGTCATTGATACCAAGATCGAAACGGATCATCCGGCAATTCAAAACAGCAATTTAATTTTGCGGGATTTCGTTGCTAGTGGATTGTCGCAGCCGGATGATCACGGAACCGCCATTGTTTCGCTGCTTGCCGGGGTCAGTGATAATTTTCGCGGCCTGCTGCCCGCAGCGCATATTTATGCCGCCTCGGTGTTTTTCCTGACAGAAGATGGCTCCATGGCGGCAAGCACAATCAGCCTTGTGAAGGCGATTAACTGGATGGCTGAAAATGATGTGCCGATCGTCAATATGAGTTTGACGGGGCCGCCCAATGCTATCCTGCGCGGCGCCATTGTTCGGGCCAAAGAAAAAGGCGTGACCATTGTTGCGGCTGTTGGCAATCAGGGGCCGACCGCCCGCCCTCTTTATCCGGCAGCCTATGAGGAGGTTATTGCGGTAACCGCCATTGCCGATGACAAGAAAATCTATCGTCTGGCCAATCGCGGGGCGCATGTGGATTTTGCGGCTCCGGGTGTTGATATTCTGCATGCCGATGCCGATGGTGGATGGGTGCGCTCATCGGGCACTTCGCTGGCGGCGCCTTTTGTTACAGCGGCGATTGCCGTGTCTCTGGAGGGTGTTGGAACATTAAATGAAAGCACGCTTTATGAGCTGGAAATGCGGGCGGAGGATTTGGGCCAGAGCGGTTTTGACCAGACCTATGGTTATGGCCTGATCCATCCCTTGCTGCCCGAGGACGGGCATTAAGTCCAGAGCCTTTTCGGTTTTGATTCCATCAAAACCGGATGGCTCTAAAACTCAAAGCCGAGTCTGACAGCGGCAAGGTTTTGATTGTAATCCGCCGAAGGCAGATTGGAATCATAATCAGCGCGTTCGAACTCTAGCTGAAAAAAGCTTGAGGGCGTTAGAGGATATTCGATCTCGGCCTGATAGCGATTGCGATTGTCTTCGCGGATCATATTTATCGAGGGGGTCATGCCATTATAGGCGCGCCCTTCATAGCGCCAGCCCAAGCCCATTTTTAAATCCTTGCCGCCAAGGACAAAGCGCTGCTGATATTTCAAACGAAAATGATTGGCGTCGAAGTCAAATTCCGGACCGATAGCATCTTCATTTTCGCGTTTATAGCCGACGATCCAATAGCGACGAATACCGCGCAGGAAGAAATAGACATCAGCGCCGAGCATGCGTGATTCCGCGTCACGCACAGGGCGATTGTCGAAACTTTTATCGGTTTGCGTATAGCTTGTACGGATAAAAACCTTTTTGGCGACAAAGCCGGACAGATAGGGCGAGACCTGTTTCAGGGTCAGAAAATCTTCCCCATCAAGCTGGGCATTGGAATGACGATAGGCAAGTCCGGCTTTAAAGGGGCCAAAATCATGGACAAGATTTGCGCTGGCCATTTGCGAGCGAATATCAAAATTGGAAAAAGTCTCATGGCTGGATTGTGAAAAGCTATAGCCAAGCCTGAATTCCGTATCATTGCCAAGCGGCATTTTATAATTCGCCTTGGCCTTAAACAGAGCCGAATTATCACCAATATTGGTGGTGCGGTCGATGGAATCCACAGAAACATTGCTGTCATATTCAGCGCCAATGGTAACGCGCAAGGAAAAAGGGGATTTTTCGGCTTTGGTCTTGCTTTGTGCCATGACGGGACTTGCCATGATTGCAAACAGGGCCAATGAGGCGATGCACCCCATAGCCAGATCTGGTCCGCGCCGCGTCCCATTTTGAACCTTTGACTTGCGCGCGCGGGCAGGCCGGTTTGATAAGGTTTTGTTGAGAATGATTATTCTTCGCATTATAAAATTCCTTGTTCTGTCGCATGAAAACGCGACATGACCCATATTGCAACCATAATTGGTGATCTGCAGCACAGTTCTTTTGCAGATTTTGCATTAAACCGAAAAACTCGGAACAATTTCGTGCCTGAAGGGGGTAAGCCCGATAAAGCTTGCGTCAGGGCATGGATTGTTTCCGGAAAATTAAAAATTACCAATTAAAAACAATGAGATGAAGGGGTTTTTCAGAAGGTTGGAAATTATTCTTAATTGCTGAGGGAATATTCCGCTTTCTGTCCCGTTATCCCTGTGAAGATCGCAGTTTTTTCAGCGTGAATTCATGTCCGGTGGTCATAGGTTATGGTGACTTTGGTTTCGGGATGATCGTCTAGGAGTGATGTTGGTTAGTATGGATTGGAGTGAACATGCCCGCTATTGATAAATCCCGATTGAAAGGGGCCAGACGGTCATTTGTGACCCGTCGGGTCGCATTGGAGCAGGCTACGCGGCTGGATTTGAACCGCACACCTGTGGCCGGGGATATCTGCTTGGCGCGGATTGACAATCTTGGCCATCATAGTCGCCTTGAATTGATCAATGGCCGCCGCTGCACGCTTTATCGCGGTGATGAGGTTATCCTTGCTTTTGCCCACCGTTATGCCACCGATCAATTTGAATCCGTGGTGCCGGAAAATCTTGGCCCCTGTCAGATGGTCGCATCGGGGGGCATAGCGTCCAAAGTGTTGACCCAACATGCCGGGGCAAGGCGGGCCACGCAAATCACACCGCTTGGTATTTTATGCCGTGAAGATGGTCGCGCGCTCAATACGAGCGATGAGGCGCTGTCTGTGGCAACCCCGTTGTCAAGGCGGCAACCGGAGCTGATTACCGTTGTCGGCACCGGCATGAATGCCGGCAAGACCAGAGCCATGAATGAGCTGGTACGCAGTTTCAATCGCTATGGCCTGCGTACGGCGGCGATCAAAATTACCGGCACCGGGTCGGGTCGCGATTATTGGCATTATCTCGATGCGGGTGCTTGCGCCGCGGCGGATTTTACCGATGCCGGTCATGCTTCAACCGTTAATCTGACACAAGAAGAGCTGGAGAAAATTCTCGCCAGCCTGGTCAGCGCGTGTAGTGATTGTGATGTCATTGTTGCAGAAATTGCCGATGGCCTGCTGCAGCGGGAGACCAGAATATTGCTCGAATCAGCGATGCTGCGCTCCATGACCACAAGCATTGTTTTGGCGGCTTCGGACCCCTTGGCGGCCATGGGCGGCTTGCGTCAGCTATCAGAGATGCGTTTGCAACCGGCCATTGTGACCGGGACCATCACCAAATCGAGCCTGATGATGCGGGAATTTGAGCGGTTTGAAAAAACACCGGTTCTCGACACGGTTCAGTTTTCCGAAGATGAGCGGGTTATCCCGATGATTTTACGCCCGGCTTTATGGGTTGACAATGCAGGACAGAAAGGCTGGCAGAGCCATGCAACAGGTTAAAACATTTCCAAGGGCGGTTGATATGGCGCAGCTAAATGCTGGAAAAGTGTTTTCTTTCACATCGCCTGATGGGTTGGACTATCTTGGCTATGTGCCGCGCACGGATAACAAGATTACAGCCACACTGGCCGTGATGCATGGTCTCAACCGCAATCCGGTTGAAATGATTTTCCGGTTTCGGGATCTGGCTGACCGGAAGGGTGTGGCTTTGTTTGCACCGTTTTTTCACAAAAGCCGCTTTCGCCACTTCCAGCAATTAAAGGCGGACAATACCGGCCTGTGCCCCAAGGCAGCTTTCGACAATGCCTATAAGGACTTTTTGTCACGCACGGCTTTGTCGGGCGAGAAATTATATATGGTCGGCTTTTCCGGTGGCGGCCAATTCGCCCATCGTTATGTATTGACCGGTGGTGAGCACAAGGTTGATAAATTGATGCTGATTGCGTCGGGCTGGTATACCATGCCGGATACAGAAGAGATTTTTCCGCTAGGCCTGAAAACAGATATGAATCGCGAGCATTTGGCGCCGGATATTTCGCGCCTGCAAGCCTGCCAGACCAGTGTGGTCATCGGGTCTAAAGATGTGCGGCGGTCGTCATCCTTGAATACCGATAAGCAGATTGATGCCCTGCAGGGGCGCAATCGCCTGCGTCGTGCCCGGAATTGGGTGGCTGCAATGCAACAGTTGGCAGAAAAGACCAATGCAAAAAAACCAAGCCTTGTAGAGTTAAAAGGCGCAGGCCATAACTTTACTACAATGATGAGTAAATATGGGCTGCAGGAGCATTTGATTGGGTGGCTGGAGGATTAAGGATTTCTTTAACAGCTGGTGCTCAATCAGAACTATTCTCTCAAATCTGGAACATGAGAATTAAAATGCATTCAAGGAGCAAAGAAAATGCGATTAAAAAATAAATTCAAGGCATCTGCGGCCATTCTGGCCATGGGTGTAATCGGGGGCGCATTTGGCGTTGGAGCAAGTGCTCAAACTTTTGATGAAAAAGGCCTGACCTTTTCTGGGGACGGTTATGAACTGGTTATTGGTGGTCGCCTGCATCTGGACAGTGTGAATGTCAGCGAAGATGTCACCTTGTTTGGGGATGAATCCGATATTCGCCGCTTTCGCCTGAATGCAACCTTGTCCATGGGTAAAAACTGGAAAGCCAAGATTGATGGTGATGTTGGCGGGGTGAGTACCGGCTGGAAAAATGTTTGGGTTTCCTATAAGGGCTTTGACAATACAACCATCAAAGTGGGCAATTTCATTGCGCCGTTCAACAATGAAAATATGATGAGCTCGAACAATATCAAATTGATGGAGCGCTCATTGTCGGCAACGCTGGCACCAAATTTTCTGGTTGGTGCGGCGGCCACTTATAAGGGTGAAAATTGGTCCCTGACCGGCGGGTATTTTGAAAACCCTCTAGAGAATGACCCGCTGGCGATTCAGGATGACGGTAAGTCGGTTGTTGGTCGCTTGGTGTTCTCGCCAATCAAGGAGAAGCGTCAGGCGCTGCATTTTGCGGTTGCTGCAGAAAGACGCGATCTTGATACCAATGCAACATCGAGAATTCGGGCCAATCCGGAATTTGGCGGCCTGTCCGGGGTGGCCCTGCTGGATACAACAAGTTTGGCCAATGTGGACAGCTATAGCAATTTCAATATTGAAGCGGGCTATATGAGCGGGCCGTTCCTGTTCAAGGCACAACGCATTGCCCGTAATAATGACGCACCAACACTGGGCGATCCGACCTATACCGGGTCCAATATTGAGGCCGCTTGGGTTGTCACCGGTGAGCGTCAACGCTATAGCAGCGGCTCTGGTACATTTGGCGGTATCAAGCCGCGTCGCTCCAGCCGCTTTGGGGCCTTTGAAGTGGCAGCACGCTATTCTACCCTCAATCTCAATGATGCGTCCGTTGCTGGCGGCGAGCAAAACAATTGGACCGTCGGGGCCAATTGGTATGTCAATCGCAATGCGCGCCTGATGCTCAACTATGTCAGCGCAGAAACCAAGCCTGGGGCCAATGGCTTGAACGAAAATGTTGACGCGGTTATGGGACGCTTCCAGATCAATTACTAAACTAGCCCTCGCAAGATATATCGCCCGCTTTTGTGCATTTCTCATTTTCAGGAAATTGCGCTAAGAGCGGGCGATATGCGTTTTTAAGGTCTGACCAGCGTTTATGAAATCGAAGCAAAATACAGCTGACAATGAATTGCCTAAAATAATCTCCGGCAATCGTTTGGGACGTTTTTGGCTATTGGTGGCCAATGGCATTTTGCAGGCAGTTTTGACTTTGGCGCTGACCCTATTGTTGAAGCGGGGCTTTGATCAGCTTTTTGTGCCTGAAAATACCGATGGCAGTTCCAGCATGTGGCTTTGGCAGTTTGGGGCGGTCAGCCTTTCGGTCCTGGCTTTCCTTGCATTTTTGCGCTGGCGGGGGTTTGTGGATGGGGAGCGTTTGGCGCAATCCTATGTTCATGCGGTGCGTTTGCGGCTGTTTCGTCACATCCTGAAAATTGGCGCCGATGGCATAAGGCAAATGTCTCGCGGGGCGGTCATTGTCCGGTTTGTGGGTGATTTGTCGGCCTTGGGGCGTTGGGTCAGCCTTGGACTGGCGCGTCTGGTGGTCAATATTTTTGCTGTAGGGCTGGCGCTGATCGTGCTTATTTTTATTGAGCCTTTGGTGGCCATGTCGATTTTTGGCGCATTGTTTCTTGTCAGTCTGGTTATTTTTGCCTTTGGTCCGGTATTGACCAGCCAAACCGCCATGGTGCGAAAAGAGCGCGGACGGATGGCAAGCTTTGTCAATGATCGGGTGGCGGCCATTGGGGTCATTGAAGCTTTCGGGCAAGAGCAACGCGAAGCCAAGCGGGCCAAGAAATTAAGTCGCTCCATGCGCGATGCGATTATTTCGCGGGCCAATTATGTGGGCCTGTTGCGGGCCTCCTCGGAAGCGGGCTCGACCATTGCGTCCATTGGGGCGTTTATGATTGGCGCTTTTTTGGTTGGCCATCAATATGCCACTCCGGGGACGGTTTTGGCGGCGATGGTGGTGTCGGGCCTGTTGGCCCCGCGGATGCAGGAAATGGCCAGAATTTTTGAATATTGGAAAACCGCGCAAGTGGCGCAAGAAAAGCAACAAAAATTGCTGGATCTGAAATCGCTTGGCCGTCCCAAACCCCATAAAAAGGGCAAGCTGGTGGCGCTTGATGGTGAAGGGCATGGGGCATCGGAAAATGCGCTGGTTCTGGACAATGTCAGCTTCCGCGATATTTTTAAAAATGTTCGATTGGAAATTCCCGAAGGCAGTCGGGTTTGTATTCAAGGGCCCAATGGGGCGGGTAAATCCACACTTCTGAAAATTGCTGCCGGTATTATTCAGCCAAGCAAAGGCCGGGTGAAATTGGGCGGCAAGAGACTGACCGATTATTCCTGGTCCGATCTTCGTAGCGAAATGGCTTTTGTCTCCAGTGATTTGCCGCTTTTGCGTGGCAGTCTGCGCTATAATTTATTTTATGGCCTGCCGGAAGCCAATATGGAGCTGTTTACCGAGATTGTCGAGATTTGCGCCTTGGAGCCAATCATTTCGCGCTTGCCCGACGGTATTCAAAGCCAGGTGACAGAAGGGGGGGAGACATTCTCCCAAGGCGAGCGCATGCAGCTTTCTCTGGCAAGGGCTTTGATGGCGCAACCGCGGATTTTATTTCTTGATGAGGCCGATGCCCATCTGGACGTAACGGCGCGGGCCTGTCTGGAAAAAATCATTGCCTCTTATCCCGGCACCATCATTGCCACCACCCATGGGGTGCCATCCGGGGATCTCTATGATCGCTTATTGCGTCTGGAAAATGGTAAATTGCGCAATCTTGAAAAAGGTAATGGGCAAAAGCGGGCTGCCAGAAAATCCTGATTGCATCTTTGCCGTCTCTGGTTCAAACCATGAAACCAGAATCTGACGAATAGGCAAAGGTGATCCCCCATGACAATAAGCCGGCAGACGCAAGACGTTTTGAAGTATTTTGACCTCGAGCCGGAAGGGCCATTTGTGGTGACCTCGCCCGTTGATGGCCATGCCATGGCGGGGCTGCGCTTTCACACACAAGAAGAAACCGCGAAGATGATCGCCCAGGCCGATGCTGCATTCCGGCAATGGCGGCAAATACCGGCCCCTCGGCGGGCCGAACTGGTGCGTTTGCTGGGGGAGGAATTGCGCAAAGACAAGGAAATGCTGGCGCGTCTGGTGACTTTGGAATGTGGCAAGATTATTTCCGAAGGGCGCGGAGAAGTGCAGGAAATGATCGATATTTGTGATTTTGCCGTCGGTCTTTCGCGCCAGCTTTACGGATTGACCATTGCCTCCGAGCGCCCCGGCCATCACATGCGCGAGACATGGCACCCTTTGGGCGTGGTGGCGATCATATCGGCGTTCAATTTTCCTGTCGCCGTGTGGGCATGGAATGTCACTCTGGCGCTGGTATGCGGCAATAGCGTGATCTGGAAGCCGTCTGAAAAAACCCCGCTGACGGCTCTGGCCTGTGGCAAGATTCTGGCGCGGGCGCTGGTGCGGTTTGGCGATGCGCCCGATGGCCTGCATCATGTTCTGATCGGGGATGCAAAAATCGGGGAGGCTTTGGTTGAAAACCCCAAAACGGCTTTGGTGTCGGCAACCGGCTCAACCCCTATGGGGCGCAAGGTGGGGGTCCGTGTGGCGACGCGCTTTGGCAAAAGCCTGCTGGAGCTTGGCGGCAATGCGGCGATGATATTGGCGCCAAGCGCTGATTTGGAACTGGCTTTGCGGGCGATTACCTTTTCGGCCCTTGGCACCAGCGGCCAACGTTGTACGACTTTGCGACGATTGATTATTCATGAGGACATCTATGGGGATTTCCTGCCGCGGCTCAAAAAAATATTTGCCTCGGTGAAAATCGGCAATCCGCTGGAGGATGGGATATTGATGGGGCCATTGATCGATGAAACCGCATTGGATCACATGCAAAAAGCGCTGACACAGGCCAAGGCAGAAGGGGGCGTGGTAACCGGCGGCGGCCCGGTCGAGGCGGTTGCGGGCGGTGCTTATGCGGCGCCAGCCATTGTCGAGATGAAACAGCAAAGCAATATTGTTCGTAGCGAGACTTTCGCGCCTATTTTATATGTTATGCCCTATCGAGATTTTGAGCAGGCCATCGCCATGAATAATGATGTACCGCAAGGTTTGTCATCGTGTATTTTTACGCTGGATGTGCGCGAGGCGGAGCAGTTTCTGTCCGATATTGGTTCGGATTGCGGCATTGCCAATGTCAATATTGGCTCTTCGGGGGCGGAAATCGGTGGCGCTTTTGGCGGTGAGAAAGAAACCGGCGGCGGTCGTGAATCCGGTTCCGATGCCTGGAAAGCCTATATGCGCCGCCAGACCAATACGGTGAACTGGTCCCGGGAATTGCCATTGGCCCAAGGGGTCGAATTTGAAGTTTGATTGAATTGCCCTCGCCCATCCTTCGACAGGCCCAGGATGAGGATTCATTTTTATTTTGACCTCTCCCGCTTTTCCGGGAGAGGTGGGGTTGGGTTCTCTGATTCGGGAATTTGTTTTGTTAAGGCTAGCCTGTTCCTACCCGTTTTTGGCTATAGCCATGGCCTGATCGAGATCGGCGATGAGATCGTCCGGGTCCTCAAGACCAACGGAAAGGCGGATTAGGCCTTCGGTGACATGGGAGATTTTACGCACATCTTCCGGCACACCGGAATGGGTGGTGGAGGCGGGGTGCGAAATCAAGGATTCTGAACCACCGAGCGACACAGCCAGTTTGAAAATTTGCAAAGCATTGAGAAGGCGAAACGCATCCTTGCGGGTGCCGCCTTTGATGGTGAAGGCAAAGGTTGATCCGGGGCCGGTGCATTGGCGCTTATAGACGTCTTTGTAGACAGGGTCATTGCTATGGTCCGGATGGAACATTTCCACATCCATATGCGGATTATTAGCCAGCCAGTCTGCCACTTTGCGCCCGGATTGGGCCGAGCGCTCCATGCGAATAACCAATGTTTCCAAAGAGCGGGCAATCATCCAGGAGGTATAGGGATCAAGATTGAATCCGAAAGTGTTACGCACCGCGCGCACGGCTGTCATATGGTCTTTGCTGCCAGTCATGCCGCCAGCAATGAGATCGGAATGACCGCCAATATATTTGGTGATGGAATAAAGATTGATGTCAATGCCATGATCTTGCGGGCGCTGGAAAATCGGCCCCATCAAAGTATTGTCACAAACGGAAACGGGGCGGATGCCGGTTTCTTTTTCATAACCGCCAATCACCCGGGCAATAGCATCAAGATCAATGAGCGCATTGGTCGGATTGGCGGGGGTTTCCATAAAGACAAGTTTGATGGGCCCGAGGGCTTTGGCCTCCTCAAAACCGGCTTTGATGGATTGTTCGGACAGGCCATCGCTAAAGCAAACGGTTTTGATGCCAAATTCGGGCATCCATTTGCGGATGAGAGTGTCGGTGCCACCATAAAGCGGGTTGGAATGGAGGACCACATCGCCGGGGCGCAAAAAGGCAAGAAGTACCGTGCTAATCGCCCCCATGCCGGACGCACAAACCACCCCGGCTTCGGCATCATCCAATAAGGCGAGGCGATCCTCGACAATTTCTACATTGGGATGGTTAAAGCGGCTATAGACAAGCCCTGCGCCGCCTTCCGGGGCGGGTTTGCGCCCGGCAACGATATGGAAAAACTCTTCGCCCTCTTCGGCATTTTTGAAGGCAAAGGTCGAGGTTGAAAAAACCGGTGGCTTGACCGAGCCTTCGGACAGGAAGGGATCATAGCCAAAAGACATCATCTGGGTGGCGGGATTCAGCTTTTTATTGCCAATGGTGCGGCGACGGTGCTTGGGAAGGCTCATTTCGTTTTTCCTGTTCCACTATGATCAAATCTTGCCTGTTCAGGGCTGTTTTAGCCGCTCTTGGCAATGGCGGACAGGGGCTATGCCTAGCCGAAACGGGCGGATTTAGGGGGGGCATTGATATATTATTGCTAAGCGGTTTAAGCTTGCCCGTCTGACATTCAAGGGAATTAGGGGACTGCCATGGCTGAAGAAGAGCGTATCACTATCCTTGCGGAAGAATTTACAGCCGCAGCGCTGGAATTTCATCGCGGGAGAATGTATGAGAAGGGTTACGCCATGGAAGGCACTATAACAAAACGTGTTTTCCAGAAGATTGAAGGGGTCGATCCCCCGAAAGATTTATTCGATGGCAAGTCGCTTTATGCGGTCACCTTCGTTAAGCGTTCCAATGGGGCCCCTTGAGGGGCCTTCTGATGGATATCCTGAAAAAAGAATAAAATAAACAAGGAATTTGAATGACCAATAAACGCTCTGAGAAGCGCAAAGTTCGCACACCCAAAGAAGCCATTGACGGCCTGATTGAAATTTATACTGAAAGCGCGGGCGCTTTGCGCGCTGCCTTTAATCATTATATTGAAACCGGCGAGGCGCCAGCGCAGGAAGACCGCCGCAATGGCAAATTTTGCTATCCGCTTTTATCATTGACCTATAGGCCGGAGCGGGCAGTGCCCGCTTTGTCCCGGGCCTATGGCAAGCTTGATGCGCCGGGTGTTTTTGAAACCGATGTCGCCAATCCGGCTTTGTTTGCGGATTATTTGTTGGAGCAGCTTACAATCCTTCATGACGAATATGGGTGTGATCTGGAAATCGGGCGCTCGGAGTCGGAAATTCCCTATCCTTATGTTCTGGAATCCGGCAAAGGCGTCGATGTGGATGCTTTTCCGCCTTCGGAATTGGCGCGCCTGTTTCCAACACCTGATCTGGCGGCGGTGGATGATGCCGTGCCTAACGGGGATTGGCTGCCAAGTCTGGCCCTTGATTCCAATCGCCGTGGCCTTGATCCGGCGGCCAGTGCCAGCAATATCAAGCGGCCTCTGTCCTTGTTTTCAGCTCTGCGGACGGATTATTCCTTGCAGCGCCTGCGCCATTATACAGGGACGGATCCGATGGATATCCAGCCCTTTATCCTGTTCACAAACTATCATCGCTATATGGATGAATTTGTTGATCTGGCGGTACAGAAACTACATTCCGACCCGATCTATGAAGAGCTGGTTGCCCCGGGCGGTGTGCGGGTCAATAAAAATACCAAGGGCGCAGAAGAAATCATCCGCGCCGCTCCATGGCGTCGCCATCAGATGCCGGCCTATCATTTAACCGCCAAGGGCCGCGCCGGGGTGACTCTGGTCAATATCGGGGTTGGTCCGTCCAATGCCAAAACCATCACCGACCATCT
>Ga0256839_1004548_pt1 | contig 13451 bp, 9 predicted proteins | sample 354166metaG_FD_185968 | JGI IMG/M metagenome (GOLD analysis project Ga0256839, IMG submission 185968) | Hydrothermal vent microbial communities from Mid Atlantic Ridge, Atlantic Ocean - 354-166 | ecosystem: Environmental > Aquatic > Marine > Hydrothermal vents | place: Atlantic Ocean: Mid... | reverse complement strand
TTAATGCAATACACACCCATAGGGCGGCTGCCTTCGTGTAATAAAAGTTGCCCTTTTTTGTAGATATTACACGTTTTATTATTGCTTAATGTTTCTAAAGACTCAGAACTTATGTCTTTAAACCTGCACATTGCCTTGTTATGGCAGCGGTGCAAGAGCCCACCACACGTAATACTAGCTTAGGCAAAAAAAACATTATCTAAAATTGCTCTCTCTATAAAATGTTTAGTACTAGCAGAAGTAAAATTTACACTCAAAGATGGATTTATTATTATTTCATTTTTATTGACAATAGATGGCACTGGAGTAAAACTAATAGTAACGTATGAAGTCGTTTGATAAAACTCCAATCCATCCAAATCAATGCCAGCTACTGGGCTATTACTCGCAAATTAGTAAGGCGTTAGCATAGGGTAACTTTTTGCCAAGGGGTCAACAGATAAAAATTTTCCTATCCTTGGCTTGTAAATTCTAAACCCATAATCGTAATGGGTACTGCCCCTCTCTCCGTTGCTATGCCATTGAATCCATATCGGGAGGCTGCCTCAGAGTCCCCTGCGGGAGACGCTGAGGGGTCTGCTCCGCCTCCTGGGCCTCCTCATGTTTGTGTTTTTTATATAGGCTTGGCAGCTGGAATGCGCTCTTTTAACAGGAGTGATGCTAAACTCCCCTCCCTTATCTTCATCTAATGGGCTTATAACAACAGAAGGCTCGTTCTTTTAGGTTTCACTAAGCTGCCTAGATAGCTGTAATAAATAATCAAATCAGTTTTCAATATTGCTCTTACCTAAAACTATTGGGAGTAGTTTTTTTTGTATCATTGTAGGCAAACTAAGGCGAAATACCTCGAAAGCCAATCAATTTCCTATGAAATCAAAACACATTTTAGTATTACTTGTAAGTGTACTGTTGGTCTCTTGCAATAAGGACAAAGAGCAAAAGCAAGCACCACCTTCTGAAATTAAAGTGGTAGAAGTAATTCAAAAAGATGTGCCTATTTATAGTGAGTTTGTTGGGCAGGCCTTTGGACTGTATGATATACCTATAAGGGCAAGGGTAGAAGGTTTTTTAGAAGGCATTTATTTTAAAGAAGGTGAACCTGTAACAAAAGGGCAGTTGTTATATGCCATAGATTCGCAACCGTTTCAAGCAGAAGTTGCTTCGCAACAAAGCAAGGTTGCAGAAGCACAATCTCTTTTAGTAAATGCAGAAAAAGAACTGAACAGGTATAAGCCACTAGCAGCAAAAAATGCAGTAAGCCAAAGCGATTTAGATGCAGCTCAAGCTACGTATGATGCCGCTTTGGCTTCTGTAGAAGCCGCTAAAGCTACTATGAGAATGTCTCAAATTAATTTAGGTTACACCAAAATGAAATCCCCTATACAAGGGATAATTGGTAAAACCGAAGCTAAGATTGGTGAATTTGTGGGCAGAGACCCTAACCCTGTTATCCTAAATACAGTATCAAGAATAGATACCATCCGTGTTCAGTTTTTTATTACTGAAGGGCAGTATTTACAATTAGCGAAAGAGTATGGCAAGGAGTTAAAAGAAAAAGGTAAAAACCCTGAGTATGAAAATAAAGTAAAAATAAACTTAATCTTAGCTGATGGGGAAAATTATCCGCATTATGGATTTATAGATTTTATTGATCGAAACATAGATTCTTCAACGGGTTCATTATTAGTGCAAGCCAGTTTCCCTAACCCTAAAGAACTATTACGTCCCGGGATGTACACCAAAGTGAAAATCCCTATTGAAAATGTTAAAAATGCCTTATTAATACCACAACGTTGTGTGTCCGAATTGCAAGGACAGTATTCTGTTTATGTAGTAAATTCGGAAAACACCATTGAAGCAAAACAATTAAAAATTAAAGCTAAAATAGGAGATTATTATATTATAAAAGAAGGTCTAAAGGCAGACGATAAAGTTGTGCTGGAAGGCCTGCAAAAAGTAGGTGCTGGTATGGTGGTTATTCCTGTAGTTACTGAGTTTCAAAGTCAATCCTCAGAGTTAGAATAATTATGGAGGAGAACAAAGGAAACTTTTTCGTGCATCGCCCAATCGTGGCGATGGTAATTGCCATCATAATTGTTATTGTTGGTGGGGTGTCTATGATAGGGCTGCCCATAGAGCAATATCCTAATTTAACACCACCCATAGTGGAAATTAGAGGCACTTATACAGGTGCTAATGCTATTAATGTAGAAGAATCTGTGGCCACACCATTAGAGCAAGAAATAAATGGCGTTGATAATATGATTTATATGAAATCGACCAACTCCAACGATGGCACTATGACCATCGAAGTTTCATTTGATGTGGGTACAGATCCTGATATGAATACCGTGCTATCTCAAAACCGTGTATCGGCAGCATCGGCTAAATTGCCTCAGGCAGTTACCAAGTTTGGCGTTACCACTAAAAAATCGTTGCCCAATATTTTAATGTTGGTAACCTTAACTTCTGATGGTAGATACGACCAGGATTTTTTAGGAAATTATGCCCTCATCAATATCAAAGATCAACTGGCAAGGGTTAAAGGAATTGGCAGAGTTGATGTAATGGGTGCTGCCAATTATTCGATGCGAATTTGGGTTAAGCCCGATCGTCTTTCACAAATGGGGCTCACCGTGCCCGAAATTATTAATGCGATTAACGAACAAAATTTAATTGTACCAGGAGGTAAGTTTGGGGCAGAACCGGCTCCTTCTGGCACAGAATTTACCTACACCGTACGTTTGCCCGAGCGGTTTAACTCGCCCGAAGCCTTTGGCGAAATTGTGGTAAGAACCCAAAAAGATGGTTCGCAAATTAAATTAAAAGACGTAGCAACTGTTAATTTAGGCGTAGAAACCTACAGTATGATACCGAGGCTTAATGGTGAAACCGCTGCGATTGTGGCACTGTACCAGGCACCGGGCTCCAATGCAGTTGAACTGGCAGCCAATATTATTAAAGAAATGGAAGTGCTAAAACATAGCTTTCCAGAAAGTATAAAATACGATGTGTCGCTCGATTCTACCGCACCCATTACCGCAGGTATTAAAGATATTGTGGTTACACTAATTATTGCTTTGGTACTTGTTGTGCTGGTAGTATTTATTTTTATTCAGGATTGGCGAGCTACTCTAATTCCAACTTTAGCAATACCCGTTTCACTTATTGGGGCATTTATGTTTTTTCCAGGATTAGGGTTTACCATTAATGTGTTGTCGCTTTTAGGATTGGTGCTAGCCATTGGTATTGTGGTTGACGATGCCATTGTAGTGGTAGAAGCAGTACAGGTAAATATTGCCAAAGGCATGAAAACCAAGGCAGCCACATTAGACGCTATGGCCAAAGTAACTGCTCCGGTAATTGCAACCACATTGGTGCTTATTGCAGTGTTTATTCCGGTGGCGGGTATGGCAGGCATCACGGGCTTATTGTACCAGCAATTTGCCATTACCATTGTGGTTTCTGTAATTGTATCATCGGTAAACGCCCTCACCTTAAGCCCTGCTCTATGCTCTTTACTTTTAAAAGAGCCAAAACCTTATGGTGGGCCATTAGGGTGGTTTTTTGGTAAGTTTAATCAAGGAATGGACAAAACCACAGATGGGTATATGAGCTTTACCAATATTATTACACGTAAGCTTAAGCGAAGTGCCATCTTTATTGTAATAATGAGTGTAGCAGCCGGTTTTTTTGGCAGCTTAGTACCTAGCGGCTTTATTCCGGAGGAAGATATGGGGTATTTTATGGTAAATATGCAGTTGCCCAATGCCGCATCTATTCAGCGTTCTGATGTAATTGCCAAGGATGTTGAAAAAATATTAATGGATTTTGAAGAAGTTAAATTTGTAACTACTGCCACAGGTTTCAGTATTTTATCAGGAGCTATGACCTCCAATACAGGTTTCTTCTTTGTTTCCTTAAACGATTGGTCTGAGCGAGAAGCTACCGCAACTGAAATTGTAGCCAAGGTGAACCAAAAACTGGCCGTAGCCATAAAAGGGGCACAAGTGTTTGCGTTTGGGCCACCTGCCATTCCAGGTTTGGGCAATGGTTCGGGGTTTAGTATTATGTTGCAGGATAAGGGTGGTAACGACCCCGGATACTTGGCAGCCAACACCATGAAATTTATTAAAGCCGCCAATGAACGCCCCGAAATTGGCAAAGCGTTTACTACTTTTCAGGCAAATGTGCCTCAGCGTTATATGGATATTGATAAAGAGAAAGCATTAAAACTTGGTATTAAATTAAACGATTTATACACCACGGTAGGGGCTTTTATGGGCGGTGCTTATGTAAACGATTTTACCCGTTTTGGCAGACTGTATAAAACCTACATTCAGGCAGAGCCTGCATACAGAGTAGATGAATCTCAAATCAATAATTTCTTTATCAAAAATAACGAAGGAAACATGGTGCCACTGGCTACCGTAGCTACCATTAGGCCTATTTCCGGTCCAGACTACACCACACGGTTTAATTTGTACCGCTCGGTAGAAGTTACAGGAGGCCCGGCAGATGGATTTACCTCGGTTCAGGCCAGAGAAGCCTTAAAAGAAGTAGCGGCAGAAGTATTGCCTCAGGATATGAGCTATAGTTGGAACGCTATGTCGTTTCAAGAAGAAAAAGCTTCCGGCTCTCTAATGATGATTCTTACGTTTTCCTTATTATTCGTATTCTTAATTTTGGCAGCTCAATACGAAAGTTGGTCGTTGCCATTTAGTATTTTATTAGGTACCCCCTTTGCTATTTTTGGTGCGCTATTTGCACTTTGGGCATCACGTTTATTTAGCCCAACCTTTGAAAATAATATTTTTGCCCAGGTATCTTTTGTGATGCTGATTGGTATGGCTGCTAAAAATGCCATTCTTATTGTGGAGTTTGCCAACGATGAATTTAAAAAAGGGCTAAGCCTTTTTGATGCCGCCATTGCAGCCGCCAAATCACGGTTCAGGCCTATTTTAATGACGGCCTTCTCCTTTATTTTGGGGGTGTTTCCACTGGTGGTGGCCACAGGCTCTGGGGCAGAAGCTCGTAAAGTAATGGGTATGGCTTTGCTTGGTGGTATGAGTATGGCCACCTTTTTAGGTGTGTTTTTATACCCAATGCTGTTTGTGTTTATTGGCAAAATTGCAGGGTACGAGAAGAAAAGAGATTTAGAAGCCCAACTTTTAGATAATTAATACGATGTTGAAAAGAAAAAAAGTTATTAGTTATATAGTTATCGGGTTAATAGGTGCAATAACAATTAGCAGTTGCAAAGTAGGGCCCAATTTTGAAAAGAGCGATGTGCCAACAGCCGCCACCTTTAGGTACGATAGTTTGCAGGCAGATACCGTTGTAAACCTGCGCTGGTGGGAGCTGTTTAATAATAAAGAACTCGATTCCTTAATAATAATTGGGCTGCAAGAAAATAAAGATGTACTGCAAGCGGCAAGCAGAGTGCAGCAAGCTATGATTAATGTAGGTTTTACTAAAGCCGACCAGTACCCTGGGTTTGGGGTTGCTGCACAGGCAAATCTGGGCAATATAATAGGCGGTCAGCCTTTAAGTGGCGATGCAGGTATTTACGTAGCAGGAGTAACCTTAAATTGGGAAATTGACTTTTGGGGAAAGTTCCGTAGGGCAACAGAGGCTGCAAAGGCAAATTTTGTAGCATCTGATTATGCCAGGCGTACCATTCAAATTGGTTTAATTACAGCCATTACACAAACCTATTTTCAATTATTAGATTTTAAATGGCGGTTGCAAATAGCAGAAAACACAGTGGTTTCACGCCAGCGTGGCTTACAAATTATTTCTGATAAATTTGAAAGCGGCATAATACCTAAAATTGATTTGAATCAGGCGCAGATACAATTAAGCATTGCCGAGTCTAGTGTACCCTTTTACCAAAGAAATGTAGCCACTACCGAAACATCTTTGGCAATCTTGCTAGGAAGGAATCCTTATTCAATTTTAAATGAATTAAGTTTAATGGATCAAGAATTTCCTGCCGATATTCCTTCTGGAATTCCTTCTACCTTACTCGAACGAAGACCTGACATAGTTGCAGCTGAAAACAGATTTCATGCAGAAACTGCCAATATTGGAGTAGCCGAAGCACAGCGTTTTCCTTCGATAAGCTTAACAGGTTTAGTAGGAGGTGCGGCTACACAGCAATTGTCGTCAGCAGCCACGGGTGGCTTTGCTTGGAGTGCAAGTGCAGGTTTATTGGGGCCATTAATTAACTGGGGCAAAAATAAGAAGAGAGCTGAAATTCAGCGTGAGGTAGCCTTACAATCAGCTTACGATTATGAAAATACCGTAATTCAGGCCTTTAAAGAAGTAGAGGATGCTTTAATAACCATAAGCACCACTAAAGTTGAATTGGCTGCACGCAAAAGGCAGGTTGAAGCAGCCATTAGTGCCAGAGATTTATCATTAGATAGGTATAATGGTGGGGTAACAAGCTATTTAGAAGTAATTGAAAACGACCGCTCTGCATTTGATGCCGAATTGCAATACTCACAAGTGATGCAGCAATTGCTTAATAGCTATATTTTATTATATAAAGCACTAGGAGGAGGTTGGATTACCGCAGAGGAAGAGCAAGCGGCTACTCAAAATCAAACAAACTCTAATAAAATGAATTAAAAAGTTATTTCGTAACTCACCCATTAAAGCTACCTTTTTAGCCACAGCCTGCCTGAACTGGCAAGGCAGGCGTAGCGAAGGCACTAAGCCTCCAAGTTTCACAAAATTTTATATGTGTTAAATTAATACTTTGTGGTTCTTTTAGTCCTTCTGTCTTGGTGGCTATGTTTTTTCGGCTGAATACGTTATTTCCAGCAAAAATTTTTTTGGTTGTTGCACACTTTTTAAGGGTTATTTTAATAAAATAAATTATATGTCTAAAATTTACTGTAATTTTAACTATATGGAAGACCTCCTTTTTAAATATAGAAATAATCATCAGCCGGAGAGTGGTTGTTTACTTATCTCTGAGCCTCATTTACCTGATAATAATTTTGAGCGATCGGTAATATATTTATGCGAACATAATGAGAAAGGAAGCTTTGGGTTGGTACTTAATAAGCCTTCTGACTACACCTTAAATGAGTTGATGCCTGGCATTGATTTGCCCTTTTCGGTTGGGGTTGGCGGCCCTGTTGAAACCAATACATTACACTATTTATACAGAAATGCTCCGCCCATAGAAGGAGGACTGCAAGTAGTAGAAAATATGTATTGGGGTGGTAACTTTGAAGAAATTATTTCTTGGGCAAAAGAAGAAGAGTGCGAAAATGACCTGTTGTTTTTTGTGGGCTATTCTGGCTGGACAGAAGGTCAGTTGCAGGAGGAAATTGACCGTAATTCTTGGATTGTTTTTCCTGATGCAACAGAACAATTAGTGTTTAATACGCATAAAAAAAACTTATGGAAGGAAGTATTGAAAGAAATGGGAGGTCGGTTCTCTGTTTTTGCAAATTATCCGGCTGACCCACGCTTAAACTGATAGTTTTAGTAGCTTTGCAGCTCCAAGTAATTTATTTTATGATTGAAAACGAAGAAGTAAACGGTACTGAGCAACCCAGTTCAGTTAATAAAAGCGCAGAGGCGTTCTTAGAATCTAAGGCTATGAAAGAGAAGAATGAAGAAGAAATTGAAAATGCTATCGAAATTAGTGATAAAGAAGTATCTGCCGATGCTGAACCATCTGTAGTAGAGGTAGAAAAAGTAGTATTAGCAGAGGAGAGCAAGGTAGAGGAGAGTAAGGAGAAATCTGAAATTGAAAAGGGAAAGGAAGAGGAAGAAGAGGAACCACCTAAAGCTAAGATAGAAGACAAGGCTGCGTTAAAAGAGGAAACTAAGCTAGTTGAAAAAAAATCGCCTGCTCAGCAAGTAGATGAGTTGGCGAAGGAAGATTTTGCCAAATACACCAAAGAGCAATTTGTTGAGCTTATTAAAAAGTTAGCCAAGCACGATGACCCATTTTATGCAGAGCGTTACTTAAAACAAATAGAACCGCTTTTTAGTGAAATAAAAAAAGCAGAACTGACTGAAGCCAAGGAAGCTTACATAAAAGCGAATGGGAACGAAGAAGGGTTTAGCTTTAGGGTGGATGAACTTACCAATCGGTTTGATGCTAATACAAGACTAATTTATGATAGAAAACACGCTTTTAGTAAAGACAGGGAAGCACAACGCCAAGCAAACTTAAAAAAAGCAGAAGAAACACTTGAAAAACTACGTTTTTTTGTGGGTTCTGAAGAATCTAATGCCAGTTTTAATAAGTTCAAAGCGATTCAAAGCGAATGGAAATCTATTGGTGATGTGCCAGGCAGCCACTCTAAAACGTTATGGGCTAATTTTAATGCACTTGTTAACCGTTTTTACGACCAACGGAGTATCTATTTTGAATTAAAAGAACTCGATCGCAAGAAAAACTATGAAGCAAAGGTAAAAATTTGTGAAAAAGCAGAAGCTCTTTCTGGTTTTGAGAACTTAAAAGAAGCTATTAATACGCTTAACGATTATCATTACGATTATAAACACCTTGGCCCTGTACCTCAAGAGTTACAAGAAGATCTTTGGCAACGGTTTAAGGCAGCCTCTGATAAAGTATATGAAAAAAGAAAAGAATTTGTTTCTGATTTAAAAGTTACCCTTCAAGAAAACCTTGCCAAAAAAGAAGAAATTGTTGCTGTTATAAAGCCCTTTGTAGATTTTACCTCGGATAGAATTAAGGAGTGGAATACAAAAACGAAAGAGCTACTTGAGCTACAAAAAAACTGGGAAGCAATTGGTGGGCTACCAAGAGATAAATCAAAAGAAATTAACAAACAGTTTTGGTCAAGTTTTAAAACATTTTTTCATAATAAAGGTAATTTCTTTAAGCAATTAGATGCCGAACGAAAAACCAATTATGAAGCTAAATTAGCTTTGGTTGAAAAAGCGGAGTCTTTAAAAGAAAGTACTGACTGGTTTAAAACCGCTAACGATTTTAAAACGCTTCAACAAGACTGGAAAGCCATTGGTCCAGTGCCTGAAAAATTTAGAAACGAAGTATATGCTAAGTTTAAGGCTGCTTGCGATTTCTTTTTTAATAATAAGCGTACTAACTCTAAAGATGAAGAACAAAGCTATAAAGCAAATTTAAACCGTAAAAAAGAGTGTATTGCTCATATTAAAGAGTGGACAGCCGAGGCAGATTTACACCTTGAAGATTTTAAGAAAACCACAAAAGAATTTGTGTCCATAGGCTTTGTGCCCCGTAAGGAAATTGGCACAATCAAAGATAGATTTGCTACAGCAGTTGAAACATTTATATCTGCCTTATCTGCAGATGATGAAGTAAAAAATACACTTCGAGTAGAAATTGAATTTGGTGACTTGCTAGGTTCTAAAAATGCTGAAAAAGCCATTTACGGCAAAGAACAAAATATTAGAAGACAGGTTCAACAACTTGAAAATGATGTAGCACTTTGGAAAAACAACCTTGAGTTTTTTGCCCATTCAAAAAATGCAGATGGTTTACGTAAAGAAGTAAACGAAAAAATTGACAAGGCTGAAGCTCGGGTGCAAACGTTAAAAGGGCAGTTAAAAATGCTTAGATTGGTATAAAATAAGCCGAAAAATAGCAGCAAGGCTTAACTTTAATAAAGCACTCGTACTTTAATAGTGCCTTCAATTTCTCTAAGTTCATCAATCATTTTAATAGGGTATTCTTTGTTAATATCAGTAATTACATACCCAATGGTTTCGTTTGTTTTTAAATGCTGGCCTAAAATATTAATTTTTTTATCTGCCAAAATATTATTAAGCTTTGCCAGTAACCCAGCCGTGTTTTTGTGAATATGAATAAGTCTATGCCCATTTAAAATTGGTAATTGCAATTGAGGAAAGTTAACACTGCCTGCCGAATTACCCGTGTTAATAAACTTTATTAAGTTATTAGGCACAAAAGCACCAATGTTAATTTGTGCTTCTAAGGTGCTACCACCAATATGCGGTGTAAGAATAGTATTTTTAGCTCCTTTTAATTCCGATTCAAATGGCTCATTATTACTCTTAGGTTCTTTGGGGTACACATCAATAGCGGTGCCTCTTACTTTACCTGCATCTATGCTGTTTTTAAGGGCACTTATATCTACCACATGGCCTCTGCCAAGGTTAATAAAAATAACACCCTCTTTCATTTTGGCAAATTCGGGGGCGCCAATTATGTTCTTATTTTCTTTTCTGCCATCTACATGAATGGTAATGATGTCCGATACGGCCAATAGGTCATCCAGCGTATCGCAGGGGGTGGCATTGCCCAAGGCCAGCTTTTCTTCTAAATCGAAATAGTACACATGCATACCTAGTGCCTCTGCCACTACCGATATTTGAGAGCCAATGTTGCCGTAACCAATAATACCTAAGTTTTTTCCACGAATTTCAAAACTATTGGTGGCAGACTTATTCCATACGCCATCGTGCATAGCTCTAATTTTATCTGGTAAATTACGCATTAGCATAATTATTTCTGCAATGGCAAGCTCTACCACCGAGCGTGTATTGCTATACGGAGCATTAAAAACAGCAATCCCTTTTTTGGTCGATTCCTCTAAATCAATTTGATTAGTGCCAATGCAAAAAGCGCCAATGGCCATAAGCCTATCTGCATGCGCTAGTACTCTTTTGGTTATAGTGGTTTTAGACCTAATACCAAGTATAGAAATGCCTTTAATGCGTTCGCACAATTCATCCTCATCAAGGCTGGAGGCAATGAGTTCCACATCAAACCCCCCTTTTACAAAGGCATTTTTGGCATTAATATGAACTCCTTCAAGCAAAAGGATTTTGATTTTGTTTTTAGGGTACGAGAGATTTGTCATTAGATATAAAATTTAAAAAATCATTAAAATTGGAGGCAATAAAATCAGCGTGCTTGGTTACTAAAGGTCTGTTTACGTTTTCGGTGTAAGCAATAAAATAATCCGCAAATCCTTCTTTTTTTATTTCATAATCAGTGTAGCCGTCTCCAATTACTATAACGGGCGAAGCTAGCTTTAATTCTTTTACTAACGCAGGTTTACCTTGGTCTTTACATAATGGATTTTGCGTATCGAAACCTGTAATTTCTCCTGCCTGGTTCCACGTAAACGTATTGGCAAACACGTGGCTGCTCTCTATGTTAAAATCTGCCACCACAGGGTCAATAAAATCTTTAAATCCACTCGATATGATGTAAATATTAGCTTTATAGGTATCAAAAAAATGTTTGTTGGCACTAATACTCTTGGATATGTTAGTCTTTAATTGACTTACCAAGCGGTTTATGTCTTCCTTGGTGCCACTCAATATGTTCATTCTTTCTTGCAACGACTGACTAAATGAAATCTCACCACTCATACCTTTTTGAGTAAGTTCGGCTATAGCTGCTAACTTTTCTGCTTTATCTGAGCCAGAAAGTGCAATATCTGCTAATAAATCTAATGCTTCAACTTGCGTAAAAGTACTGTCAAAATCAAAGATAAAGATAATGTTACCGTACATATAGATGTTGAAAAAACATGATTTGGATATCGAGTTAATTAAGCGTGCAAAAGTACTTGATAATGATATAATTACAATTATTATAACCTGCATTATTCATGCGATTAGCTTTGTGTAGATGCAAGGCGTTAAAACTCGAAGATATATCTTTATATTTCGAGGGTTTTGCAACGAAACAGATGCACAAAGATAATTGTAAGCGACACTCAAATTTGAGGTAAAAAATTTGTAACTATTCAGCCGAAAAAACATAGCCACCAAGACACGAAGCCTCAAAGAACCACAAAGTATTAATTTAACACACATAAAATTTTGTGAAACTTGGAGGCTTCGTGCCTTAGTGGCTAAAAAGGTAGCTTTAATGGGTGAATAGTTACAAAAATTTGTTACTACACCTACAAGAGGATAGAAGGAAGTTGAGAACATTACTCCCGATAGCTCAGCGATTGAATGCGGTGAATAATGCGGGTTATTCGGGCGTATATGTATTATAGCACTCTTTTATTTTGTGCAAAAATTCGTAATCGCTAGCGTTGGCAACAAAGTAGTCAGATAGGTTGCAATAGGCCTTAAATCTCTTTAATTCTTCTCCTGCATAGCCTGTTAGTTGCCAAATAAGATCAGATTCGTAGCGGTTTGCAATCAGGTCTTGTATCTCTTTTTGTTGAAGAAGTTCTTCTAGTTTCCTGTTTTGTTTTCCTTCTTTGCTAAGCCAGTTGTATAATAAGCTTATAGGGTTTAGTACACTGGGTTTAACTTCATGTTGCACTCCTTGGTATCCAAACGAAAACGGTGCTGGAATAGGCTTTGGCCTAAACAAATGCTCTGCTCTAGGTTCTTCTTTGGCAATTATATCTACATTTTTAAGGCCGAGGGTAACTGTTTGTAAAGTTATTTTTAGGTAGCTAAGGTCTTTTTGTTGCGATTTTTTTAATGAAAAGTAATAGGTTTTAAATCCTACGGCAGATATTCTAAGCACATGACTTTTATGCATCGTTAATGAGAAAAACCCTCCCATATCTGTAATGGCAAGGGCGTTGGTATTGGTATTTAAAATATGAACGCCATCAATAGGGGTATCGGCAGGCGATGCAATTTCTCCTGATAATAGCAAATACCCACTAGTGTTAATTTGGCCAATGCTCTTTTTAATAGGCAAGAGCAATAGCAAACAAAATAGTAGTTTAAAAATGAATTTATCCTTCATCCTAAATATTTATACCCATAACGTTAACATTATTTATTAAATTTTGTTTGCATAGATTTTGTAATTTAGCCAAATGAAACTCTTTTATTTCATACTACTGATTCTTGCTTCTAATGCCTTGGTTGCACAAGGTAACGACCCCACTTTTGCGCTTACCAAAGGAGACCAAATAGAAGATTTAATGATTCGGTATAATGAATTAGGCGAATTTAATGGTTCTATATTAATAGTTGATAAAGGAGAGGTAATTTATGAAAATACCTTAGGTTTTGCAAATTTTGAAACGGGAGAACCCTTGGATGCTGAAATGCCTTTTTACCTAGCATCGCTGGCAAAACAATTTACCGCTATGGGTATTATGATGTTGGTGGAAGAAAAAAACAACACTTATGTCATTCCTGCGCAGGAATGACGATTTCTATTTTGCTTTTCTTTTTAATCGCAGGGCGATAGCCCTTTTGGTTTAATTCCCCGACCCTTGGGTCGGAACTCCTACTAATACCCCAATGGCTCCGCCTCGGGGTAGTTTAATACAGGTTAGGGAGCTTGCACAAAATGGTTTAAACTAAAACGACAAAATGTTATGCATCCGAAGATTACCTCACACTTTTTTTAATTCTTTAAGTGCCTGATTAATGGCTTTTGTTAGACAAGTAACCCGTTTGGGTAGGGTGTCAATGTTTTTTATAGCTCTGCCATCCGTTTCGATTGACTGCGTTAA
>Ga0256839_1004547_pt1 | contig 13456 bp, 9 predicted proteins | sample 354166metaG_FD_185968 | JGI IMG/M metagenome (GOLD analysis project Ga0256839, IMG submission 185968) | Hydrothermal vent microbial communities from Mid Atlantic Ridge, Atlantic Ocean - 354-166 | ecosystem: Environmental > Aquatic > Marine > Hydrothermal vents | place: Atlantic Ocean: Mid... | reverse complement strand
GGCGTGTGAGTACATTCTGGGCCTGGCACCCGAAGAGCGTTTACGTAAAGCCGGTGTCCTCTCGGATACCTTCTGGCTCCGCAAGGTCTTGTGAGAGATGGTCAAGTTATTTCTGTCCGGATACTTAGTTGCGTTAGTCTGTAGTGGCAAATATACGAGCCCTAAGGCAGGAGGTCACCCAATGTACGTGATCATGGTGTATGATGTGAACGTCCAACGCGTGGCCAAGGTGCTCCACGTGGGCCGCCGATATCTCACATGGGTACAGAATTCGGTCATGGAAGGTTCACTAACCCGCTCGCAGTATCAGCGCCTAAAGGCTGAGATCCGAAAGGTCATCAACGAGGAAGAAGATAGCGTGCTCTTTTACACGCTTCGCTCCGAAAAGGATGTGCGCCGTGAAAATATTGGCATCGTTAAAGGGGGGGCTGAGACCATTGTCTAATGAGCGCAGGCTGCTCTCACCAGCGCGCTCGGAAGGGCGTGTACGGCTTCTCGCCCATCAGGTGCTTCTCCAACTTGTACAACTCTAACCGAATGGCACGCCGATAACTTACGTTGCGCTTTAATCCGCGATGTCTAAAGGTGGCGTTTAACCGATTTTCCCACGCTTCTAAAAAGATGCGTCGCCCGCGCTCGTTAAGGTATATTCCCCCAAGGTCTTCGTCAAAATGTTGCGCTTGTAGTTTTCCTTTGGCAACCAGGCTAAATATGGTACGATCCACCAAGATGGGTTTGAACACTTCGGCAATGTCCAGGTTCAGAGTGAAACGCCGAAAGTTGGTGACATGTAGAAAGCCAATCCGAGGATCCAGGTGGGTGTGATAGATTTCCGACAGCACCGCTGTGTACAGCAAGGTGTTGCCGAAGGAGATCAGAGCGTTCATTCGGTTGCGGGGAGGACGCCGTGTACGCACGTTAAAGGCGAAGTCGGGTTTCTCCAGAATAATGTCGAAGGCCGCATAATACGCCTCGCGTGCTTTGCCTTCGGCTTGCATCAGCGCCGCGATGTCCATGATTCCGCTCACGCGCGTTCGGTGCGCCTCAATCGCCGCCTCCACGTCTGCCAGGGGCTTACCTCGATTGTGGTAGTAGCGGATAACCCGTCGCAGGTTGAACAACGCGCCCGCCACAAATCGCCGGGCCAGGTCCAGTCGTTTGGTCTCGTCCAAGTAGTGCTCTGCCTGACGCAAGATCATGTAGCCGGAATTATAGTGCGCTCGCGGATAGTACGTGCCGACATAATACCCGTGGTGGTTGTAGAAATGCAGAGGAATGTGTTGTTGGGTGAGAAATTCCAGCAAACGCTTGTTCAGGTCTATCTCGCCAAAGACGTGTATCTCCGCCACTTGTTCTATCGGAAAGAATTTCTTTTTCTCCTCCATTTCCAAGACCAGGGTGTTCTGGTGACGCCGCAGCCGACCGCTAGAAAGTATGTACAACCGCTTCCTCATGTTTATTTCTCTGGCTCGTCGCTCCAGCAAAATTCACGATAGGCACAGGTTCGGCAATACCGGATGCGCTGGACTGGGGGTGGGGTGGGTTGGACCATAAGGGCTTCCACCCGCTCCAGAACCGCGCGCAATTGTGCTTCGGCCTCGGCATCCAGCATAACACGTTCCCGCCGGCGCTCTTCGGGAAAGCGCAACTCCCCTTCGGCCTCTACGCCCATCTCTCGCAACCGCCACAGGTAAAAGAGTACCTGCATCCGGCTGGCCTCGCGAAAACGAGAGGAAGCCTTGACCTCCCCCACCACCAGCCGAGTCCCTTCCCGTTCCACCAGATCGAGTTTCATGCCTGGCAGGGTGATTTCTCGCCTGCGTCTGCGGGGATAAGCCATCTCACCCAAGAAGCGGCCCCATTCCAGCCGCGCGTTATCTCGATCTGGCTCCAACTCGTGGGCCATGAGCCAGACCTCCCGCTCACATATCATTGCGTACCAAACCAGAGTGCCAGTAATGTGTTCGGGCATGGGGTGTTGGCAATTGGCGTTAGCAGTTAGCGGTTAACGGCCTGCTGTATATGCACTTAGGGTTAGCACTACGTTCGCGGCCTTTTCCTCGTTATGCCAAGGATGTTCGGCAATGGGGCGCCTCTTGTTACACGATCCACGCCTGGTCCAATTCCTCTTCCATCCAGCGAAAGCCGGTTTCCGGGTCGTAGAATTCGTCCATTTGGCCCGGGGGAATCCAGCGTAGGGTACGGCTGTTCTTCCGCAGGGGTGGTGGGTTCCGTCTGGCCCGGAATTCGGGAATCTGCAACATCCGCTCGTGCAGGTAACGCCGATGGCGCAGGTAGGCCTCTTGGCGACGGCCAAGGTCGCTTTCCTCCAATACCTGGGGTGTGAAGACCTCGGCCAGCCAGGTTGCATCCTCTTCGGTCAGGGCCACGAACACAGGCACCGAGGGTATTTCCTCAATCAACTGAAAGTTGCTCAGGCAAGGCACATCGCCGCAGTTTTTGCCGTCGTAGCGCAGGTGGCAGTACGCCCGCCACAATTCCTGGCTTTCCTGCTGGGATTTCCGCGCCTGGGCTTTCTGGAAGTAGCGCTCCACCAACGCGGCGAAGTTGCATTCTTCCAGTCGGGTAACACCTTCCAGCAAACTTTGCGCGGTGTGGATGTGCACCGTACCGTATACCCGTCGGGTCCCCGCCCCTTCCAACTTCCGCACCAAAACCAGGCCCTGGGCCCGTCGGCCCTCGCGGTTACAGCGGCCCGCTACCTGGACAATGCTGTCCAGCGGCCCCAGGTCCCGCACCGCGACCGCAAAGTCCAAATCCACCCCGGCTTCCACCACCTGGGTGGCCACCAGCACGGCCTGGCCGTCCTGGTTGAGCCAAGCCCGAAGGAAAGCTAACCGCGCGGCCCGGTGCAGAGGCACAATGTTGGTCGAAAGGTAAACCAGCGCCCGCTTGTTCTGTCCGAGGGGAAAGGCCGAGCCTTCCTCCCACGTCGGCACGGGCACACCCACGTCCCGTTCCTTCAACGCCCGATAGAGCCGCAGGCTATCCCCCACGGTGTTGACCACCACCAGCACCGAAGGGTGTGCCTTGGCCAGTTCGGCCACCTCGTCGGCCAGGGCCTCCACCGAGCGTTCCTCCAGGTCCACCTCCAGCACCGTGCGCCGCATCAGGCCAAAGAGGCAGCGGGGCTGGGGGTGCAGTTCACGGGTCTGGGGGAACACCAGGGGGCGGGTCGCGGTCATCTGGAGCACCGTCAGGCCCATTTCCTCCCGCAGCACTTCGAACACCCGGCCCACCAGCGGCCAGTACTCCATCTTGAGGTTCTGCAGTTCGTCCAGGATGAGCACGCCGCCGATGAGGTTGTGCAGTTTGCGCAATAGCCGGTTTTGGTAGCCGAGCAGCGTGTGAAAGACCTGCACGAAGGTAGTGACCACGATTTCGCTTTCCCAGCCCTCGGTGAGGAGCAGGGCCTCGGCTACGGGCAGGTTTTCGTCTTCCACCTGGTAGGCGATGTCCGCCAGGTGATGGTGCTTGAGCAAGTAGCGCTGTTCATTGGCCGCGAAGTCGGGCACGCCCCAGTTCAGCACATCGCGCACCACTTCGTAGTTCTGCTCAATGAGGTTGATGAAGGGCAGCGCGTACACGATGCGCGGGGCCACGCCGTAGTGTTCGGCCAGCCGTTTCCGCAACACCAGGGCTGCGGAAAGCGCGGCCAGGGTTTTGCCCATGCCCGTGGGTGCGGTCAGGGAGAGGGGCTGAGCCAGGGGAAGGGACACCTGGCGGGCCTGCGCCGTCACCGTGCGGAAGAAGGCGGCCCGCTCCCGGTCCAGGTCGTGGCGGGGTTGGGGGAAGCGGTAGGCCACATAACACGCCACCAGGTTGCCGGGCAGGTGGGGCCGCGGGGGCAGAGGCAGCAGCCCGGCCGCGCTGCGCTTGTCCGCATCAATGAGCGCGGAGAAGAGCAGTTGCCCCCACAGAGCCAGCCGCGCGCGGTCGGCTTCGGCCAAAGGCCCAGATTCCTTGCCTAGAAAGTACACCCGACGGGCCAGGGTATCCAGGGTCTTACCCACAGCATTGGGATCGGCGAAAAACGCGCGCAGGGCCTGGAGGTCGAGACCCAAAGTCGCCAGTTCGCCGACGATCAGGTCGGCTTGCTTCCGGAGGTCTTTCCACTGGTCTCGGAAGGCCGGCAGCGGACGGGGCAAGGTGGTGACATCATCCGTGAGCCAGGCGCTCAAGTCATATTCCAGCACAGGCACAGAGGGCACCAGTTCCTCGGGGGCTTTCAAATGCCCGTGGTGACGATGGATCACCAGGTAGACCAGCAAAGGCAAGTAGGCCTTCGGTTGGGTGAAGTCACGCTCCGGCCAGGCGTTCAGGGCCAGCCATGCGGCCAGCAGGGCCGAGGGGAAAGCGTGGTGCTCCCGGCCCTGGTGCCCGCGCTGGGTGTGCAGGTAATTCTGGAAGAAAGAGGTGTACTTGCCCGCGTCATGGGTGGCACCCACCAGGTAAGCCACCTGGGTCAGGAGGTCCCGGCTGCGCAGTGCGGGGTGTTGCAGGGCCTCCCGGGCCCCGCAGGCGACCTCTCCCAGATGTTTCACCAAAAGTTGACCGGGACGGGCTTCGGCGCGTGTCATCTTACACCTCCAGAAACACATGCCAGCGGCTGTCGGGGTCTTCGGGCAGGCGGAAGCGACGGCCCTTCACCCGCACGGGCAGGGGCTGGGCCTGGTCTTCCCACACCACATTGGTGATGGCCCGCAGGGTGCGGTCGGGGTTGAAGTCCAGGGGTATGCGGTCGGAAAGCAGGCGCAATCCCGGCCGCAATCCCGCCAGGTCCACCCGTTCCACCGGCACCACCGTATCCAACTGCACCGGCTCTCGGTCATCCTCCTGCCAAATCATCTGGTCGGCCTCGTAAAGTTGGGCGTTCTCTACCCACGCGGGGCAGTAGGCCACCCCGAGGAAGAGGGGGTAAACGTACTCCTGTGCCATCAGGCGGCGGGCTACTTCCCGGGTGATGCCTGGATCCTGGTGCTGGAAGAACACCCGGTAGCGCAACATGGCCTGGTGATCCTGGCTCTTGGGCAGCACCCACTCGGTGGGAATTTGGGTGCGGGATTGGGTTCCATGCCAGTCGCCTGTTTTAGTCTGCAGCAGGTTGACCGTCTGCACCAGGGTACGGACGGCCATGCGCAGGGCCACCCCCAGGGCGGCCTGTTCCAGACCTAAACAGTCATAGTAGGTGTCTCGCTTCCACCCCAGCACTGCGGCCACCACACCCATGAGGGTGGTGCGTGGGGGTACATGGTAGGAGAGAGAGGAGGAGTTGGTGTAAAACTTGCGAAAGTGGGCCATGGGGCCCACCAGGTCAAAAGCCACCAGCGGCGCCATGATATCCTTGCTTATGAGGAGGGAGTCAGGTTCTTGGCAGGGCGTTGAGGTAGGCCACCCGGTCGCCGAACTCTTTCTGTAGGGGCTGCACCAAGTCCTGGCCCGATGCGAACTCGTCATGGGCCCAGACCACCACGCGGTGGATGAGATCCCGATGGCGGGTCAGATAGTTCACCAGATCATCAAAAGTTACCTTCACATCTGCGATGCCTTCCAGGCCCTCGTCCTTCTTCAGGCGAATGCGGGTGCGGAAATCGCCCAGAAAGGTGTCGTTGTTGGTGTATTCCACCCGCAGGAAGAGACGTGGGGTCTGGCCGATTTTGCTGCGGCTGGTGGCCATGAGGGGCAGGCCGTTGATGAGGGAGTGGCCCAGGAGATTGACATCTTTCTCCAGCAGGCCGGTTTCTTGGGCCCGCCACGCGCTCACCAGGCCGTAGAAGGCCAGGAAGGAGTACTTCACCCGCCAGTCCTTACCCATGGTGCCGTGCTCGCCCTTTTCACCCCGCTCCCGGCCTGCGAAGTGGGAGGTGATGGTGGAAGAGGGCAAAAGCTCCACCCGGTTCAGCGAGTAGCCCCAGGTGAACTGCACCGGTCCGGTGTAGGTGATATGACCGCCCGCGCCCCCTTCCGTCTCCGCGCCGATAGGCATGGTCGCGCCGAACATGCGCACGTCAATCAGGCGTTGCAGCAGCCACTGGCGAAAGGCCGGGTCCTTGGCCACATCTTTGACTTTGCCCTTCTTGCCGCCCTGCTCGGCCAGGAAGTCCTCCGCCAACCCCCGGATGCGCTGGTTGGCCGAGACCGTCTCCCCATTTACCGTGCGCACCCACACATCCTGGGGAACGGGATACTCCCAGGGCTTCTGTGTCCAAGCCTCGGGCTTCCAGGCAATCCAATAGTCCCGCAGGTAACGCTTGAGGCGCGCATCGCTCGCCAAGTTGCGGCGGGTTTCGTAGTCCATGCGCGGACGGTTTTCCTCGTCGGGATCGCCGTTGGGGTTGCACAGGCGGGCATCATAAAGGAAGAGAATTTCGCTGTTGCGTTCTACCACCATGACTGACCTCCTGTAAATAAGTTTTGGGGACTGACTTATGCAGTTTCAGGAGCCGCGGCGTTCGTGGTTGTAGGACTCTCCTGACCAAAGCGTTGCAGATGGCGGAAGGCGTAGCCCGACAGCACCCAGTAGGTGTTCTCGGCTGGCGAGAGCAAATCCCCAGCCTGGTCCATTAGGGTGCGCATGGCCGCGAAGAGGTCTTTGGTGCGCGGGTTCAGGGCTTTGTAGATGCGCATCTGCTCCAGGATTTCGTTACTCAGCCGGCGCACCTTGTTGGCATCCATGCCCTGGAAGTGAATTTTGTTAAGGATGGGCGTGGAACCGGTGGCCTGCTGCTTCTGCGCTACTTCCCCCACCAGCACCCCCAGCAGGAACAGGGCGCTTGGGGCCAGGTTCAGGCCCAGGGCCTGCATGTAGTCCCAGGTCTCTGACGGAACCAGACGCTGGATTTCGTCTAGAAAACGAGCTTGGCTCATGGGAACACCTCCTGAGGGAATGAGCAAGTTTAGGCACTGTAACAGGATGCGTAACAACAAGGTTTGCGTCAGGAACACCCGCAAAGCAAATTCAGAATCTTTAGGCGCGGTATGCACATAAGCACCGTACTTTTGGAAACGGTGGATGGACGCCGTTTCCAAAAAGAGAGGAATCAGTCGGCGGAAGGATATCGGGTGTTGGGTGAGCAGGGCCTCCAGGAACTGGAAGAAGGCCTTGCGGCCCTGGCCTCCCTGACCCACGGGGAAGAGGTAGAACAACACCCCCAGGCCCAGATCCCAGGAATTCACCGAGGCCAGGTGTTTCTCTGCCAGCTTGCGCACTTGTCGGCGGGCCCGGTCGATTTCGTCTAGACGGGAAGGCGGCACATCCCGAATGTAGTACTGGAGTTTGACTGAACGCCCGTCATCTTCCACGAACAGGAAATCCAGCAAGAACGCGGCTTTTCGCTCCTCGTAGTGGCGGTATTGTTGCAGTTTGTTCTGGAACGCCTGCCAGCCTTCCAAGCTCAAACTGGCTTGCCAGCGGTCTGTGATGTACCCGGCCCAGGTCTCCAGGTCGGCCCCTTCGGGCTGTACCCGGGGATGGTGGAACACGGGCACCACATACACCGGCGTGCCCAGCCGACTGCGCAACCGGCTACGGAGGAAGGCCTCGCCGGCCAGCAGCACTTGGTAGCACTCCGGGCACAGGCGATAGTTGCGGTAAAAGTTGGCTTCCACAAAGCTGCTGGCAAAGCCGGGTTTATCCGTGATGTAGAACTTGAGCCAGAAGCGGCTGGTATCTTGGGTGAGGCGGTCTTTGATCTGACCACATACATAGCAGGTGCCCGGTTGGGCCTGGGCAAACATCTCGTCCAGGTAGTAACGGTAGAGGAGACGGTGATATGCGGGCTCCCGGGCCAGCCAGCGTCCGTCGAGATGTAGGGTGTAGAGGTAATTCGCCCGGCCGTCTAGGCCCAGGTTCTCACGCAGTCCGGTTTCGAGCATGGCTGCCATGATGGGAATAGTGCGCTTGGCTCCATGCTGTCGCGCGTAGGCCTGCCACACGGCCGCAGTGGGCCCGATGTCCGAAGAGGCATCTGCCAGGGCTTCCAGTTCCTTACAGCGGCCTTTGGGCACCCATTCCCAACAGCTCCAACCCAGCGCAGCCAAGTCCCAGATCCAGCGGTAGCGCTCCTGACGCCCGGGCAGTTCCAGGGCGATGGCATCCAAAGCCCATGAGAGGGCCTGCCGCAGGTCCCCCGCTTCCAGACCGTCGTCAATGCGGCTGGCCAGCGCGGGCAGCGCCTGGGAAATCAGATACTCCAGCCGAGCCACCGTGACTCGATTCTGGGCTTTGTTCCGGGGCGCGTGGCCCAGCCAAAGGGCCTGGTAGAGGACCTCCGGGTCCACTTCCTGCACATCGGCCTCCAGGGTCCACCCTTCACCTTGCGGAACCAGTTTCAAATGCACCAGGCCCTGGTAATTCGCGACATCCTCAGATTTCACCAGCGTGTGCAGTAACGCCTCTTTCGGACTTACGCCCTGCAGTTGTCGGGCTTTTAAAGCCGTATTACCTAAAATTCGCAGTCCTTCCAACATGGCCGCCTTTCTCCAGCAAAGAGGGTACTCATCCAACAGTGTGGTGACTTATTCCGTGCTCCTGTGGCCTTCCCTTTTACCATACCTCGACACACCCAAATCCCTGGCTGTTCTTGGCGCCCAGGCCGGCGTCTAAGGCCATGCGGAAATATGGTTCAGGTGCGTCCAGTTCGTAAATCCCGGTCCAGCCCTTGATGACCGTACCCTTGTACTTAACGATGCTCAGGTTGCGGGTACTGACCTTCACCGGACGGAAAGTAGTGGCCCCATCCTCCGGAAGGTCCGCCCCAGTCCACGCCCGAACCTTGCGGCGCAGGTTGGCTAACACCTGCCGGGCAAATTCCGGCTCCTGGGGTGCGTAGTAATAGGTCTTCTTGCGACCGTCAGGCATCTGCAAAGTGCTGTATACGGTAATTGGGGAAAGGGACTTCAGGAGCACCGGACGCTGATGGTGTGGGGGCATGGTTACTTCTACAGAAACCAACGCCACACGCGAGGCCCCCAGCTTTAGCGTCTCTGCTCGTATCAGGTGCATGGCTAAGGACTCTAAAAAAGCCTCGACCGGTGAGGCGATGACCAACCGTAAGGGACCGGCGAAGTAAAGCCGCTCACCTTGACGCCGAAATTTCCCTTGCAAGCGGGAGAAGGTAAACAACTTAAGGCGCCTTCTTTTGTCTGTCCACCCCTCCTCATGAATCTGCTGGGCCAACGCTGCTTCCAGGTGGCGGTAGATAAAGCCCTGCACAATCGCGTTATAGTGAACGGGCAAAGCAACTACTTCATCGATCGGATGCAGTTCCACCTCGATGCGCATCAGGAGATTCTGTAGGCATGGTTAATAAAGCGTTCTCAAGACCCATTGTAATTCCATATGACGCAAACACAAAATTATGAGCCGACTACCTAATCTTCAAGCAGAAATATGGTATCGCACAGAGACACAAAGAGCACAGGTCTGACTACCTGACAGTTTTGAGAGGGAGAGGAGCCGGAGCGAGGCTTGGTTCTTGGCCATTTCCTAGGCCATCCGGAGCTGGTCGTTGCGGGCTTGCTGCCGCTGCAGAGATACATCGCGACCTGAAAAGTCAGGGCTTTCACCTGGATAGAACCCACCTCTGGGATTGGCGCGTGCTGTCTCGCCCCTTCCTGGCCTTGGTCCTGTTATATGTGTGGAATTACCGCATGATGGTAAGACGCGGAGAAAAAAGTGGTTCAGAGCGATGCTTGATAGATTGACTCCAGATCAGGATGTTCAGATATTCAATTACGCACTGCTCGACTTCGGCAGAGAGATCTGTCGTCCTCGAGATCCTCTCTGTGAGCAATGTCCGTTGAATGAGAGCTGCTCTTTCTATCGAGCACGAACAGGTTGAGCAGAAGCGGGCGGAGGGAAGAGGTAATGATTCCCGGTCAGCTTCGACTGTAACGGGTGGTACTCTGGAGGGCTATTCGCAGATCACGGCCGGCATGTCGGCAGAAGCGGTATCTCAAAATCTTTTCAGCATGTATCCAGATCTGCATCCGTCGGTTCGGATGATCTACTACTGCTGACGACCGTTTCGCTGTCTCAGAAGGGGCGAGGGATACAGCAGCGGGCCGTGTCCCTACCGGCTTATCGATCGGCTTCGCCGGGCTGCTCTGAGTGAATCAGGGGAGGACATGCCGTTGCTCGCGCTGTTACTGTGACGCGGTAGCGGTTCTTCCGGGCAGACCGGATCGTTCGGGGCATACCGTACTTGAGCTTTTATGCCGGATTCGTTAAGCTCTACGACAACGCCTGAATCCTGCTGCTTATCGGTCCGTTGTCGTGGAGCCCATCGGCACAGCACCCTTTGAGCTGGTCACTGCTTCGGCCGGGGCGGGGAAGACGCATCAACTGACGCTTCGGTTGCTCCAGCGGTTGATCGAGACCGAAGGCAATCCGCATCGGTTGCGTAGCATCCTGGCGCTGACCTTCACCAACAATGCCGCCCGCGAAATGCGCCGCCGGCTGCTTACCTATCTGAAAGGGGCGGCGCTGGGGGAGACCGAAACGATGCGGCGGTTACGGGAAGCACTGGGACTCGCAACCAACGTATTGGAAAAGCATGCGTCTGCGCTGATCGATACGCTGCTCACGCACTACGACGCCCTGCAGGTGACGACCATCGACCGGTTCGTGGGGCGATGGCTTCGGGGGGTGGCGCATGAGTGGGAAGGCCCGCCTTCGTTTGAGCTGGTGCCTGACGATCGCGCCCTCTTTGAAGCCGCCTTTGAGGCCTGGGCCGTCGAAGCACAGGCAGCGGGCCGTTTGAAGGAGCTGGTGGCGTTGCTACTGGACACGCAGGCCGCCGATGCCAGCTTTCTGTGGGATCCGTACGGGCGGTTGCGTGAGCGGACCCGGCAGCTCTATGAATACCTGACGCATCGCGCGACGGACCCGAATAACGTGGAAGAACCGAATCCCCGGCCGAAGCTAAGCGCGGAGCTGCAACAGGTGGTCGCCGAAATCCAGCAGTTTCTGACGCAGACCGAAGCACCGATCACCAAAAACTTTCAGAAATTGCTCGAAAATGCCAGAGCGGGCGATCTGGACAGGCTGGTAAGATGCAAACTGGCTCAGCGGGCTTTCAGGAAGCATCCACAACGGCCGGCGTTGGAAAATGCCTTCCAGCCGTTGCGGGAGCGGCTTCAGCGCATCGTAAAGGATTATGTAGTATGGCTGGCGCGGCACCGACCGATCCCGGCGCTTCGGGCGTATCGGCAGCTTCGAACGCATCTGCAACAGCAACAACAGGAACAGGGCCAGGTGCTGCTGAGCGAGGCCACGCGCACATTGCAGGCATGGCTGGAGGATCGCGGCGTTGCGGCAATGGAACGACGGCTGGGAACGGTCCCTGTCCACCTGCTGATCGATGAGTTTCAGGATACCTCGCCGGTGCAGTGGGCGATCCTGAAGCAGGTGGCCGATCACGGATTGCGCAGAGGAGGCAGCCTGTTTGTCGTGGGGGATACGAAGCAGGCCATCTATGGCTTTCGAGGGGGCGACTGGCAGATCATGGCGGCCCTGCAGGAGCAATCGCCCTTCGATGGCGCACCGTCCATGGTACAACGGCTGACCGCCAATTACCGCAGCGATGGCCAGATCCTCCGGTTCGTGCAGCACCTGTTCAAAGAACGGGTATCCGATGCGCTGCTGGAAACGGCGGCGGCACGGCAGTTCTTTGCCCGGAGCGGATTGGCAGAGGTAAGGCAGACGGTGAAGTCCGGGCGGGAACGGGCCGGCTATGTGACCTACAGACGGCTGGCGTCCATGGACACTGCGGCCGAAGCGGTGGTGCACTTGCTGCAGGAGGTGCGGGCGCGGGGGTATGGCTGGCGTGACATGGCCGTGCTGGCACCGCGCAACGCCGAAGTGGTGGCGGTCAGTCAGTGGCTGGCTGCGGCGAACATTCCGTTTCTCTCGCACAGTAGCCTGGATGTGCGGCGGCGGTCGGTGATCGACGGGGTGCGGGCGCTGCTGCAATTTCTGGACCGTCCGGTTGACGACCTGGCGTTTGCGTCGGTGCTTTTGAGTCCGTTATTGCAACACAAAAAACAGGTTCACGAATTTCTGATAGCGCATCGCGATGCCCGTCCGCTGTATCCGGCGTTTCGCGAGGCGTTTCCAGAATGCTGGGAAACGTACTTCGAACCGCTGTTTGCGCGGGTGGGCTATCTGCCACTCTATGAGCTGGTCACGGAGGTCTATCGCATCTGGCGCCTGTTCGAGCGCTTCCCGGAGGAGCAGGCGGCCCTGGTCAAGTGGCTGGAAGGGGTGCGGGATTTTGAGGCGCAGGGACGGAATGCCTTGCGCGACTTTCTGGAGAAAGTGGCCGAAGATGCGGAGGAGGACGACTGGGATCTGCCGGTCTCCGAAGGACAGGAGGCCGTTTCGGTAATGACGGTGCACAAGGCAAAGGGGCTGGAATTTCCGGTGGTGCTGTTGCTCTGGCCGTTGATGCGGGGCCGGACGGAGCCGTGGTGGATTGAGCAGGACGCGAGCGGATCGCGTCTGTTGATGCTGCGGAAAGACTATGGAAGGCACGATCCACGTCTGGCTCGCTATTACGAGGAGCGGGAGGCCATGGCGCGGATCGACGAGCTGTGCCGGGTGTATGTCGCGCTCACGCGGGCCCGGCACGAATTGCACGTGCGGGTGGTGGCGTCAGAAAACAGGCAAAAGCCCTGGCTTGATCGATTCTGGCCGGAAGAAGACGGAGTGTGGGGCCGTCCAACGACGCCCGAAGCTTCTCCGGCCACTACCATCCGGCGCCTACAGCCTGCAGGACGTAGCCCACGGTATGAGGCGGCGGAAGCTGCTGTCGTCCCGGTGGCCGATCGGGCTGCTGCGCATCTGGGAGAGCTGTGTCATGCAGCGCTGGCCCGCCTGAAAATGCTGGCGGATAACGTCTCGGAGCAGGTACGCCAGGCCGTACAGGCAGCCCTCGCAGGACATCCCGAATGGGAAGCGGGTAGCGAAACTGCGATGCGGCTGCTAAACGAACTCCTGGACCACCCTGAGGTGCGGTCGTTTTTTGCATCGGTTCCGGGACGTGTGGTGCATACCGAATGGGAAGTGCTGGATGCCGGCGGGCAGGTGCGGCGCATCGATCGATTGATCATTGATCCCGATGCCCTCACTGTAATCGACTTCAAAACCGGCAGGCCTGATCCGGCACATACGGATCAACTGCGGGCTTACGTGGAGCTGGTTCGGGCGATCTGGCCTGAACGATCGGTTCGGGCTGCTCTGGTGTATCTGCAACCGGTTCGGGTGCACATGCTGCCATGATATGCCGATTACCCACCGGGACTTCGTTGATTCCGGCCGTACTGGAGGCCCTGCAGGGCAATGGCCGGGACTGGAGCCGCAACCTGGTGATCTTTCCCGGGCGTCGTCCAGCTCATTTTCTCCGGAAAGCCCTGGTGGACCGGGTTGGCGGGC
>Ga0256839_1004546_pt1 | contig 13456 bp, 14 predicted proteins | sample 354166metaG_FD_185968 | JGI IMG/M metagenome (GOLD analysis project Ga0256839, IMG submission 185968) | Hydrothermal vent microbial communities from Mid Atlantic Ridge, Atlantic Ocean - 354-166 | ecosystem: Environmental > Aquatic > Marine > Hydrothermal vents | place: Atlantic Ocean: Mid... | reverse complement strand
ATACAGGATGACCTATGATGGATTCTGGGATCCAGATAGCATCTCCTATGAGGAGAAGAAGCGTATATCTATAAAGTTTGGAATACCTGTTGTAGAGTGAAGTATACCTCCATCATTCAACTTTTTATATCTTTAAATGAGTCGAATATCTATTATGAGAGCCACCATATATTAAAATAGATTTCCTTCAGACCTTCGTTTAGGGTATCGATGTCTCATTCTCTTTAGAATGCTTAGTTCATGTAAACTGGTTTATTTATGTTATGAATATCAAGCTTGTACTTCTATAGTTGAGTTGGGTGGATAAATACATTTTACTAGGTTTATGTGTATAAATATAGGTTATTGGAGGGATATATAAGGATGTTTGCATATGTATCTGGGATGCATAATTTAATGTTTCACCTCATGAAATGGGGTGAGGAGATTGAATAGATCTTATATTCAATTATTTACTGCATTAATACTTATTTCAGTATTATCGATTTTCATCGTAAATGCAGGTGGAGATACATTTACTGTCGACTATAGACTCTATGTAGTTGATGAATCTATATTTTATAACGAGGTTGTTGGAGAATTTTATATCACCTATGTAAACTCTATAGCTGATTTTACTCATTATAAAATAAATATTATTGTGTCTGACTTGAGTTCTTGGGATGATGATGCTATAGGAGGTCGGTTGTTTTTTGATGAATATAGGTATAATATATCCTTGGATATCAAGAATTTACTATTAGATGTTGGATTAGATGATGTAAATGTTCTTATATTTAATGATGTAATTATGGTGTTTTCAACTACGGAAGAGGCTATTGATATTCTGAGGATTTATTCTAAGAATATTACGGAGGTTTATCTCATAAATTTATTTAGATTTTTATTTGATGTGGGTGATGGATCGGCCTCTCCCAATATTTTGGATAGATTGTTTAATGGGTCAATTAATGTAGTTTTTGTAGGGATGAGTAGTGCTGGTTATATATTTAATAATGATGAGGCTGAGGCATTGATGGATAAATTTAATGATATGGCTTCGAGGGGTAAGAAACCCGAGTTCATCGGAGGCCTCGGTGTTGAACCAGGATTTGGATATATATCTCTCGACATTTATTTGAGATGTAGAAGTAGTTTATTCGACTATAGTTATGAATTAGTTGATATAATACCTGAAATAGAAGTGTTTATAGAAAATTTAATTGGATCATCAGGATTACCTATTAAATTATATGTTTATAGTGAATGTCCAGGTTCTCTTCCGATGGAAGATCCTCTAGAGAGTGGCTCCCCCTTTAAATATAGATATTTTGAGTATAGTCCCGAATTAATCTATGTTGACACTATTGAAGTGGAGAATATAGTTTTAGGATATGCTGGTGAATCTACTGTTGATGGTGTAGAAGATATACTAGGTGGAATGGGTACTTCATTCCTTTCCATGATTTTAGTGGTCCTAGTCATCTTAAACATCTATATAATTTATAGACTCGATACTAGGAGGAAGTAGTTTCTTAATATATGTTTTAGATTAAGCTTTATTCCTTTTATCCAACTTCTTATATTTTATGCCTGCTGTATATAGGGTAAAGTTGGAGTACTATAATTCTTATCATGATTTTAAGTTGCGTATGGATGGCAAACTCTATAGGTATCGGGAAGGGAGTTGGGTTGAGGTGGAGGGGGAGGAGATAGAGCCAGATAAAGAGTTTATACTATTCTTTGAACGTGTTTTTACACATTATATGAGGAAGCTAACCTTTAATGATATCGTTACCGCTGAGGAGTTTGATTTGGAAGTCTATAGATATGAAGGTGGTGATGGTCTAATGAGTATCCATAGAGTTGAATGGGAACGTCCAGTTCCTCCTGTAACATATTATCATATTTATAAGTTATATGGTGGGGAGGAGGTATTCGGAAAATATGATGAGGGTTTTCTAAGGAAGTTTGTATCGGAGCATGGAGTAGATTATCCTATTTAAGGTATTATATGATATGGAACCAGCCTCAACTGTATATTTTCTATGTCGAAGTGGTAATAGAGATTGTATTCACCCATCATTTCTCCATGGTCTGAAGTTATTATTATATTCTTCCCACTATTTTCTCTAATGATTCTCTCTACATATGACAGGGCTAGATCTAGGTTATTCATATATCCGTTCCACAGTATTTTATCTACATCCTCCTTACTCATGTATTTTCTCATGTATGGGATATATAGATATTCAAATCCTAAACCTAATCCCATCTTCTTTATTTCATCATCTAGCCTGTAAATTAGGGTGTTCAGTTTCTCCTGGGTTATATATGGGGTATGGGGCTGCATAAAATGTATAACCATCTTATAGTCCCTACCTAGCCTCATCTTCCTCAGCTTCATCTTCAGCCTAACTGTTTTATATGCTCTATATACGTTCCATGGAGGTACCGTATGGAGTCTCTTATCAGTCCCCCTCCTCCACACCTCAACAATATCCATGAATTTATCTCTTAAGTTATAGATGAATAGTCTATGGAGGTGCTTCTTAGGACCAAGTGATTTGTTGATAAATATATTTGCAGATATGTAGATCACGTCATCCCATCTACCATTTATCCATGTCCTCATTACCCAGTGTGGAGTGATCGAGGCTGGTGACCACGCATGATATAGTTTTCCACCCAGTTTAGGAGCTCTTGATGCTATATATGCATCGAATCTGCATGCATCTAGGATTATCAGTATGTCCCAATCCCTCCTGTGAATTAATTCTTTTTGGCTTGGGGAGTCAATTTTAGGGTATAGGTTTAATCTATCGATTAATCTACTTGCTAATCTACTTGTGATTATAGGGATCAAATGTGGATAGTATGTTGAATATTTCAGTATATTTATACCTCGGTTAATGTATCTGATTGGATCTATCCTACCGCTTTTATCCATATAATTGTGTTATGTAAACTTCTTAGATATAATGGCTTCGCATACCTTACACTCTTCAATATCTACATCTGGCTCCAATACTTTATGAAAGTCGCATATATATTCACGGCTTATAAAGTATATTACTATCTCATTTAATTCTCTTGTTAATTCTTCTTTGGAAGGCCTATTCTTGACGATTTTATCTGCCAACTGCTTTATCTTGTTTAATACATCAGGGTATTTATATATTTCATCTATATATTTTCCCCTTGACTGGCTCATATAGTAGGATACACTTGCCTGTGTAATATATAGGACCTTTGCTATATCAGTTTGTTTATATCCATAGGAACGACTCAGCTCACGGACTAGAATACTTCTAATGGCCGGCAATATACTCTTTACAATTACCTCGAATGGTGTATACATTTACCCTCCAATATAATAATATCGGTATAACGTTGTTAATATAGTTAATTATCCCGTATATATTTGGATAGCCAGTTTACTATCAAGTCGATATATATAATTTTGTTTTTAAGTTTTGTTATTCCGTGGCCTTCATCCTCAAAAATATATATATCTGCTTCTCTACCCAAATTCTTGAGTTTATTATAGATCTGTATACTCTCGCCAACTGGGACCCTTGGATCATTCCTACCGTGTATGAGTAGGAGGGGGGTCTCAATCCGGTCTATATAGTATATCGGCGATATCTTCCTTAGGAATTCTAGGTCTTCTTCTAGACTTCCATATTCCATCTCACGGATTCTACGCCTCCATGGTCCAGTATTCCGCAGGAATGTCTCGAGGTTTGAGATCCCTACCACTGATATCGCCGCTCTCCATAGATTAGGATAGTGGGTAATAAGATATAGTGTGGCAAATCCTCCATAGCTACCACCCATTATAGCCACTTTTTCTTTATTTATAACGCCTCTTCTACTCAGGTCTTCAAGGACTTCTACTATATCTTTAAGGCTTCTCTCCCTCTTTCTCTTATCATCCATATGTCTAAATTCTTTACCATATCCAGTGCTTCCCCTATAATTAGGCTGAACTATTGTGAAGCCTTTATTTACTAATATCTGAATTACTGGGTTATAGACAGGTCTGCTCTGGCTTTCAGGCCCTCCATGGGGATGTATGACTGCTCCTCTCGGTTTTTCGGGAATGTATAGGAGGCTTTCTAATTCCAATCCATCTGATGCTACTGTCCTAAATACTTTAGGTTCTATAATATATCTACTAAGTTTATCCAGTTTCTTACAGTATTTAACTAGCTTTAGCTCTCCATTCTCTAGTTTCCATATGGATTCACCATACTTGACTGTATGTATGGAGAATATAAGTTCTCTATCTACATCCATATGTGTAACTACACCCATAGGTTTTCTAATCTCTTGTCCATCAATTTTTAATATGTTGTCTCCCGATACATTTAAGGTGTATACCATTTTGCCGTTTCTATGTTTCATCATCTCTATCTCGTATTTTTCTTCCACGACCTTTTCCATCTCTCCATTCAGTGTATACTTAGCTATATATCTCTTGTCCTCATTATAGTCGGTGACTAGATATAGACTTTCACTATCTATCCAATGTATGTTTGATAAATGTGTATCTGGAGACTCGATTGAATCTATAACTTCTCCAGATTCGATATCTAGGAAGTAGATGTGTTGCTCCCAAGTCATAATATTCTTGATGATAACTAGTTTCTTACCGTCTGGTGATATCTCACCAGCATATATATTTTCCGATGGCCCGAAAACCTTATGCTCTGTATTTTCTTTATAGTTGTAGATAAATATCTCGAATTCTCTAGGGTCGTTTCTATTTGTTGTATATGGTAGGAGATTCCAACGGCTGTTTGGTATGCCCGGAATATTTATTGAATTGTTATCACCTATACTAAAGAGTTTCTCATTCTTCGATAGGTCTAGAGCTGTTATATACCATCTCTCGTTTCCTCCAACGTCATGTACCATAAATACAATTCCGTTTTCCAAGTCCTTCCTGTAACCAATTACTCTATCTAAATCTGGTGATATATTCTTAAGCTCGTTATTTTTCATATGATATAGTTTTGGAGCCCCATCTAAGTCTGAGATGAGAATTATTGCATTATTGATCCATTCAGCCTGTCTATATGCATGGACTTTAATGAATTCATCGATTGGGGTGGTCATCTCATCCACCAATATAGTTCTGAGTTTTTGAATTATAATATTCTCTATTTTTAGATATTAATGATTACGGATTTTCAGGTATATGCCTTTTATTTATGTTTGATGCATTTCTACCTGTTTAACATTTGTTTAACGATATTCAATCGTATCATTAAAAGTGTGATACTATCTCTATTTACGTAAAATTATGATGGATTCATTGGCTACGCCTATTTTTATAGTTCTATCTCGAACGGCTATCCTTCTATTGACGATCCATATTTCGGGTTTTTTAAACCCGATTTTTACAGCCATTTTAGCTAATATCTCATCAGATGGTATAATTCTATCGGGGAATATCCCCTGTCCCACCACAATTAATGCTCTCCCCCTATCCTTTAATACTCTATACATTTCAAGTAGGACTAGGTACATGTCGTTGAAATAGGCATTCGCAGCTGGAGGGAGGTTTTCACCACCTAATTTTGGAAGTTCTAGAACGTGCCTTCTAGAGAAAGTAATTCCTATATAACTTCTTATAGGATTTACCTTTGTATCACCATATATAATCAGGTATTCAACCTCGTATATGCTTGTATATTCAATCTTGTTTAGGTATGGAGGAGATGTGATTATTAAATCTATCGAATCATCTTCCACCATAGTCATTTTTCTGGCGTCTCCCTGATACAGGTGATATTCCACATTCTTTAGATTTGATTCATTGATATCTTTTACCATGTTCCTAACTGTTCTTCTAAACATATCTATAAATGGTGGCACCCCCCTCCTAGCCATCTTGAGTTTACTTCCATCTTTAATCATAAATGATGACTTGTTTGCGGCAGATAAAAGTGCTACGTAGAAAAAGTTTCTGTATTTACTCTCTGGGATATTATCAATTGCATTTTTAATTCTAAGAATATCTATTAGATTTGATTTTGGAAACGCCTTTTTTAATAGTCCATGTATACCGTTAATATCGATCCTCTCCCTGTAATTGAGGAGATATTTTAGATAGCTCTCTATATCGTCTATATCATAGTCTTCGATCTTTGCATCTGCAATCATTTTAAATAGGGGGCTAATCTCGATACCTATGGTATTTGTACCGTATTCTCTACATGCTAGTGGGGTTGTTCCTACCCCCATAAATGGGTCGAGGACCCATTTATCTCCTTTTATATTATATTTCTTAAGTAGATATAGTACTAAGTCTCTTGAGAATCCCTCTTTAAAGTAGAACCATCTATGCCTGGCTATATTCTTATTATGTTTGAACGTTACATATTCTCCTAGATCTAGTCTTTCAAATATTTTCATCTCATTAGAATTGATTTAATATCTAATTTAAATTGTTCGAGGTATTTCTCTGAAGTTATGGATTTAATATCCTTAAATAGCCAATAACTATGTTATAATCTTATAGATAGGTATGTTGGATGTATTTTTACTTGAGACTGTTGATCCAAGTGATAGACATCTTGTTCCACAGCCTGGTTGGAGTGTGTCCTCACCATCCTTAGGTGGAGAGATGTCGGTTGTTAATGGGACGGTAAATAGGAGTGTTACTGAATTACAAGCTATCTCACTACCTTATGACTTATATTTACTTGCTGGTTTGATTGTAGTAGTTGTTTTGATGATTGTAATTGCTAACATTAGTGGATTGGCATCTAATATTAAGGTATCGGGGAGGAGCTTTAGAATTAATGAAGAGGAGGTTAAATCAGGTGATATTAGCGATTCATACATGTATAGTGGTTGGAAGAGGGAACTTAGGATGATGTATCAAAAATTTTTGTTTGGGCTTCATCGACGGGGAGTATATGTGAAGAGAGGATATACAGCATTTGAAGTAGCTAGTATAGCTGAGAAAAATGATATTAAACATGCCTATGACATAGCCCATCTATATACAGAGGGTATGTTTTCAAGGTATCCAGATAGATCAATATTAAGTCGATTTAAAAGGTATGTAAGTGATGAAGGGTAGGTTATTACTTCTAACTGTTATATTAACTATATTGGTCTCAACTCCATTTTACTCTGGTGGCGTTGAAACTGTATATCTTCCTTCTACAACCTCAACCTCACCATATAATCCCTATCCCTTTGGAACCTACAGCTTCTACACGGACTTGGCTATGAAATATGATGTGGAGTTTATATCCTCCCCCCTCGATTTAGAGGTTTCTGGATATAATATTGTATACATTGTTGTCGGCCCTGATATCCCATTTAGAAGTGAGGAGGCTGTTTATCTAAAGGGTCTCGTTGAGGAAGGAGTTGTGAATATTTTGGTTTTTGATGAGACTAATATCTCCAACTCTCTTGTGAAGGTATTTGATATGGAGATTAACTCTGGATTGTTAGAGGTAGTAGATGTTACTGAAGAGAGTAGATATATATCAGTTGTTGACTGTGGTTTATTGGGTGGAGGTTTAGTTTCTAAGGCATCTATAGTGTCATACGAATCTGGAAATATTACTCCTCTATGTATTGGATTTGGTGAATATATTTTGGATGGGGTATACATCAGTAATCCTGTTTTGGGTGCCGTCAAAAGTTTTGACAGCGGCTCTAAACTTATTGTAGTATCAGATTCAAGTATATGTGCTAACTTCATGTATGAAAGTACATGGTGGAATGAGAGGGGTAATAGTGAGTTATGTTTGAATATCGTTGATTACTTAGTAGATGGGGACGCTAAAATTGTATTTGATGTAGGGCATTATTCTGGAAACATTGTAGTAGGTCCTTCAATAGCTGAATATCTAGTTGGGTTCTTTATGGTTATGCAGTTCATCGTGTCTGGATTAATAGATTTCTTTGGTATATTTTTATATCCAGTTATATTGATGATATCCTTTGGAGTTGTAAATGCATCTCTTGAACTTTATAAGTCTTATAAGGAGAGGGAGAGAGATCATACATTGGATATCATGATTAACAGTATAATTAGAAGGGGGTCTTCTTTATATCCTTTGGGCATATTTGGTCTAACTAGATATAGGGTAGTTAGAGGCATTTTATTAGGTCGTCTCCTTATGAAGTATAAGAGGTAAGTTTTGGTGGGTATTGTGGAGATATTTAATAAGGTTTTGGAGGAGGTCGGGAAGATTATAGTAGGTAAACGTGATGAGTTGAAGACTATCTTGGCTGTGATGATTTCTGGGGGCCATGTTATGTTAGAGGGAGTTCCAGGTGTGGCTAAGACTTTGATGGCTAAGACCTTGGCTCGGGCTTCTGGCCTTAGCTATAGTAGGATACAGTTTACTCCTGACTTGTTACCAACCGATGTACTGGGGACTTACGTCTATAATCAAGTCTCTGGAGATTTTGAATTCAGGAAGGGGCCTATATTTGCAAATATAGTATTGGCTGATGAGATTAATAGGGCCAGTCCTAGGACGCAGTCGGCCTTTCTCGAGGCTATGCAAGAAGGTCAGGTTACCCTGTGGGGTAATACATATATTATTGATAAGCCCTTTACTGTTGTTGCAACTATGAATCCAATTGAGATGGAGGGTGTATATCCCCTTCCTGAGGCTCAGTTAGATAGGTTTATGGCTAAAGTTATAATTTCATATCCCTCTAGAGATGAGATGCTGGAGATTATAGATAATCTTAGGGATATAGAGGATTTCAAGGTTGACCCAGTCGCTGATTCAAATTATTTTATTAGGGCTAGGGAGGAGCTATGGAATATATATGTAGATGAGAATGTTAAGAGATATGTAATTGATATTGTTGACGCTACGAGGAATCATCCTTATATCAGATTGGGTGCATCACCGAGGGGTGTTATATATACACTTTCGTTGGCTAAAGCCCTAGCTTATATCGATGGATATGACTATGTTTCTCCAGATTATATTAAAAAGGCTGCGTTATATACATTACCCCATAGAATAATTCTAAAATCTGAGTATAGGTTACGGGGTGTTACTCAGGATGAGGTGGTAAGATCTATATTAGATAGGGTGAGACCTCCATAGGTGGGTATTAAATGCCTTTTGTAACACGTAGGGGCCAGCTTATAGCTATATACTCTGTGGTTACATTGATGATAGGATTAGTAATTGGGGATATATTTATATTCTTCATTGGAATACTCGGTATAGCCATTTTGATTCATCAATATCATTATATATCGAGAATCTCTAATGAAGTTGATGCCATTTATGTTGAGCGGGTGAAGCCAGTTGTATATACAATTGAGGGTAGTGACTTCGATATCTCCTTTAGACTTGTCAACAATTCCGGTGTAGCATTTCCAAGGGTCGTCCTTCGGGATATTATTAGTAACAGGGTCTATGTAGATAAACATTCTGTGGAGGTATATGATGTATTTCCTGGAGAGTCAATATTCGTTTCTTATTGTGGATATGCTGGTGTAGGCCATATATTCTGGAATGAAGTTGAGGTGTTGGTCTATGATTCTCTATCATTATTCGTGGAACAGCGCATATTTAATATACCGATGAATATATTCTCCTATCCACGCCCAATTTCAGATATCTATCCATATAGACATATTCCATTGGGAATGGCCAAGATATTGAGTGTCCATGCTAGATCGGGTCTAGAGTTTTTAGAGCTTAGGGAATATGAATATGGCGATGATTTTAGGATGATTCATTGGCCGTCAACAGCTAGATATGGAGATTTGGTGGTTAAGGTTACAGCTATTGAATCTAAAAATGATATTAGTGTGGTTTTAGATGTGAGTAAGGAGATGTGGGTCGGTACACCAACTGAATCCCCAATTGATCATGCTTCAAGGATATTGAGATGGTTGGGTGAGATAGTAGGTAGGTTCCATGGGACATTAAATATGTGGATTTTTGACGGTTTTCAATATAGGTTTTACAGGTATATATCTTCAGAAGCCTCTAGAGAGGTAGATACATTGTTGTCTAGACTATCTCCTGGGAGGTTTAGGTCTCAAATAGAGTTTATTAAACTTATAAGGAGAGCTTCATTAGAGGCGAGGGGTCATATATTCTTGATTCTCACGGGACCAGGGATTGAATGGGAAGATTTCATATTCTCTATTGATGAAGCGTCTACTATAAATCATCCAATTACCTTATTAGCTGTTTCACTCCCTACAGGTAGTCATATGGATGAGAAAATTATTTATCTATATGAAGCCTCTACTCTAGATGAATTAACTAAGGGTAATACTCTAAGGCTAAAGATAATCCATGGTTCGACTAAGGATATAATGGCTAAAGTTGATGAGGTGTTCTCCATATGGCTATGAAGGATATTTTAAGGATTTATGTATCTACCTTGGGTGTTGGTCTATCTGCCATACAAGTTTATATTGCTAGCTACGATTTAATATTGGTTTTGCCGGCAATCACCTCAATCATAATTTATTTATTAGGATATTCATTTGAAGTGGTTGATGAAGCCCTCTTTATCAGTGGATTGATAATTCTGTATCCATTGTTAATCGGTTACTATAGTTACATCATCGGTGTAGTAGCTATATTCTTTTCACTAATCAATATTAGATTTAAGTTGTATGGCGATTCAATAGGCATATACATTATAATGGGCGCTACCTTTTTTATGAGTCTCTATCTATATAGATTGGGTGAAATCATAGGTTTTTCATCATTATATAGATTCTTCCTTATGGTTTGGGGGGGAGCAGTTGTGATATCATGGGTCTATATATCAACCGCCCATAAACATGTAAGTTACTTTAAATTGGGTTTTATAAACAAATTTATCGGAATATTTTCCAGGAGATTGTATAACTTAGGATTATATTTAATGAATACACTATTTTTCTTCATATCAATTGTTGGCGATGTATTACCAGCTATCTTCCTCTCCCTAATTGGATATGTATTTATATATCGTAGAGTATATATGCCATTTTCAATAGCCATGATATTCATAGTGAATACTCTATTGTATATGATGCTTGGCTCTGTAAATATATTCTCTAATTTAGATGAGTTGATAAGATCTCTGGGTGGTATATATGCTTAGAACTAGAAAAGATTTTGTAGGGACTTTTTTAGTGGTCTCTGGAGTTGCCTTCTTAGCAGTAAGTGTATATCTAACTTTTCTAGATAGGTATTTGGCGAGTCTCTTTTCAATGGCAATTGGATTTATTGTCCTTGGTGTAGGGGCGGATCTCCTACGATCAAAGGAATAGTTTACAGAACTACTTATATAAATGTCATATCCAAAAATCTTCTTGATGTCAAGGTGGGAGATAAATATTCTAAATGTTATAGTGAGTGGGGGACGAGATACCTATAAGCCGTCTGAAGATACTCTACTTCTAGCTTCTAATATATCCTCTTTGGTTGTAAATGCAGATGTAGTGTTTGATGTTGGAACAGGTTCCGGGGTATTGGCTATTCTAGCCTCTAAAAGTGATGTATATACCGTGGCTATAGATATATCCATTGATACCCTCTATGATGCCTATAAAAATATATGTAGGAATAATGTAGACAAGAACATGGATATTATTCTAGGTGATGCATTGGAATCTATAAGACATGAGATTGATGGAGTGGTTGTGATATCAAATCCTCCATATCTCCCCGGAATTCATAATCTGAAGGATGATCATCTCTACATTAGCGGTTCTCAAGGCATTGAAGTAGCCTCAAAAATAGCTTGGTGGATATCTAAATGCCCAGGTGGAACTGGATATATCATCCTATCCAGCTATTCAAACCTCGAGTTATTCAGGAAAATACTTGAAAACCTAGGTTTGAGGTATGAGATTGTAGATAAGATGGTGTTGAATGGGGAGACGCTATTCCTATATAAAATAGAAAAGTAGGTGGAGAGGCTAAGCCTCTACCCCTAGTTTCTTCAGCTCCTCGATGCTCTGTACTATCAACTCTTTAGGATAAGAATAAGGCTCTAACCTTCCCTCTATATACTCCTCATATGCCTTCATATCGAATAGGCCGTGGCCACTCAAGTTGAATAGTATCACCCTCTCCTCACCCTTTTCTTTAGCCTCTAATGCTAGATCTATCACAGCCTTAACAGCGTGGGCAGATTCCGGGGCAGGGAGTATCCCCTCGGTCTGGAAGAAGAGGTGTGCTCCTTGGAAGACGCCTACCTGATCGTACGCTACAGCATCTATCTCCCCTTCATCCTTTAATAGGCATAGTGTGGGTGCATCTCCATGATATCTAAGGCCTCCTGCATGTATAGGTGGGGGTATGAATGTATGACCCAATGTATACATCTTCAGTAGAGGTGTAAGCCTAGCTGTATCCCCGAAGTCGTATGTATAGATCCCCCTAGTTAGAGTAGGTGCGGCCTCTGGCTCAACAGCTATGAATTTAATATCTAGACCCCTGTCTTTCTTCAACCTATAGAATGGATATGCTAGTCCAGCGAAGTTGCTCCCCCCTCCAACGGCTCCAACTACATAGTCGGGTATGATATCCAGCATCTCCATCTGTTTAATTGCCTCCTCTCCTATAATGGTCTGATGTAGTAATACATGGTTGAGGACGCTTCCAAGGCTATATTTAGCATCGTCTGATGTTGCTGCGTCGAATATAGCCTCACTTATTGCTATTCCTAGGCTACCTGGGTTATCCGGTTCCTTCTCTAGTATCTCCCTACCGACTGGTGTTTTATCGCTTGGGCTGGGAATTACCTCGGCTCCATACATCTTCATCAATACCTTTCTAAAGGGTTTCTGGTGGTAACTTACTTTAACCATGTATATCGTGGATTTTAGGTTGAAGAGGTAGGCTGCATATGCAAGGGCTGACCCCCACTGTCCAGCCCCCGTTTCTGTAGTCAACCTCTCTACGCCCTCCTTCATGTTATAGTAGGCCTGTGCAATGGCTGTATTTGGTTTATGGCTTCCAGTAGGGCTTACACCCTCATATTTATAGAATATCTTAGCTGGGGTCTTCAACTCTCTCTCAAGATAAACCGCTCTATATAGGGGGGTAGGCCTATACCTCATATATATCTCTCTTATCTCCTCTGGAATATCGATAAACCTCTCTTGACTAACTTCCTGTTTAATAAGCTCCATCGGGAATAGTGGAGCTAGTTGCTCAGGCTTTACTGGCTCCTTGGTCTTAGGATCTAGAGGTGGTGGTAGTGGCTTTGGCAGGTCTGGTAAAATGTTATACCATCTCTTTGGGATATCGTCTTGACTTAAGGCTACAATTCTATCATTCATGTATAATAATATACATTAACGTTCATATTTAAACATTTTTGTATCCTTTAGTTCAAATATGAATATATAAATTGATTTAAGTTATATGGATATACATGGAGAATCTTCTCGAATATGTATGGAATTACTTTAGGGATAAGCCTGCTCAGAAGTCTGTCATAGAGTTTCTTA
>Ga0256839_1004545_pt1 | contig 13457 bp, 15 predicted proteins | sample 354166metaG_FD_185968 | JGI IMG/M metagenome (GOLD analysis project Ga0256839, IMG submission 185968) | Hydrothermal vent microbial communities from Mid Atlantic Ridge, Atlantic Ocean - 354-166 | ecosystem: Environmental > Aquatic > Marine > Hydrothermal vents | place: Atlantic Ocean: Mid... | reverse complement strand
CAGGCCTTGTGCCGCAGGCGGTGGATAAACTTGGGCCCATAAGTGTTTTGGTCAATAACGCTTCGGTGTTCGAAAACGATGATATTGGCGAACTCGACCACAAAAGATGGGATGCGCATTTTGATGTGCACCTGAAAGCACCGGTATTTTTGAGCGAAGCCTTTGCGGCGCAAGATAATGGACGACACGAAGGCCTGATCGTCAATATTATCGATCAACGGGTGTTGCGGCTTAACCCGCTGTTCTTTTCCTACACATTGTCAAAAACCGCGCTTTGGACAGCCACCCGCACTATGGCGCAGGCGCTTGCGCCGCGTATTCGGGTTAATGCCATTGGCCCCGGCCCAACTTTAAAAAACGTCCGCCAGACGGAAGATAATTTTGCTGAGCAAATTGCCCTTTTACCGCTAAAGCGCGGACCAACGCTGGCCTCCTTTGGCGAAACCATTCGATATTTTGACAATACGCCCTCAATTACCGGGCAGATGATTGCAACAGATGGCGGCCAGCACCTTTTCTGGGAAGCCCCGGATGTGGTAAATGTGGTGGAATAACAGCTTTTTTGCATTATCATTATCTTCTGGGTAGAAATCAGTTGGAGAGACATTGAATGAAACCAATGGCAGCCAAATACCTGATCACTTTAATGCTGACCTTGCCAGTTGCCCTACCGGCAAGCGCGGCAAGCGTTTCCAAATTTCTTACGGCCGAAGCAATCAACTGGAACGGCAAGGTAATCGACATTGCGTCGCAGAAAAAATATTATAAAGCGCGCCGTGGCAAGGGTATCTGGACATCAAATTCCGGGTTGAACAAAAATGGCCTGGCACTGGTAAGGGCGCTTGCACGTGCTGGCGATGATGGTTTGGACCCCAAGGACTATCTTGGTGGATTTCCCAACCAACAATCTGCCTTGAAGGGCGACAATCTCGCTGCGGCTGAGTTGTTCCTCTCGCAGGCTTTTTATCGCTTTGGCCGCGACCTGTTTGCCGGGCGCACCACGCCTGCCGTCAGTGAACCCGACATTGTGATTTCGCGCAAAAAAGTATCCCGCAAAGGGTTGCTTAATACAGCTGCAAAAAAAGGCCCGCAAGCGGTTGTCAATCAATTGAGGCCGCAGCATCAACAATATGCCCGTCTACGGGCGCTTTTGGCGAAAACCAAAAAGGGCGCAAAGAGACGCCAGATAATTGTCAATATGGAGAGATGGCGCTGGCTTCCCTCAAACCTTGGTAAAAATCATGTGTTGGTCAATCAGGCAGCATTTACGCTGGAAGTCTATCAAAAAGGGCGCAAAATTGACAAAAGGCGGGTGATTATTGGTAAAACCTATCACAAAACCCCGATGTTTTCACACAAAATCAAGTATTCCGACTTTAACCCAACCTGGACAGTGCCGCGCAGTATCGCTGGTAATGAGATATTGCCCAAGCTGCGCAAGGACCCGAACTATCTAACCAAAAAGGGTTATAAACTGCACACAAGCTGGAAAGCCGATGCACCGGTAATGAATCCTAATTCGGTCGATTGGCAGTCCGTGCGCTCGAAGAACTTTCCATTTCGTATCGTTCAACCTGCGGGCGACAAAAATGCGCTTGGCCGGGTAAAATTCCTGTTCCCCAACCGGTTTAATGTCTACCTTCACGACACTCCTTCACGGAACCTGTTCAAGAACAAGACACGGGCACTTTCCCACGGCTGTATCAGGGTGGAGAAGCCTCTGGATTTTGCAACAATTCTCTATGGTTTGGATGGCCCACTCAGCCGAAGAAAAATAGATGCTATTGTGGCTTCGCGCAAAACAACACGCGTAAAGCTGCGAAAACCGGTGCCGGTTCACCTGACATATTTCACCGTCTGGGTTTCAGACAATGGCAAGGCTGTTTTTCATAAGGACATTTACAAGCGTGATAGGCTTGTTGGCGGAATATTGTTTGGGAGGGTATAACTAAACAAAAGCACCAACATGCTATAAGCGCTCCATGTCAAACCCTGCCGAATCATCGCCTGCACCCGCCCGCCGCCCGGACCTGAAGGCGCTTACGAAAAATATTGTCTGGGAAGAAACCGCCAACGCCGGAACAGATGGCGTTGAGGTAAAAACCGGGGCTGAAGTGATCGGCGAATTCGTCAAGCGCCTGCCCGGTGCGCCCGGCGTTTACCGCATGTTGAGCAAATCTGGCGATATGCTTTATGTGGGAAAAGCGCGCAATTTGAAAAACCGCGTCACCTCCTATGCACGCGCCACCGGACACACCAACCGAATTGCCCGGATGATCAGCGAAACCGCTTCGATGGAGTTCATCACCACCCATACGGAAACCGAAGCTCTGTTGCTGGAAGCTAACCTGGTCAAACGGTTACGGCCACGTTTTAATGTATTACTACGCGATGATAAATCCTTCCCCTACATTCTGGTCAGTGGTGACCATGAGGCTGCCGGACTTTTCAAACACCGGGGCGCGCGCACCAGAAAGGGCAAATATTTTGGCCCCTTTGCTTCAGCCGGTGCGGTGAATGACACAATCAGCACCCTGCAAAAAGTGTTTTTACTGCGCACCTGCACCGACAGTTTTTATCAAGGCCGCACCCGCCCCTGCCTGCAACACCAGATCAAACGATGCGCTGCCCCCTGTACCGGCGAAATTTCGCTGGAAGATTACGACAAGCTGGTGCAGGAAGCGCATGACTTTTTAACCGGCAAAAGCCAGAAAATTAAAACCCATCTGGCGGAGCGAATGCAAATTGCGTCAGAACGGATGGATTTTGAACAGGCGGCGGTTTATCGCGACAGGCTGGGTTCGCTCTCGCATGTACAATCGCATCAGGGTATCAATCCGCAACATGTGGATGAGGCTGATATTTTTGCCCTGCACCAGGAGGGCGGGCAAAGCTGCATCCAAGTGTTCTTTTTTCGTACCGGGCAAAACTGGGGCAACCGGGCCTATTTTCCGCGGGCTGATAAAAGTTTTGACCCGGAGGAAATTCTTGGTGCATTTCTCGGCCAGTTTTATGATGATAAGCCGGTGCCAAAACTGATTTTGATCTCGCATGAGATTGAAGATCAGGGTCTGTTGCAGGAAGCGCTTTCGATCCGCGCCAACCGGCGGGTTCAGGTTTTTAAACCGCAGCGCGGCGAAAAGCGTGAGCTTATGGAACATGTGCACACCAATGCGCGCGAGGCGCTTGGGCGCAAACTTGCAGAAACCGCATCCCACGAAAAACTGATGGCCGGTATGGCCGAGGCGTTTGACCTTGAGGCGCCGCCAAAGCGGGTGGAGGTTTATGACAACTCGCACATTATGGGCACCAATGCAGTGGGGGCGATGATTGTGGCAGGCCCCGAAGGCTTTGTTAAAAACCAGTATCGCAAGTTCAATATCAAATCGAAGGACATAGTGCCTGGCGATGACTATGGCATGATGCGCGAAGTCATGACCCGCCGGTTTTCGAGGCTTTTGAAAGAGCGTGGCAAAAAATCCGAACAGGTCGAAGGCGATGGTGATGCACTTGTGCCCTGGCCAGACCTTGTGCTGATTGATGGCGGTTTGGGCCAGCTAAACGCCGTTCGCGGGGTGATGAAAGAACTGGGGCTGGAAGATGATGTGCCACTGGTTGGCATTGCAAAGGGGCCGGACCGTGATGCCGGGCGCGAGCGCTTTTTCATTCCCGGTCGGCAATCATTTTCGCTCCCAATACGCGATCCGGTGCTTTATCATATCCAGCGGTTGCGCGATGAGGCACATCGCTTTGCCATCGGCACCCATCGTGCCAGACGAAAAAAAGAAATGATTAAAAATCCGCTGGATGAAATTGCCGGCATTGGCCCGGCGCGAAAGCGGGCCATTCTCAACCACTTTGGCTCCGCCAAGGCAACAAGCCATGCGGGCATTGAAGATTTAAAGGCAGTTGATGGAGTTTCTGCACAAATGGCCCAGGTGATCTATGACTTTTTCCATGACAATGGGGACAATAATTAGGATACTACCAGCTAACCCAGCCCATGAACCGGGCAAAGACGGCGCATAGAAACAAGCCGTTGGCAACCAGCAGGAAAAAAACCGAGGTTGATCCGAGGTCTTTGGTATCTCTGGCAAAATCAGATTTTTCAGGTGACAAATGATCAACCAGCGATTCAATTGCTGTATTGGTGGCCTCAACAGAAAACGTAACGCAGAACAGCAGAACGACGACAAGATAATCTGAAAATCGACCATCAAGCAGCAGCAATATAGCCAAACTGCCCAAAAGCATGCCAACCTCAAGCCGGGCGGCCTGTTCGCGCAGTAGCACGATCAAACCAGCCATCGAATATTGGGTTGCATTAAAAATGTGCTTAATTCCCGCGATACTCATCATAAACTCCTTTACCGGTACATAGATTCGCACAATTGTTTGAGAATTTGATTAATTTGCAAAGAACCAGTTGAAGTTTTCAGCACTTTGGCGTTTAGGTCTACATATGAGCAACACACACAGAAAAATGACGGTTAAGGAGTTGTGGAATATTCCCAACCTGTTGACCTATGGTCGAATTCTATCGGTGCCGCTAATTGTTTTGTGCTTCTATTTTGAAGGCAAACTGGAAAGCAGCAATTTTGCCCGATGGTTAGCGCTGAGCATATTTGTTGTCGCTAGCATCACAGATTTCTTCGATGGCTATCTTGCCCGTATATGGGAGCAAACGTCACCGATTGGCAAAATGCTGGATCCGATCGCAGATAAGCTACTGGTTTCAGCCTGCCTGTTATTGCTTGCCGCAGATGGCACTATTGCAGGCTGGGCCACCTGGGCGGCGATCGTTATTTTAAGCCGGGAAATTCTGGTTTCGGGCTTGCGGGAATATTTGGCGGAACTGAAAGTCAGTGTTCCCGTTACCCAATTGGCAAAATGGAAAACCACCGTGCAAATGGTGTCTATCGGGTTCCTGCTTGCCGGGCCTGCCGGCGATATATATATTCCAAATACAACCCTGATCGGGATAACCTTGTTGTGGATTGCTGCTATCATTACCCTTTATACCGGGTGGGATTATTTCCGCGCCGGGTTAAAGCATGTTGTCGAGGACTGAGGAAATGAAGCTTCTCTATTTTTCGTGGATACGCGAACGCCTTGGTAAAGGCGAAGAAATGGTTGAACTGCCAAAGGAAATCAAAACCGTAGGCGAGTTTCTTGATTGGCTGAAAACCCGTGGGGAAGAGTTTGAAGCCATACTGGAAATACCCGAAATTGTGCGGGTTGCGGTTGATCAGGAACACAGAAATTATGATGAGTTACTGGGGGATGCACGCGAGATTGCCCTGTTTCCACCAATGACCGGTGGCTGATAAATGGTAAATGCTGTTCCCAATGTGCGCATTCAGGCTGAGGATTTCGACATTGGCACCGAAATCTCCGCCATTAGCGATGGCCGAAACGACGTGGGTGCGGTGGTTACATTTTCTGGCCTTTGCCGCGATGAAGGTGGCACCCTTGCGGCACTCGAGCTGGAACACTATCCCGGCATGGCCGAAGCCGAAATCAAGCGCATTGCCGAAAAAGCCTGCGCCCGTTGGCCCTTGACCGGGCTGCGGGTCATTCATCGCTTTGGTAAAATTGCACCGGGCGAAAATATTGTTTTGGTGGTTGCAGCCTCGTCTCATCGGCAGGCGGCTTTTGATGGTGCATCATACCTGATGGACTATCTTAAAACCCGCGCGCCTTTCTGGAAAAAAGAACACCTGAAAGATGGCTCATCCGGTGAATGGGTTTCGGCCAAAGATGCCGACAATGAGGCACTAAAGCGCTGGGAGTAAACAGCTCGTTTTTTTAAACCCTCATGGTGAGCTTGTCGAACCACGAGGGATATGGAAATTGATATTTACGATACAGGGTAGCTAACATCACGGCACCCTCGCCCTTCGACGTTGCTCAGGATGGGGGTGGAGGTATTCCTCAATAACCAATCCTCACCCGTCTTTCAGTTTCGCCAGTACATCGTAAGGTTCAAAGTGCGCTCACTTTGTTTGATCGTCATCCCGGCCAGCAAACCTAATCAAACAATTTGTCTTTTTCCTTGTCACCCTTCGGATTTTCAGGTGCTTTTGCAGGTGTTGCGGTATCGTGGAAATGTTGAAGCTGGTTAGCGAATTTTTGAGCGGCACTCATTTCAAACCGGTATTTGATCGGATTGCCGGCAATTGTGACTTCCAGCTGCATGAATATCGATTGGTCTTCGGTGGTTACAAACACCAGTTCGGTTTTTTCGGTACTTCCATAGGCCATGTTAACTTCGCCGATGGTTTTTGAATATCCAAAAACCTTGTTCTCACGCGCGGTTTTTTCCCAGTTCGGACCCTTGCGCAAATAAGAAATAAGTTTGGCTGTTTCTTCCAGATTCATGAAAAGGCCCTGTTGCACGGATAAAGTTCCATTTTGGCCAGGCTCAAGCAGGGAAACGGTTATAACCGGGCCAATATTAGGTACAAGCGACGAGATCACCACTGTGCCGCCCAATCTATCCGATCCGATGTTTACGAATGGTGCCGGATCTCCGAGCACTCCCGAACCCGCAAGAACCGATGATCTCTTATTGGGATTGAAATAGGAATCATCTTTTGCCGATGCGGTTGTGTTGCCAATTACGACAAGCAACAGCGTTATCATCACCATCAATGTTGTTATAAATCTGCCAAACATGGAACCATCTCCTCATTGTTTCTAACGCCAAAATAATTAATTGAATCCAGAATAAAAATGCAATATGGCACATCTTGTTTTGTCGTTCGCTTACGCATCGCTTCGCTACCACTTCCTTTTTTTCTTTCCGCCCAACCTTTTCAGCAATGCTTGCGCTTCATTGGCCAGAGTTTCGGTCAATTGTTGTGCGGGCATTTCGCGCGCCAGACCTGCCGCCTGCCCCGACCAGAGCGAGGTAAAATCGGATTTTCCTAGCGCTTCGGCAGCGGCCTTTAAGGGTGCGAGCGCCCCACCGGCGGTTGGAAATGCGGGCGTATCGCTGGAAATCGGCCCGACCTCACGCATAACCCGGTTGATAATTCCACGTGCCGGACGGCCGGAAAACACATTGGTCAATGCGGTTTCATCATCTTTGGCATTGCGCAAGGCATCGCGGTGCATTTCAGGCACATTGGCCTCCGGGCAAAGCAAATAGGCCGTGCCAATTTGAACGGCAGATGCACCCAGCGCAAAAGCTGCTGCAATTCCGCGCGCATCACTTATGCCACCGGCAGCAATGACAGGCACAGGGACCGCGTCGACCACCTGAGGCACCAGCGCCATCGTGCCTGCTTGCGATGCAACATTATCAGTCAAAAACATCCCACGATGGCCGCCGGCTTCCGCTCCTTGCGCGATGATTGCATCACAGCCCCGGTCAGCCAGATATTTCGCTTCCATAGCCATTGTTGCTGATGCAATAATTTTGCAGCCCGCATTACGCACCCGTTGCAACAAGGATTCATCAGGCAGGCCAAAATGAAAACTCACCACCTCCGGGCCAAGTTCTTCGACCAGTGAACACATTTTTTCATCAAAAGGCGCACGATTAACCGCATCAACCGGCTTATCTGAATCAAGCCCGAATTCAACATAATATTCAGACAGCCGAGACTTCCATTGGGCATCACGTTCGGCATCTGCAGGCTCTGGCATATGGCAAAAGAAATTCAGATTAATCGGCGTCCCCCTGTTTCCACGAATAATGCTGACATCTTTTCGAATTCGCTCAACACTCAACATCGCACATGGAAGAGATGCCAAGCCACCGCCTTGCGCAACGCTTGACGCTAATTCCGCACCACCCGGCCCGGCCATCGGTGCCAGCATAATAGGGTGTTCAATATTGAAAAGGCTTGTAATTCGGTTGTCAGGCCACATGGGGAAATTCCTAAGTTTTCGCTCGCTTGCGCGTAAACACGTGCACTCGCTTTTGTTATCGCTCGTTTGCGCATCGTTTCACTCTACGTGCACTCGCTTGAAACAAGAAAGGGCCGATACAAAATGTACCAGCCCAAAATATTCACTTCAAGTAGTTAGGTGCATGACCCTAGGTAATTAGCCAACGATTTCGATTTCTGAAAACCAATAGGAGATTTCACGAGCAGCAGTTTCAGGTGCATCAGAACCGTGAACTGAGTTTTCACCCAAAGACAAAGCAAATTCCTTACGGATTGTGCCCGCATCAGCGTCGGCCGGATTTGTTGCGCCCATGATGTCGCGGTTGGCAAGAACAGCGTTTTCACCTTCAAGCACCTGAACAATGGTCGGGCCGGATGACATAAACTCGGTCAATTCGCCAAAAAACGGGCGCTCAGAATGTTCAGCATAGAAACCTTCAGCCTGTTTGAGGCTCATCCAAACGCGCTTTGAAGCGACAATGCGAAGGCCAGCTTCTTCAAGCTTGGCGGTAATTGCACCGGTAAGATTGCGTTTTGTTGCGTCTGGTTTGATCATGGAAAATGTGCGTTCAATGGCCATTATAGTGTCCTGTAATGTTGAGAATTGTCGAGCGGAGGGCAACCGAAAACCGGCAGCCAAACTGTTGGCGAGCCTATAGCTGTTCACGTCAAGTGATGCAAGGGGTATGGTTAGGTAGCGGCTTTTGCAGCACGCCCCATGCCATCATACATGTCGAGCAACCGGTTAAACCAGTCGGCGACCTCGCCATCCTCCGCCAAAACCGGAATTGTGCAGGTCATCCGCATCCACTGCAGCGCCCCAAACACCACATAATCGGCAAATAATGGGGCATCACCACCAATATAGGGCTGCCCCTTTAACATCAATTTCAATGGCAGCAGCGCTTTATTCAGCATAGCCACCTTGCCTTCCCTGCCCGCGTGCAGCTCTTCTAGGGTCATTTTAATTTTGGCTTCACGGTCCTTACGGAAATAGGCTTGATCTTCATCGGCCAGAATGTCATAAATATCTTTCATCGCCAGCCCGCCAATCAGTGGATGAAGCTGGCTCTGCGACCAATTAATGACGAAATTGGTCAGCGCCATACCACCCTCACCGCCAAAAAGAGTTGGCGCATCCGGGTAAGTATTTTCCAGATATTTAGCGATCTCATAACTGTCTGAAAGCAGTGTGTCGCCATCACGCATCAGCGGAACAGCCTTGGTCGCCCCGCCTTCAATTTTAGGCACCTGGGTAAAGGAGGTTGGAAGCGATGAAAAATCAAGCCCCTTATGGGCCAGCGACATGCGGGTTTTCCAACAATGGGGGCTGAACAGGTGATTTTCATCTGCGCCGCACAGTTCATATAGTTTAATGCTCATATCAATGCCTCTGGGAGAAAATGTTGAAACCAAGCCTAGTACCGACAATCGAAAGGAACAAGCCATGAGAGATCATTATTTGATGTTTGCAAATTACAACAAATGGGCAAACCAGCTGCTTTATGCAGACGTTGCCCATTTGCCAGATCACCAATATCGACAGGACCTTGGCGCTTTTTTCAAATCCGTTCACGGAACGCTTAATCACCTTTATGTTGGCGACACCATCTGGATGAATCGGTTTGATGGCGAGGGCGAAACACCCAAAGACCTGAAGGCCATAATGCATGAGAATTTTGATGCGTTAAATCAGGCCCGCATAGCCATGGATGAGCGGATAATCAACTATATTGACGACTTGAATGAAGCAACATTAGCCGCAGACTTTTCTTATCAAACCATCGTAAACCCGGAGAATATTACCCAGCCGCTTTACCCGGCGCTGGCGCAGTTTTTCAACCACCAGACCCACCATCGCGGGCAGGTTCATGCGCTGCTCACCCGATTGACCGGCAAAGCACCCTCGCTTGATTTGCTTTACTATTTACGTGAGCAGACGATGGCGGCGTAAGAACCTGGGTAACGCAAATTTTCTTTTTCGCACCTTGCGCATTTTTGCATCAATGTTGTGCAACTTCTAAGCATTTGAAATTCCATCAACTAAATTCCTGTTGCAAAACCCATCGGTTTTGCAACAGCCAAATGTCGGCAATGCAGACAAAGCTGCCGATTGCTTTGTCCGCTACCTGATTAATCCATACGCTGATAACGGCTATCCAAACAATTTCTGCCTACATCAATTCATCAATCAACTTGTGAATATCGAAATAAAAATGTTAGAGGACAGCAAGGCATTCTATTGAACGAAATGACAAGAATATGAGCGAAGTTAAAGTGCAGGAAAAAAAATCCTCCGGGCCCAAAAAGGTTAAGACAGAGAAATCCGAGGCAAAGACCAAAGGAACGAACGAGGCTACAAAATCTGCTGACACCACCTCAGTAGAGAAAACAGATGCGGCACCGAAGTCAGCATCCCAATCGTCCATCAGCCATTTTTCCAGTGTATCCACACCCGCCTACAAAGAGGGATGGGATAATATATTTGGCCGATCAAATATTGACCAGAAAACGTCGAATAAGGATAACGGCGAACATTTCCCAGAGAAACTGACGATTCATGATGTTGATATCGATAAAGAACTTAGGAGTGCATTGTACAAGGCATTTCAACGGCAGGCACGTGCTCAGGGGTTCAACCTTGCTAAGATCAATAAGCATGTTGAATTAGAGTACATTCTTGATTGCAATCTCAAGAAAAAATAAGATCTTATAGGTCCCCCTTTGGGTCAGAAATGCCATTCTCCCATCCATCAATTTGTTCTAGTAGCGGCACCCTCAAATATGTAAGAGTGGGCTGGATTCAGTCGTTTACCGCACCCTCAAAAATCGACCTTCTCGGTTTCATATTGTTCGGATAAAATCATCCAATCGGCTTCCAATGTCTCGATGGTTTTGTCGGTCTGGCCACGTTTTTTGGCAAGCTCGACCATTTTGTCAGAATCCTGCAACACCGCTGGCGTGCTCATCTTTTCGCCAATTGTCACCAGTTCCTTTTGTGCTGATTCAATTTTTGCTTCCAAGGCCTTGATTTTCTTACGTAATGGCGCAAGTTCAATGCGGCGTGCGGCGGCAAGTTTGCGCCGTTCCTTGCCCGATAGATTGCTTTTCTTTGGTGCCGCCTCGCCTTCCGCCACAACGGGCTCAGGCATCACCGGGCCGCGTAAAACCAGCTTGCGGTAATCATCCAGATCACCATCATAGGGCAGCACCGTTCCCTCATTCACCAGCCACAGGCGTTCTGCACTGGCCTCGACCAGCGAACGGTCATGGGAAATCAAAATCACCGCGCCCTTATAGGCGTTGAGCGCCATAATCAGCGCTTCGCGACTATCAATATCCAGATGGTTGGTCGGCTCATCGAGGATAAGCAGATGCGGTGCGTGGAAGGTCGCCAGCCCGAGCAAAAGCCGCGCCTTTTCACCGCCGGAAAGATCGCAGGCCTTGGTTTCCATTTTATCGATGCCAAGGCCAAGTTGTGCCACACGGGCACGCACTTTGCTTTCCGGTTCGCCAACCATGAGCGCGCGCACATGATCGTAGGCCGTATCATTGGGAATGAGATCATCCATTTGATGTTGTGCAAACATTGCAATGCGCATTTTATCGGCGCGGCTTATCTTGCCCGATTGCACTTCCAACCGGTTGGCGATCAATTTGGCAAAAGTCGATTTGCCGTTACCATTGGCCCCAAGCAGCGCAATCCGGTCATCGGCATCAATGCGCAGGTCCAGCCCGCTCAAAATGGCTTTTCCCGGTTCATAACCAACGGCGACATTTTCCATATTGATAATGGGAGATGCGGCTTCACGCTTCGGGTTTGGGAAGGAAATAGGCGCAACACGGGCTTCACTGACCGCTGCAATGACCTGCATTTTTTCCAGCGCCTTGATGCGGCTTTGGGCCTGACGGGCCTTCGATGCCTTATAGCGAAAACGGTCGATATAGGCTTCCATATGCTTGCGCTTGGCGTCCTGCTTGACCTTCATTTTCGATTGCAGCAACATTTTTTCCGAACGGGTTTTCTCGAAAAAATCGTAATCCCCCTTGTAGGAGGTCAATTGACACTCTTCCAAGTGAACGATTGAGGTTGCCGTGCGGTTTAACAAATCACGGTCATGGGAAATCATAATCACCGTATAGGGATAGCGGGTGATATAACTTTCCAGCCAAAGGGTGCCTTCAAGATCGAGATAGTTGGTCGGCTCATCGAGTAACAATAAATCAGGTTCAGAAAACAAGACTGCCGCCAGTGCGACACGCATGCGCCAACCACCAGAAAAATCGGAACAGGGGCGCAGTTGCGCTTCCGCATCAAAACCCAAACCATTGAGGATGGAGCCTGCACGCGCTTCGGCCGAATGGGCGCGAATATCGCCCAGCCGTTCGTGAATTTCTGCAATCCGGTGCGGGTCCGTCGCGGTTTCAGCCTCGGCCAGCAATTCGGTGCGTTCAACATCAGCGGCCAGCACCGTGTCAATCAGACTGATTTCATTGCCAGGTGCTTCTTGTGCCACCTGACCAATGCGCGCATTACGGCGCAATTTGATCGAGCCAGCCTCGGGAGAATAATCGCCGGTGATCAGATGAAACAGGGTTGTTTTGCCGGTGCCATTGCGCCCGACAAAGCCAACCTTGGCCCCCGGAGGAACCGCAAGTGTGGCATCTTCGATGAGCAAACGACCCATCATTCTATAGGTGAGATTATTTATATGAAGCATGGGGGCTTATTGCTTGAGAATGCGCCCCGATGCAAGGGGCAGTTTGCGGGAATCATAACTATGTGTATAATATCAAAAATCATACACATGGAGGCGTAACATGCGTACCAATATTGATATTGACGACGAGCTTTTGGCGGAAGCCATGAAGTATTCTGGAAACAAAACCAAAAAGGCTACAATAGACGAAGCACTTCGATTGCTGGTCAAAATAAAACGCGACCAGCGGCGTATTCTGGCACTTCGTGGAAAAATTCACTGGGAAGGTGATCTTGATGCCATGCGACGCGATTAATGATTGTTGTCGATACATCAGTCTGGATTGACTATTTTGCCAATCGGGCCTCTAAAGAAACCGAATTACTTGAACAACTAACTGGAGATTCAGAGATAATTCTGGGCGACCTTGTGTTGGTGGAAGTACTACAAGGGTTAAAAGACGGGCCTCATTTAAAACTGGTACAGGCCGTGCTGTCACCCCTTTCTGTAAAATCCCTCTGCGGCCCTGAAATTGCCCCGATTGCTGCTGCGAATTATCGAAAATTACGCCAAAATGGTATAACAATTCGTGGTGCGATTGATGTGATCATTGCTACTTGGTGCATAGAAAACGGTGCTATGCTTTTGCACAATGACCGCGACTTCGCGATGATGGAAAAGGTTATAGGGTTAACAAGCTGGCGGGGGTGAATTACGCCAAACAATTTGCCAATGCCACGAATTCCTCAATGTTCAATTCTTCGGCGCGCCTTGTGCCAGCAATGCCAGCGCGTTCAAGCAGGGCTGCACCACCAAGCTGTTTGAGGCTTTGGCGCAGCATTTTACGGCGCTGACCGAA
>Ga0256839_1004544_pt1 | contig 13458 bp, 14 predicted proteins | sample 354166metaG_FD_185968 | JGI IMG/M metagenome (GOLD analysis project Ga0256839, IMG submission 185968) | Hydrothermal vent microbial communities from Mid Atlantic Ridge, Atlantic Ocean - 354-166 | ecosystem: Environmental > Aquatic > Marine > Hydrothermal vents | place: Atlantic Ocean: Mid... | reverse complement strand
GTGCGTCGGCGGCTGGGTCGTGTGGCAGCGGGGTGGCATCGGGTGGAGCTGGCGACGGGCGCCTGGTCGTCGGGTCGTTATGTGGTGGTGCTTCGGGTTGGCGAACGTACGTTGACGCGGACGATCACGCGGGTCTGGTAAGTGTAGGTTGTGCGGAGGGGCCCACTCCGGCCCCTCCGCGTCTGGTTTGGCCGGAGTTGCATCAACCGTTGGAGGAAGCGATGCGCTGGTATTGTTTGGGTTTGCTGTTTTTGGTGGGCTGTGGGCTGCTGGGGGTAAAAGATGGGCGACGAGAGGTGCCGTTGGAGGTGGAGGCCTATGTTGCGATCACGCTCAACGGCCAGCCCTGGCGGCCAGATTCGGCCCTTGGGACGATCGAGCTGCGACCGCCGGAAGCTTTCGGTCCTGGAACCCTCCCGCCCCCTTACCTCATGTTAGTGTTTGTGCTGCGCGATCCAACGCCAGCGCTGCCGTTCTATAAGGCCAAACTGAGTCTTGACGTCTGGGCAAGGCCGCCGCGCGCAGACACAACCTACTACCTGTTCAACACGGATCCTGGGATAAGAGAACTGGTGGCGCAGGGAAGAGCACCAGCGTTTTTTTGGGAGATATGGGCGCGCTCATCGAATCGGAAGGGGATGTAGCGATAAGCTTGTACCAAATTGCGCGGGAGGATTCGTTGCGGAGCTGGGTGCGTTTCAGTCGGATCGACACGGTGCAGACCGAGCCGTTTTTGTTGATGTTCTACGAGGGGCGGTTCGAGGTGGTGCTTTCGCCCAATAGTTGGGATCCGGGTTGGAGTCGGTATCCGAACGCGAAGTTGCATTTTCAGGGGCGGTTTCGGGTGCCGGTTGTTTTGTGGGAGACGGTGTACCGGTGCTGGCGGGAGGGCACAGATTGCCTGCGCGTAGAGGTGCAACCGTTCTGACAACAGCCATGCGAGCACGTTACCTGTTGCTGGCCGCCTGCTGCCTGCCAGCCCTCCTGAGCGGCTGCCGACTGCTCGAGGCCGACGAACCCTTCGTCTTGGCGCCGCCCTCACCCCCTTCAGCGCCCACCGCCCAGCTACAACTGACGCTCAACGGTCGGCCCTTTCCGATCGAAGGCGCCCGCATCGGACTGGTCAACGTGCCCTTTTACCGCACCTTCGTACTCCGGGCTGCCACCTGCGATCCTGATTCGCTGGCGCGCCGCTATTACGTGCTGCTGACGCTGCAAGTCGATCCGCTGAGCGTGCAGGTGGGTAGCCATCCGTTGCGGCCGGGCTATGCCCGGCTTACGTTGGAAGAGTACGATGCTCCGTATCGGCTTGCGCAGTTTGTGCTGAGTGCCGATACCACTTGGAACCAGGTGCACTTTACGCAGATTGACTCGGCGCGGGCCTGGTATGCCGGGTGGTTTCGGGCCGAGCTGGTGCGGCGGACCAGTCCGTTGCCGGAGTTTGCCCCACGGAGTCGTCTGAATTCGTTTGATACGCTCTGGGTGCAGGGCCGCTTTGAGGGCCAGGCGATGGAGGGCAATCCGTGGGATGTGCCCTGCACCTGGTAAGGGAGCGGCAACAAAAAAGCGCCCCGGTTCAACGTCAGGGCGCTTTTTTTCAGGTGGCGCGGGAGGGATTCGAACCCTCGACCTCCGGGTTATGAATCCGACGCTCTAACCGACTGAGCTACCGCGCCAGCGTCATCTTGAAATTACAAGGGGCCGCGACGTTCCCGCAAGCGCCTTACCAATGAGCAAGGCGGGCACTTTGTTTCGGCCAGTCCCGTTAATAGCGTGCAAAACGAGGAGCGCCATGGGCTGGGATCGCATCATTGGGCAGGAGCGCGTAGTCGAAGCCTTGCGTCGGGCGCTGGCGCAGCAACGCGTGGCGCACGCCTATCTGTTCTACGGCCCCGATGGTACGGGAAAACGGGCGGCTGCCCTGGCGTTGGCCCAGGCGCTGCAGTGCGAAGCCGGCGGAAGCGACCCCTGTGGTCACTGCCTTCCCTGCACCAAGGTGCAGCGGCTGATTCACCCGGACGTGCAGGTAATGCTGCCACACCCCAGCGATGCCGATCCGGACGACCTCTACGAACGCCTGCAACGGTTGGCCGCCCAGCCCTACGCCACGGTGGACTATGTGCGTCGGCCGGTGCTGGACGATCCGACCCGGGCCTCGAACAAGCAGGCGTTTTACTCGGTCGCCCGCATCAACGAGTCGTTGCGGCGTAGCGTCAGCTTCAAACCGCTGGAGGGACGCTACAAGGTAGCAATCCTGATCGATGCCGATCGAATGCGGGTCGAAGCGGCCAATGCCTTTCTCAAGTTGCTGGAAGAACCCGGGCCCCAGACGGTCTTCATCCTGACCACCGCACGCCCCGATCACCTGCTGCCGACGGTTCGCTCGCGCTGCCAGCCCCTGCGCTTTGATCCGCTACCGGCCGAGGCCATTGCGCAGGCGCTTGTCACGCGGGAGGGGGTGGAGGAAGCGCGGGCTACGGTACTGGCCCGGATGGCCGACGGCTCCTACAGTCGGGCGCTCGACCTGCTCGAAAACGATGTGCTCCAGGCCGATCGGGAGCAGGCACTGACCTTTCTGCGCCAGGCCTACCGCTTCCACAGCGAAGCCCTGATCGACCTGGTGGAGCAACTGAGCACGCTGGGGCGCGAACGGCTCAAGGGATTGTTGCAGTTGATGCTGGGATGGGTGCGCGACCTGGTCCTGTTCCGGACGATCGGGGAGCAGGCCCCACTGGTCAACCTGGATCAGCAGGAAGCCATCCGACGCTTCTGTCAGAATTTGCCCGATGCCGACCTGGAGGGCATGGTGCGTTTACTGGAAGAAGCACGTGCGCTCATCGAACGTAACGTCCACCCTTTGCTGGTGCTGAGCGTGCTGGCAGCAGCGCTGCGGGACGCCATGCACGGACAGGCCCCCGAGCGCCTTGCGCCAGCGCTGGACGACCCGCTGGTGCTGGGCCTGGCCTGAAGCGGAACCTGACGACCAGGCGGGCCTATCACTGACACGCTGGAACCGAAAAATTTGCCTGTTCATAGACCATGGCCTGTGGTAGCGCGTGCGTGCAGGGAGGGGGCTGCGGCGGCGGATGCGCCTCCGGCAACGGTTGCCCCTCGCTGCACGTGTTCGATTGGCTGGGCCACCTCAGCGGCCCCTATCCGACCTACGACATTGTGGAAGTCCGCTTCAAGGGGCGCCGCAAAGGACTGTATCGCAACGCCGATCGGCTGGAATTGCAGACAGGCGACTACGTGATCGTGGAAGCAGATCGGGGCGTGCATTTCGGCATCGTCCATCTGACCGGCGAGCTCGTCCGCCTGCGCGTGCGGGCCAAAGGGCTTGACGACGAGGCCGAATTTCCCCGCATCGTGCGCCTGGCCACGCTCGACGACATCGACCGCTGGGAAGCGAACAAACAGCAGGAAATCGAGGCGTTCTATATCGCCCGAAAAGCGATCGAACGGCTGGGCCTGCCCATGAAGCTGGTCGATGCGGAATGGCAGTTCGATCACAAAAAGATCACCTTTTACTTTACGGCCGATCATCGGGTGGACTTCCGGCAACTGGTGCGCGACCTGGCCCGCACGTTTCGCACGCGGGTCGAGTTGCGCCAGATCGGCGCCCGTGACGAAGCAGCTCGCATCGGAGGAATTGGCTCTTGCGGACGCGAACTGTGTTGCGCCACCTGGCTGCAGGAATTCAAGCCGGTCGCCACGCAGACCGCTAAAATTCAAAATCTGCCCCTTAACCCGGCGCGTCTGAGTGGCCAGTGTGGCCGGCTGAAGTGCTGTTTGAACTATGAACTGGAGCAGTACATGGCCGCGCTGAAAGATTTTCCGCCGGTCGATACGCCGGTCGAGACCGAGCGCGGGCGCGGGACCGTCCAGAAGCTGGACATCTTCAAACGGCGCGTCTGGATTCAATACGAAGACGGAAGCTGGGAAGATCTGGCACTTGAGGAGGTGCAGCCCTATCTTCGTCCGCAGGCAAGTTCAAACCAGGCGTAAGCAGGCAGTGTTCGGGAGCAAAACAGGACTGGTGTATCTGGTGCCTTTGCTGCTTGTCGTGGCGGCTGGACAGGCCCAGAATGGTGCCTGGCTGGCGCATGTGGACAGCCTGTGGCAGCGGGGCGCTTTTGAGGAGGCGCTGGCGTTGCTGAACAACGGGCTCCAACACAATCCGGGGGCGGCCGATTTGCTCTGGCGTCGGTCGCGCGTGCGCGTCGAGCTGGGGATGCGGGCGCCTGAGAAAGGGCAACAACGCGCCCTGTACCGACAGGCGCTGGCAGACGCACAGGCCGCTATCGCGGCCGACTCGCTCAACAGCCGGGCCTACGTGGCAGCGGCCATTGCGGCAGGCCGCCTGGCGCTGGTCTCCAGTCCCCGGGACAAGGTGGCGTATGCCCGCCAGATTCGCGGCTACATCGATCGGGCCCTGGCGCTCAATCCGAACGACGATATCGCCTATCACGTGCGTGGACGCTGGCACTACGAAGTAGCCACGCTTAGCTTCTTTGAGCGCACCCTGGTACGCGTGATCTACGGAGGGTTGCCGGATGCTTCGCTGGAAGCAGCGGCCGCCGACTTTCGACGGGCGCTGGCCCTCCGCGAACGCATCGTGCATCATCTGGAGCTGGGACGCACGCTGCTACGCCTGGGCGATCGGGAGGGGGCCATCCGGGAACTGGAGCAGGCGCTCGCACTGCCACCTGTCGAACCAAATGATTCAACCTATCAGGAAGATGCCCGTCGTCTTCTGGCCCGCATCCGCTGAACTCTTCCCGTCCCGGGCCGTTCTTGTATCGCCGTATGGGCAAACGGAAAATCAGATATTTGAGATCATAGATGGCGTACTCTGCAGAGATCAGTCGGACTTCACCGACAGCCATCCTGTTTTTGCTGGACCAATCGGCTTCCATGCAGGAACCCTTTGGCGGGGCTGAGCAGCGGGGCGATGCCGCGCCCAGCAAGGCACGGGTGCTGGCCGACGTGGTCAATCGGCTGCTGCAGAACCTGATCCTGCGCTGCGCCAAAGAAGACGGCGTCCGCGATTACTTCTACGTGGGCGTGATTGGCTACGGTGAGCGCGTGCAGCCGCTGATTCGTCCGGTCGAGGAATATCGGGTGGCCGGCGATCTGGTGCCGATCAGCCACCTGGCCGAACGGCCGCTGCGTCTGGAGGAGCGGCTCAAAAAAGTACCAGACGGCCAGGGCGGCTTCATAGAACGCCGCGTCAAATTTCCGGTATGGTTTGACCCGCACGCTAAGAATGGCACGCCGATGTGCCAGGCGCTCGACCTGGCCGCTTCGATGGTGCGTACCTGGATCGACCTGCATCCTCACTCGTTTCCGCCTATCGTGATCAACATTACCGATGGGGAGGCAACCGACGGCGATCCGCTGCGCTATGCGCAACAGCTTCGGAGTTTTGCGACCGACGACGGGGAAACGCTTCTTTTCAATGTGCACCTCTCTTCGTCCGAGGAGCCGGCCGTCGAGCTACCGGCCAGCGTCGAGGAGCTGCCGCGCGATGAGTATGCCGTGTTGCTGTTCCAGATGTCGAGCGTGCTGCCTTTCACCATGCGGGCGGCTGCCGAGCAGGAGGGCTACCGGGTGACGATGGATACGCGGGGCTTCGTGTTCAATGCCGATCCGGTGGCGCTGGTGCGCTTTCTGGAGATCGGTACGCGCCCCAGCACGCTGCGTTGAGTGGCCATGGACGCCCCGCTGGTACGTACATTCTGGCTACCACGCGCCGGGGCATCACCGGATGCCTGCGAAGATGCCTTTGCGGTGCGGCCCGGATGGCCTTTTGCAGCCGCCGTGGCCGATGGGGCCACCGAGTCGGCCTTTGCCGGCGCCTGGGCGCGACATCTGGTACAGCATTTCTGCCGGGATCTACCTGCCACGCCGGCGGCGCTGCAGGACCAGCTTGTGCACTGGCGTGCTGCCTGGCAACCGGACAGGCTGGGCGCTACGTCGCCCTGGTATGTGGCCGCCAAGCTGGAGGAAGGAGCGCACGCGGCGCTACTGGGGCTGGTGCTCCACTCAGATGGCACCTGGCAGGCCGTAGCGGTCGGGGATGCGGTGCTGCTGCACCTGCGTGGCAAACGCCTGCTGCAGGCCTGGCCGCTTGACGATCCGGCGCAGTTTCACCATCGTCCGGCTTTGATCAGCAGTCGGGTGGAAGCAGCATTGCCTGAGGTAGAAGGATGGAGGGGCGAATGGAGGCCGGGCGATGCATTCGTGCTGGCCACCGATGCACTGGGCGCCTGGCTGCTGGCTACCGATCCGGCCCTGCCGCTCCGCCTGCCCCCCGAGGGGTTGGCCGCGCATGTTACGGCGGCCCGCCGCCGTCGCACGTTGCGCAACGACGACGTGGCCGCCGTGGTGGTACACTGCCCGCCATAGCGGGAGCTTCAGTGGAACTGCTGCGCCTCGGTGGAGCCGGCCAGGGCCACTGTGCTGGCCTGTTCGCCAGTGATCACCATGCGCACGGCGTCGAAGTAGCCGGTGCCCACTTCGCGCTGATGGCGCACGGCCGTAAAGCCTTTCTCCATGGCAGCGAATTCCTTCTCCTGGAGGCGTACGTAGGCCGGCATGCCTTCCCGGGCGTAGTCGTAGGCCAGCTCAAACATGGCATAGTTGAGCGTGTGGAAGCCGGCCAGCGTGATGAACTGGAACTTGTAGCCCATGGCCGCCAGCTCTCGTTGAAAGCGGGCAATGGTGGCTCCGTCAAGGTGCTTTTTCCAGTTGAACGAGGGCGAGCAGTTGTAGGCCAGCAGTTTGCCGGGATATTCCCGGTGGATGGCTTCGGCAAAGCGCCGGGCTTCGTCCAGATCAGGCGTCGAGGTTTCGCACCAGATCAGGTCGGCATACGGTGCGTAGGCCAGCGCGCGGGCGATCGCCTGATCGAGGCCGGCCCGGACGCGGAAAAAGCCTTCGGGCGTGCGTTCGCCGGTGAGGAAGGGATGGTCGCGTTCGTCGATGTCGCTGGTCAGCAGCGTGGCAGCGTTGGCGTCGGTACGGGCAATGATAATAGTGGGAACGCCCATGACGTCGGCTGCCAGACGGGCGGCCACCAGTGTCTGGATGAACTGCCCGGTGGGGACAAGCACCTTGCCCCCGAGATGGCCGCATTTCTTTTCGGCGGCAAGCTGATCTTCGAAGTGGATGCCGGCGGCGCCGGCTTCAATGAGCGCCTTGGTCAGTTCGAAGGCATGCAGGGGGCCGCCGAAGCCGGCTTCCGCATCGGCCACGATGGGCACCAGCCAGTCGATCGAATCGTCCCCTTCGGCGTGATGAATCTGGTCGGCCCGGAGTAGTGTGTTGTTAATGCGGCGAACGAGGGACGGAACGCTGTTGGAAGGGTAGAGGCTCTGGTCCGGGTACATCTGGCCGGCCAGGTTGGCATCGGCGGCGACCTGCCAGCCGCTGACGTAGATGGCTTTGAGGCCGGCCTTGACCTGCTGCATGGCCTGATTGCCGGTCAGGGCGCCCAGGGCGGCTACGTAGGGTTCGGTGTGCAACAGTTCCCAGAGGCGTCGGGCGCCGCGGTCGGCCAGCGTGTAGGCAATTTCGACCGAGCCGCGCAGGCGCAGCACGTCTTCGGCGGAGTAGGGGCGCTGGATACCCTGCCAGCGGGGATTCGTCCGCCATTCGGTTTCCAGACGAGCCGCTTTGGCTGCTGCAATGGGTTGGCGCATGGCGACTACGGGTTGGTTAGTGCGTGGAAGCGTGTTGCAGCAACCATACGATAAGCGAAATAATATGTCAATAGCGAAATTTCGCCAAAACAAAAATTTCACAAACGGGACTTTCGGTTCTCTTGTTCGTTAATTGGCCCGGTCTCCCTAACGCATGCCTGCTGTCGCATGGAACTCAACGCCGACCTGGTACGCTTTGTCCTCGGGCTCAAACTCAAAGCGCTGCGTCAGCAGCGCGGCCTGACGCTCCAGGACGTGGCCGCTAAGGCCGGCCTTTCGGTTTCCTACCTGAGCGAAATCGAAAAGGGCAAAAAATTTCCTAAACCAGATAAGCTCATTGACCTGGCCGCCGTCTTTTCGGTCTCCTACGAGGAGTTGATCTCTCCGCGCCTCGACGAACGGCTCGACCCGCTGGCGGCCGTCTTCTCCTCGGCCTTCGTGCAGGAGTTTCCTTTTGAATTGTTCGGGCTGACACCGGAAGACCTCTTCCAGCTCTTTACGGATCACCCCACCAAAGCCGGAGCGCTGGTACGCACCTTTCTGGAAATCGGCAAAATGTACGATGTGCAGGTGGAGCACTTTCTGTTTGCGGCCCTGCGTTCCTATCAGCAGCTCCACAACAACTACTTTCCCGAGCTGGAAGAGGCCGCCCAGAACTTCCGGGCACAGCACGACCTGCCGGCTGGCGAACCGATTCCGCCCGAACGGCTACGGCGCATTCTGGAAGAGACCTATGGCTATCGAATTGATACCGAGACACTACCGCGCCATCCCGTGCTCCACAGCTTCCGCTCTGTTTTTGCTGAAGGGCCACAGCCAGTGCTTTTTGTCAACGGACGATTGCTACCGGCACAGCAGGCGTTCATTCTGGCCCGCGAACTGGGCTACCGGTTCCTGCACCTGAAAGAACGGGCCATCACGTCGTCTTGGCTGCGCGTCGAGTCGTTCGACCAGGTGCTCAACAACTTCCGGGCGTCGTACTTTGCCGGGGCACTGCTCCTGGACGAAGCGACGCTCTGTGCCGATTTACGGACGTTTCTCGCATATGCGCACTGGGACAGCGCCGTGTTGCGGGCGTTTTTGAAGCGCTATGGGGCCACGCCCGAAATGCTCTGCTACCGGTTGACCGAGCTCGTCCCGCAACACTTTGGCCTGCGAGAAATTTTTTTCCTGCGGCTGTTCCATCGGCCGGGAACCGATCGTTTTCAGCTCACCAAGGTGTTTAACCTGTCGCGTGTGCCCGTGCCGCACGGGATCGGGCTGGGGGAGCATTACTGTCGCCGCTGGCCGGCCGTTCAACTGTTGCGTCATCTGGCCACGCAGACGCCGCCGCCGGATCCTGCCGGCGATCCGCTGGTAGCGGCAGCCCGCATGCATTTTCTGAACGAAGATGCCACCTTCTTTACGGTGGCGCTGGCGCGTCCGCTGGTGTTGACGCCGGAGCAGAATGCCTGCGTGGCGATCGGCTTTTTGATGGACGAGCGCTTCCGTCAGCAGGTGCAGTTTGCCGCGGATCCAGCGCTGCCGGATCTGGAAGTCAACCTGACCTGTGAACGCTGCCCACTGACCAACTGTGCCGAACGAGCCGCCGAGCCCGAGGTGTACCGGGCACAGGAGGCCCAGCGGGAACGGGAGGCGGCGCTGGAGGCGTTGCTCGAAGCGGTGCGAAGCGGACAGTTGCCCTGAAGGCCATGCCCGCGTTTCCCACGCCCAGCCAGTATCGGGAGGCCGTGCAGTTTCCAGAGGCGGCCTTTACCGATCCGGAGCTACAGCAGGCCACACCTGAAGTGGATGCCCTGGGGCTGCCACGGGCCATCAGCGGTGCTTTTGCGACTGTATTCGTGTTGCAGGGGCGCACGCGTCGGTGGGCCGTGCGCTGCTTCCACGCGCCGGTGCCCGATCTGGCCGAACGTTACCGGGCGCTGGCCCGACATCTGGGGCAGCATCCAACGCTGCCGCTGGTCGCCTTCGACTTTCAACCGGCCGGGATCCGGGTGGACGCGCAGACCTGGCCCCTGCTGAAAATGGACTGGGTCGAAGGCGTACCGCTCAATCGGTTCGTGGCCGAGCATCTGGAGCAGCCTGCGGTGCTTGCGCAGCTAATCGAAGCCTGGGTGGCCCTCGTGGCGCAACTGGAGGCCGCCGGCATGGCCCATGGAGATCTGCAGCACGGGAACGTGCTCGTCGCCCGGGAGGAAGATCGCCTGAAGCTGACCCTGGTCGATTACGACGCGGTCTATGTGCCGGCGCTGCGCAGCCGCCGAAGTCCGGAGCTGGGCCACCGAAACTACCAGCATCCGGACCGTAGCGAGGCCGACTTCGGTCCCTGGATCGATCGCTTTCCGGCGCTGGTCATCTACACGGCTCTGCAGGCATTACGGCACCGGCCGGAGCTGGGGCGTCGCTATCCGCTCGATGAAGCCCTGCTGTTTCGCGCAGGCGATCTGTATGCGCCTGAGCGCTCACCGCTGTTTCAGGAGCTGGAGACCATCGCGCCTGTTCGACCGCTGGTGGCGCTGCTCCGGCAGGCCTGTCATCTGGAGCCGACCCAGGTGCCGTCGCTGGCCGATGTGCACCAGGGAACCGTAGGCGCATTGCCTGCGCGGCGCCGGACGCGTCGGCCTCGGCGTGTGCAGCAGCACGCACGGACCGGCTTCGAGCGGGCGTTTGCGCCGGGGCTACTGGGAATCGGCGTCCTTGCGGTAGGCCTGATGCTCGGAGCAGGAGTGGGCGCGGGGGTGGCGATGCTGGGGGGTGGTGTGGCTATCGCCTCCGGGCTGGCGCTGGTGCATTATCGACGGCTGCCCCTTGTCCGGCGCAGGCGGCGACTCCGGCGCGAGCTGGCCTTCTTCGATCAATTACTGGAACGGCTTGAGCGCCAGGTTGCGCAGCTGGATGCAGAACGCCGTGCCTTTCTGGAACAGCAACGTGCGCTGCAGGCCCGCAGGCTGGAGGAACTGCGTGAGGAGGCCCTGCGGGATCGTCTGAAGTACCATTTCATCGACGAAGCGGCCCAGTTTGAAGGGCTGTCGCACAAAGTGGTCATTCGGCTCAAGGCGGCCGGCATTCGCAATGCCTACCAGGCCACGCCCGAGCGGGTAGCCCGCGCTCGCCAGCTCAGCGACGAGACGCGCGCCCGCGTCCATCTCTGGCGGGCTGGACTGGTGGCGCGTTACCAGCATGAACTTCCCGATCGGTTGTCGCCCGCCGAAGCATTACGCCTGGAGCGTTACGTGAAGCAGCGGCTGGCCCGCTTCGACGAAGAGCGTCAGCGATTGCTTGAGCGCATTCAGGTGCAGCAGACCGAGCGGGCGCAGGTGGCGCAGCGATTGAAAGGGCTCCCTTCCTTGACGTTCGTCCATTATCTGGCCTACCTGCTTCGGTTGCAGACGCTGCCCACGCAGGAGCAGGCACCTGTCCCCTCGGTATCACCTCCCCCGTTGGCTGCTCACCCGCCACAGGTTACGGTCTCCGTCGCTTTCGATGAAGATCGGCCCTGGTGGGAGCAGGGAGAATAACCACGTCGGGCTGTCGGATGCCGAGAAAGCAACCAGAAAGTGCAGCGGGATCCCCGTCTCGGTACTTCCTCCGGAAGCCGTTATGCTTCCGAGGTTTCATGAATCCGTCGGTCGTTCTGAAGCAGATGCTCTGGCGCGGGGTGCGAGTCCGGCCAGAAAAAGAAAGCGGCGTTCGGACAGGACGGGCCGTTCGCAAAAGCCGGTGCCTTGCAGCGGGGCAGAACAACCCGCTATTGCCGCACTTCCACCCGGTAGCGCCCGATCAACCGACGACCCGGCTCGTCCGACAACCGTATGTAAAGATGAAACGCCTCGTCCCGTCCCAACACCAATCCAGGCAACGCTAAAGGTTGCTGCCATTGACCTGAAGTGGCAACAACAACACCATACGGCTCCACTTTCCGGTCGTCCCAGCCCCGCATCTCAAAATAAAGCGGCCTCAAGTTGAAAAAATGCGCCAGCACCAGCGTGTCCCCTACAAAAAACACGCGCTTCATGAATGAACTCTGTAACATCAGGTCGTTGAACCGCTCCCGGTCGTTTACTGCCAGCTCCGCCCGCATCGCTTCCGGAGGAGTTCGCCAGGCAGGATGTTGCAGCGCGATCCGCCGGATCAATTGTCCCTCCCGCTCTCTTAGAATGTATAGTTGCAACTCTGGCGCCAGATCGTAGACCACTGCGGCCAACCGCTGCGATAGCAGGACATCCACCGCGGCACGGCGCGGCACATAGTTGCCCTCCTGGTAGATCTGAGGATATTCTCCAAACCGATAAACAACGCGCGTCAACCCCGTGTCGACCACCGAAAAAGCACGGGTTTCCGGACAAGCCGGCTCAAACCATGACGAGCACGGCTCATCAATAGCCCCGGAGGGTATTACAATGTGTGCTGCATCTAATGAACGAAACCCCGAATTGAGCCAGTATCCCTCCGGCAGTTGGGGACGATCTATAAAATGTCCTGCCCGGGTAAAGCGACTGACCTGACTGTACTCCTGCTGCACATAGACCAGATCACCATGGACCAGCACCTGAGCGACCCGGTAAAGCGTGCCCGGCTCCTCCGTACCCGGCCGGCCGATAACCTGCACCGGACGTCCCAGACTGTCAAAGACCACCACCATCCGTAACCGGAGATCAGGCACATACAATCGGAACGGCTGCCCTTCCACTTCAACCCATAGGAACTCCCCCAGAAACAGCGTATCCGGCTCCTGGAGCCGAATCGTGTCAACCAGCACCAGCTCGGCCCGGAGCTCGGCGGGCTTTTCCACGCCGCATCCACACAGAAGGGCCCCGATGGCCACAACCCACAGCCACCAGAGCCCCTTAGTAATACTCCGCGCCATCAATTATCAAATGGATTTTACAGCTTATCTGCCTGGTTTATATAGGAGCAGTGACGTCGGAACGCTTTGCTGGCGGAAGCCCTGCCCTATACTCTTTAAAGAGGATATAGCTTAGATCTATGAACAACACCATCAGCAAGATATAAGACCATACAGGGAAATCATGTACCGCAAGCACACGCAAGGCGAAGACAAATATTGCTAATGCAAGCGTCTCCGCCATAAGAAAGATAGGTAGAGATAGCGGACGAGGACGAATATCGCCCCGCACTTTACGGCCCAATAAATACACCAACCATCCTATTAATGGAGATAGTGCAAGGATTATCACTTCTGGAACTATATTCCACACAACATAGGTCATAAATGCACTTGCGGATAGAACAAATATGGTTACGTGAAGTAAATGTTTTTTTGTATTCATTGTTATCTTATGTTTGTTTTAAATGTGTTATGCCTGAGAACATACTACCGCTCCGATCACTCCTATTGCAAATCCCACCAAAGCAGTGGTTCCAGCTGAAACTCCACCAAGTGCTAATGCATACCCTATCCAAGCACCATATTATGCATCAGTATACGGATTTTCCCAATATTCCTCCACAGACAAGACGGCGTCGCTACATCCAGAATTACCCAGCAATCCGGCGATTAACATCGCTGAGATAAGGAGCACATTCTTCCAGTACTTCATAAAACACCTCCTTTTATTTTTGTTTTGGGGTACAAGAAGGCCATCAGGCTTTATCACGAAGATAGTCGGCTAACAGCAACCGCATAGCGCCACGCCAGCGCCCGGCTCCGGTCTTCCAGAATCCCCACCACTTGAAAGCCCAGTGCCTGCGCCCCCTCCACCCAGAACGCCGCCGTGCGTGCCACCGTCTGACC
>Ga0256839_1004543_pt1 | contig 13458 bp, 13 predicted proteins | sample 354166metaG_FD_185968 | JGI IMG/M metagenome (GOLD analysis project Ga0256839, IMG submission 185968) | Hydrothermal vent microbial communities from Mid Atlantic Ridge, Atlantic Ocean - 354-166 | ecosystem: Environmental > Aquatic > Marine > Hydrothermal vents | place: Atlantic Ocean: Mid... | reverse complement strand
ATCCAAACATTTTTTACCTTTTATACTTTTTTACCTACTATACTTTTCTTCGCCATTGACTATGGTTGTTATGATACTAAAATTTTTATCAAATATCACTATATCTGCATCATACCCTTGTTTTAGCGTCCCTTTTGATATACCTAGTTTTTTTGCTGGTGTCCTAGTCACTGTTTTTACTATATCTACAAAATGCATAGATGTATGTTTTTTCATATTCAATAAAGCTTCATTCATTTTAAGTACTGAACCTGCTAAGGTACCATCATCTAAAAGAGCTTTCCCTTCTGCAACTTCGACCTTACGTCCACCTAAATCATACATACCACACTTCATACACCCAGCACGCATAGCATCGGTAATGAGGATGAGTTTATCTTTTTTATTTTTTTGCACAAGTTCAAGCACCGAGGGGTGTGTATGCACAAGGTCTGCAATGATGTCACAGGTGACACCTGAATCAAAAACAGCTCCCACTACCCCTGGTTTTCTATGATGATATGGGTTCATCGCATTAAACAGATGTGTAACATGTGATACTCCCCATAAAAAGCTCTTTTTACTTTCTTCATAGCTAGCATCAGAATGCCCTATGCTTAACACGATATAAGGGTATTCTTTCACTATGAACTTAATAAATTCTGCACTCTCTTCAAGCTCTGGTGCAAGGGTAATCATCTTCACTATATCCATATAGTTTTCTATAAGGTTAAAGTTTGGAGGTTGGATATGTGACTTGTCTTGTGCCCCATTTTTTTTGACATTTATAAAAGGACCTTCAAGATGTACGCCTAAAATATTTGCTCCCGTTACAGATGTATAAAATTTCTGCACAGTGTATAAAGCCTTGTCAATCTCTTTAGGTGACATTGTCATAGTTGTTGCCAAAAATGAAGTTGTCCCTGTTTGCACAAGCGTAGTAGAAAGTGTTTCTAATGCTTCAAAAGTTGCATCCATGACATCTGAACCACCTGAACCATGTATGTGTATATCAATAAACCCTGCACTTACATAGTTGTTTTTTGCATCTATAACTTCCAAGTTATTGTTATCTATATTGTCATCTATTTTTACAATTTTATTGTCAAAGTATAGTATTTTTCCTTCTATGATGTCATCGCCAACAATCAATTTTCCATTAATAATAGCTTTCATGTTAAGCACTTATGTAAGTGTATCATTCTTCAATTTATCTTTAAGTACACGTTTTAAGATTTTTCCTGTAGCATTTTTTGGTAATGCATCTATGATATAAATTTGTTTTGGTATTTTATAATTTGCAAGATGTTCTTTCATATATTTTTTTAAAGCCATTTCATCTAAGTACTGCACATCTTCTGCTAACTCTATATAAACTACAGGAACTTCTCCACTCTTCTCATCAAATATACCAACAACTGCAGACAAACCTACTCCAGCAAACCCATCCACCACATCTTCTATCTCACGAGGGTAAATATTGATACCTTTAGAGATGATAAGGTCTTTTTTTCTATCTACTATAAATAAAAAACCTTCATCATCCATATATCCTACATCACCCGTAAGTAGCCAACCATTAACAAGCGTTTCTTCCGTAGCTTCAGGTAAATTCAAGTATCCTTGCATCACGTTGTCACCATTGACAATAATATCGCCAATGCCTCCTCTAGGAACCTCATCCATATCTTCGTCTACTATTTTCATTTTATACCCATAAAGTGCAGTACCTACTGAGCCAACTTTTTGTTTTTTGAAAGTATTCATACACACAGCTGGACTAGCTTCACTTAAACCATAGCCTTCAAGTAGTGTAGCTCTTTTAAACTTTTTTGCCATAGCATCCAGTGTTTTAGGCTGCAGTGGAGCAGCTCCCGATATGAAAGCTCTTATTTTATTGAACCACATAAAGTACCATGGTAGTTTTGCTTTAGCCAAGGCATTATAGACATCAGGTATACCAAAAAAGAGAGTCACTCGTTTTGTTAGCGTTTGTTTGAAAATATTTGAAAATGGTTGTATAGATTTTATGATGACTATACTTGCACCAACATATAGTGGGAGCATCACTCCTATAGAAAAAGTAAAAGAATGGAACATGGGTAAAAATACAATCGCCCTATCTTTTGATTTGACATTTATAGTTCTTTTCCCTGACTCAGTATTAGAAAGAACATTTTTATAGGTCAGCATAGCACCTTTTGGTTTACCCGTAGTACCAGAAGTGTAAATAAGTACTGCAATGTCACCTAATGTTTTTTCTGTTGCATCAGTAGCAGTACTTGGTTGCACTATTTCATTAAAACTTTGCAACCCATCTTCTTCTCCTACTTCACCTTCCCATAATATATCGCTACATAGAATAGAGGCAAGACTATTGTCAACAACCTTCTTATATATCGTTGACGCTATTAAAAATGTACTTTCACTGTTTTCTAAAATATAGCTAAGTTCTTCTTCTTTCAAAAAGGTATTGATAGGTACTAGAATAGCTCCCAATTTAGCCACAGCAAAAATACTATAGATGAACTCAGGAGAATTACGTAAAAAAAGTGCAACCCTATCACCCTCCTTTACCCCTTTATCACTTAAATATGCTGCAAGATTATCTACTTGTTCTAAGATGTCACCATAAGTAATTTTTGTATTGTCTACAAGAAGTGCTACTTTATTTTTACGCTTTTTTGCTTGAAAGAGGATGAGTTCATAAAAGTTATCAAAAGGATATGCCATCTTAGAACTCGTACGCTACGCCTATGGTAGTCAGGAATGCTCCACCACCACCAAAGCTACCACCTTTTGCCAAAATAGGATTCACAGTATTAACCCCTGGCGCTAGAGAAACACCTTCTTTTGCTGTATGCAAAAGTGCTGCTCCCCAAGAAAGATTTTCTGTTTGTTTATAACGAAAGCCCATAGAAAATATCTTTGCATCACCATCTGGGAGTTCAAACCCTAATGTCTCCAAAGGTACAGGTGTTTCATCTAAGGCAAAACCTAACATCATTGTAAGTTTATTATCCATTGATACAGTCGCACCAAACCTAAATGTATTAGTATCTTTCCAATTTTTGGCAGTAATAGGTAAATTTGTATTTGTAAATTCTAGCTGCTTATATGCTGACCAATAGGTTTTTTCATATACTGCTTCAAGTGTAAATGTATTATTCCATGTTTTAGCAACAGCCACATTTAATGTAGCTGGTAAAGGGATAGACACGCCCGCGTCACCAGTTACTGTTGTTCCCGTAGGAGCTCCTATTGGGTAGTTAATAGTAGCTGTACCTTCTTCTTGAAGATCTACCTTAGACCTATATGTTACAGCCATATGTATATCTGACGTTGGCTTATAAGTCATGGCTACGTTATAGCCAAATTCAACCGTATCGCCTTCCATATTTACTTTTAAAGGACTTCCTAGCCCTGATGCATCATTTTTTACTATACCCTCACTGTAAATCAATCTTACCCCAGCTGCAACAGAAAAATTATCCATAACTTTATAGGCTATAGAAGGATTGAGTTCTATGATTTTCAAAGTAAACTCTTGGGCAAATGCTTTTTGGAAAGGCGTTTCCCATTTTTTTGTAGATCCTCCAGGTACAGTCAAAGAAACACCCCATCTAAAATCTCCTAGAGGTGCAGAGACATAATGTAAAGCCGGGATAAGACTAGTCTCTGCCTCCGATTCTCCTGAAGCTGCCCCTAAAGAGTAAGTAATTTTTGGAGCAACTATCACAGTACCTGCACCCTCAACATATTGGTTTTCACCCATAAAGACCATATTAGCAGGATTAAAATACGTAGTATCTGCTCCACTTGTATGTGCAATGTATGCTGCTCCCAATGCCATAGAATTAAGAGATTGTTGTGGGATTTTATACCCTCCTGCTACAACTACTCCTGATGTAACAACACTTAATGTCAACCCTTTTACTAGTCTTCTCATATTTTACTCCTCCTATTTAAAATTTACTCTTGTGAAAAAGCATATAATGCCTTAATTTCTTCTGCCCAAATGGATTCATCAATTGTTTCTAAGACAAGTGGGATATCATCCATACGCTCATCCTGCATAATAAACCTAAAAGTATCCCAACCTAACTCGCCTTGCCCTAAAGAGTGATGCCTATCTACTCTTGAACCCAGTTTAGGTTTAGAGTCATTTATATGCATTCCCATAAGATACTCAAACCCTACTATATTCTCAAAAGCATTCATGGTTTCATCATACGCTTCTCTGCTTCTCAGGTCATACCCTCCGGTAAAGGTATGACAAGTATCCAGACAAATACCTACACGTGTTTTATCTTCTACTTTATCTATAATATGTGTCAAATGCTCAAATTTATACCCTAAGTTACTCCCCTGTCCAGCAGTATTTTCTATGACCAGTTTTACATTGGAGTCTTTTGTTGCTTCTATTGCCATATTTAATGACTCAGCTATCACATCTAGACATTCTAGTTCTGCTTGCATGATTTTATCTGCATATGCTGGGTCTTTTTTAGGTACTTTGACAAGGTGAGAACCTGGATGAAAGTTTAGTCTATCGAGTCCTAATATGTGACAACGTTCTAGCTCATCTATAAATGCTTCTCTTGATTTTTCAAGTTTCTCTACTTCTGGATGTCCAAGATTTATCAAGTATGAATCATGAGGTAAAATGTGCTTAGGTAAAATGCCTGACTTTTCTAAATTTTGATGAAAAGCATCAATCGTTTTTGTTTCTAGTGGTTTAGCAAGCCACTGTCTTTGATTTTTAGTAAAAAGAGCAAAAGCCTTTGCCCCTATAGCCATAGCATTCAGGGGGGCATTATCTACACCTCCACTCGCACTTACATGTGCTCCTACAAACTTCATGACCCCATCCTCTTCACTTTAATTGATATATTATTAATTGTATCGTGAAACATAATTTCTTTATTTAAAACACTGTAACGTATATTAAATTTATGAGGCTCAACGATATTTTGAGTAAAGCCGTTACGTTTTTTCATCAATCCTTTTGCATTAAAAATTGGTTTTCCTCTAAATATATTTTCTATAATATCTTCAGGATATGTCTGGTTTAGCACCTTCTTATTAAAATGCTTTTTACTCATACATGCTAAAAAACTCATACACACATCTTCACTTGAGATTTTCAGTGTCATAAGTGCTTTTCCACTTCCATAAATTTCTATTTTCATCTCATCATTATTTTGATACATGAACCCTAAATCTGCATACTTAAAAGTAGGTGTTTTGAACATTATAAATACACTTTCTTGTTTCTCGTACTCTTTTGTAGTACAGCTATTGAGCAAGATAAGTACAAAAAATAAGTACAGAGATTTTCTATATCGTATCATTTTATTTATTTCCTTATTTTTTGCTAAAGTATACACTATTTTAAGAGTGATTTAAGCACCCAATGAGTAAAATTGCGTCCACAAGTTGCAAATGGCCCCTTCGTCTAGCGGTTAGGATCCATGGTTTTCATCCATGTTACAGGAGTTCAATTCTCCTAGGGGTCACCACTTACAGCTTGTTATTTTTAAAATGTTGGCCCCTTCGTCTAGCGGTTAGGATCCATGGTTTTCATCCATGTTACAGGAGTTCAATTCTCCTAGGGGTCACCAACAAACTATTTTTAACCATATCATTTTACAATCATTCTAAATTTTACTATAATATCTTAAAAAAGAGTTCTTCTATGATTCGTACATTTTTCTTTACTTTGCTATTGTCATTACCCCTTTCTGCTGTTGCTTCTACACTTTACACTGTAGAACTTACAATTTATATGGATAAGAAGGCTCTTAATACGGCATTATCTAAGTTTCCCCCCGCACTGCATAAAACCATTGTGATTGAAAAAAACAATGACAAATTCCATATAAAAACACTATTGACAAAAGATAAAAAGCTATTGACAACACTGTTGCCAAGCTATCAAAAAGTTTTTTCTGATGCCTTTATTGACACGTTTACCCCTCCTGTCACAGTAGTTAAAAAGCCAGTGAAGTTACCTAAAAAAGTAACACAAGAACAAAATACTACTAAAGAGGAAAGTACCTTTAACGCATTACTACAAAATAAGACATTTTATCTTTCACCCGTATTAAAAGTAGGTGAAAATAAAAAGTTTTTAATCACGGTAACCTTTACTGACTCAAATGTAACCTACACTCCTATTTTAGGGAAAGTACCGCCTATGACTGCACTTTATAAAGTAGAAGATAATAAATTATTTTTATACCAAAAAGGATTATTCAATCCTAAAGTTTATAGCCAACTTGAAAAAAATACATTTAAATACCATCTTATAAGTTCATGGATTGATAATCAGAGAGTGAAAAATTTACGTTACTACCTTAATTTGCATGATGCAAAGGCATATTTAAATTCGCTGTAATGATAGTTAAATGTTAAGTAATGAAGTGGTGGAGAATATCGGGATCGAACCGACGACCTCTTCGCTGCCAGCGAAGCGCTCTCCCAGCTGAGCTAATTCCCCTGAGATTTTTAAAAAAGTATTTTATCATAAGGCAGGTAAAACCTACCTCATTCCTTACGGTAGCTAAGCCTGTCGAAGCTATGAACGTTCTGTGATTTCTAGTAAGTGGTAACCGAACTGTGTTTGTACTGGACCGTGTACTACACCTACCTCATCATTAAAGACTACTTTGTCAAACTCTGGTACCATTTGTCCTTGACCAAAGCTTCCTAATGCTCCACCATCTTTACCTGATGGACATGTAGAGTTGTCTTTTGCTGCTTGTTCAAAGGTGATTTCACCTGCGTTTATCTTTTCTTTTAGTTTTTTACAGAGTGCTTCGTCACTTACGAGTATATGTCTTGCTGATGCTGTTTCCATTGTCTTTCCTTTAGGTTAAATTCATATCAAATGTGACAAGTTCACCACGTTTGAGTTTGGGTATTATATCTGTCTTTATCTTACGAATAAGAAAACTTTTTTTAGCAAAAGGTATACTTGTATCTGAGACTATATTTTTGAGTTTTATGTCGTAATGTTTTATGAGAAAATTCTGTAAAACATTTTTAAGTTCTTCCTCATCCATGACCTGAAATGTCTCGTCTACAGACAGCCCAACCAACTGTGGATGTTCTTTTTGCCCTTCTAAAAGTGCAGAAAACAGTCCCGCATACTGTCCAAACATACTTACATCTACAACATTCAAAACCATATCTATGAGTTCTGGTTTTTCTATAAGTGTTTTCAAAATGCCTAACTGGGCAACATCATCTCTACGTTCAGAAAAGTTATCTCTTGCTTGAGCAACATTGGCTTGTTTGCCAAAGAGTGCAGGTGACACACCTAGCACTGTGGATGCCAAAGGTATATATGCATCTTTTATAATCTGACTAAGCCCTTCTAAAAACTGTTTTACCGCACCAAAAGCTGCTTCTTTTGCTCTAGGATTATTGAGGTCATAGCCTTCACATATTTTCTCTATAACAAAAGGAATGAGAGGTTTTGCACCACGTAACAGTGTGGCTACTTTTTCACTCTGCCCCTTGGCTATGAGGTCTGCAGGGTCTTGTTCATCAGGGAAGAGTACCACTCCTCCATCAAAGCCTGCTTTGCTTAGCATGTCTGCAGCCTTGAGGGCTGCGGCTATCCCCGCCTTGTCTCCATCGTAAGCTAGAATAATTTTAGGTTCCCCTTTACGAAGCATAGGTAAATGCTCTGTGGTTAATGCTGTTCCCATACCTGCAACAGCTTCTGTGAAGCCCGCTTGATGGAACATCACGACATCTAAGTACCCTTCGCAAACAATGAGCTTTTTATTTTTATAAATACTCTCTTTTGCCAAGTGATACCCATAGAGTAGACGTGACTTGTTAAAAAGTTTGGTTTGAGGAGAATTGATATACTTAGCAGGATGATTGGTAATCGTTCTGCCCCCAAAGCCTACTATGCCCCCACTCGTAGAATGTATAGGAAAAGTAATACGCTCCACCAAACGTGCATAAAACCCTTGAGCATTTTCACTTTGTGCAATGATGCCTGCTTCCATTGCCTTAGGTAAGGGCAAATGTGCATTATTCAGAAAAGACATCACTTCTGAACCAGAGGGAACGTACCCAATCTCAAATTTCTCTATGGAACTTTGACTTACCCCACGCTCAAGCAAATAGCTCATAGAGGTTTGGTTCTGACTTAATTTTTTAACATACCACTGTCCTATGGCTTCTAGTACTCGTTTTGCATCGGAGTAATCTGATGTACCTTTAGTGTATGTTAAAGAAAAGTTAAACATATTGGCAAGTTTTTCTATGGATTCTGGATATGTCAGTTTTTCAAGTTCCATTAAAAACTTAATGCTATCCCCCCCTACTCCACAACCAAAACAATGATAAATTTGCTTAGAGGGACTTACCACAAAAGAAGGTGTTTTTTCTCCATGAAAAGGACAGTTAGCTTTATAGTTAGCCCCTGCTTTTCGTAGTTCTACAAAAGAGCCTACAACATCAATAATATCGATACTATTTTTAAGGGATTCAATGGAAGCATTATCAATCATAAAGGCATTATATCTAATTCGCTATAATTTATTGACACAATTACTTAAGGATACTTTTGGAACCTATTTTACCAGCGTACAATGATCCCCTCTTTAGCATATTACTTATAATAACTTTGGGACTTATCATTGCTGTATCTACCTATGGATGGGGTATATATAAACAGCAAAAAGAAAAAGGTAATCTCCTTAAATTTTTAGATAAATTTGACTCCTCAGAATGTGCACTCGATACGGATAAAATGCCTTTTGAAATACATATGCTAAGGCCTTTAACACTCTTAGCCAAAGCATTTGAAACTGCGGGAGAGTACCATAAAGCTATTTCTATCTATCTCTACCTTATCAAAAACATTTCAGATGAACCTGGGAAAACAGAGCTTATGGAACGCCTAGGGAATACCTATTTGCATGCTGGTTTTTTAGAGCGTTCAAGGAGTATTTATACTGATATTTTACGTAAAAAACCTCGTAATGTAAAAGTACTTTATCAGCTAGGCATCGTCTATGAGATGATGCATCAATACAAAAAAGCTCAAGAAATACTCCCCCCTCTTGAACTCCTCGATGAAAATACCTATGTACTTAAAATGTTTTTAGATTTACTGCAAATACAAGACAACAAGTCTAGTACCACAGAGCATAAAATAAGACGGCTCAAACATATCTTAGAAGAAGAGCCAAAACTTTACCGTGAAGTTATATCTGCTTTGCTAAGACTTGACATTAAAGCAGCATGGGAAGTGATAGACCCCTCACGCATAAAAGAGATACTTGACATACTCTGGTTCTTACCAAATTCACAACTCGATTTAGATATAATCCAAGCCAATAATGAGCTTCGTACTCTTTATTATGCAAAGGGATATCTACAAAAACCCTCAGATGAACCTTGGGAAAGTGGTATTTTTGCACTAGACCTATTGGCAACAGCTAGGCAATATGGATTTGATGAGGGAGAGTTACATTTTTCTTATTTATGTAAAAAGTGTAAACAAAGCTTCCCCATGAGCTTTAAACGTTGTCCAAACTGTATGGCAATACATTCCGTAAAAGTGGAGGAAAACATTGAAAAAGCAAGTCCGCAAACAGATTACTCTTTACTCTGATGGGTCGAGCCTTGGAAACCCCGGTCCTGGCGGATATGGTGGGATTTTAGAATATAATGGCAAACGCAAAGAGTTCTCTGGGAGCAATATCCATACCACAAACAACCGCATGGAACTTCAAGGGGTAATAGAAGGGCTAAAACTTCTGAAAGTTCCTTGTGACGTGGAAGTGATATCAGACAGTTCTTATGTCGTTAAAGCTATCAATGAATGGCTGGAAGGATGGGTTCGTAAGAATTTTGCAAAAGTTAAAAATGTTGACATGTGGAAAGAGTACTTAGAGGTAGCAAGTATCCATAATGTAAAAGGTACTTGGGTTAGAGGTCATAATGGACACCCAGAAAATGAACGCTGTGATGCGTTAGCAAGAAATGAAGCAGAACGCATCAAAGCTACTTTATAAAAAGGATATATAAATGAACGATTACAGTCACTTAGAAAAAAGGCTGAACTATACATTTAAAGACAAGCAATTGATTATTGAGGCTTTGACACACAAGAGTCATAAAAAGCCTTACAATAATGAGCGGCTTGAATTTTTAGGGGACGCTGTACTAGACCTTATTGTGGGAGAGTATCTCTTTACAAGGTTTCCAAAATCAGATGAGGGAATCTTATCAAAAATTCGTGCATCTCTTGTCAATGAAAGTGGATTCACTTTACTTGCTCGTAAACTTGACTTAGGTTCTTATATTTACCTCTCACTTGCTGAGGAGAACAATAAAGGAAGAGATAAACCTTCTCTTTTATCCAATGCCTTTGAAGCCATTATAGGTGCTGTTTACCTTGAGGCTGGGCTGGAGACTGCTAAAAATATATCTATCAAGTTACTTGAAGAGTCTCATCCTAAAATTGATTTACAATCTTTGTCAAAAGATTATAAAACAGCTTTACAAGAATTAACCCAAGCAACACATGGTGTCACCCCTAATTATGAGATGCTTGGTTCTTCTGGACCAGACCACCTAAAAGAGTTTGAAATAGCTATTATACTTAATGACAAAACTATTGCCTCAGCAAAAGGTAAAAGTAAAAAAGAAGCGCAACAAAAAGCAGCACAAATAGCCCTGAAAGCCTTAAAGGAATCAAAAAAATGAATACTTTTGGAAAAAAACTCACCCTTAGTACCTTTGGAGAGTCTCATGGAAAAGCTCTAGGGTGCATACTCGATGGTGTTCCTGCTGGACTTAGTATAGATGAAAACTTTATACAATCTGAACTAGACAGACGTAAACCAGGAAAATCAAAATTAGAAACGGGACGAAAAGAAGATGATAAATTTGAAATCTTATCTGGAGTCTTTGAAGGGCTAAGTACTGGTACCCCCATCGCCATGATAATATTCAACACTAACCAAAAGTCTAAAGATTATGAAAATGTAAAAGACCTCTTTCGTCCAGGACATGCTGACTTTACCTACTTTCATAAATACGGACTACGTGACTACCGTGGAGGTGGACGTTCTTCTGCTCGTGAGACAGCAGCACGTGTCGCTGGTGGTGCCATAGCAAAACTGATGCTCAAAGAACTAGGTATTGAAATACAAGCAGGGCTTTGTGAAGTAGATGGCATAAAAGGAGAGGTCCAGGATTTTGTCCATGCCAGAACTTCAAAACTGTATGCCCTTGACCCCGCAGTAGAAGCAGCACAAGAGCAGGCTATTTTAAATGCCAAAGACAAGCATGACTCTGTAGGTGGTGTAGTACTCACCACTGCGACTGGTGTGCCAATAGGACTAGGAGAGCCTCTTTACTACAAACTCGATGCAATCCTTGCTGAAGCTATGATGGGCATCAATGCAGCCAAAGCGGTGGAGATAGGAGATGGCATAGCCAGTACCCATCTCAAGGGAAGCCAAAATAATGATGCAATTACAGTCAATGGTTTTGCCTCAAACCACTCTGGTGGGATGCTTGGTGGTATTAGTAATGGCGATACCATCATCGTTAAAACACACTTTAAACCCACACCTAGTATCTTTCAAGAACAAGACACCATTACCACTAACAATGAAGAGGTAAAATGTAACCTAAAAGGGAGGCATGACCCTTGTGTTGCCATTCGGGGGACAGTGGTATGTGAGGCGATGATGGCACTTACCTTAGCTGATATGACACTGCTTAATATGGGTAAGAAAATGGAACATTTAACAAATATTTATAAAAGGATAAACAAATGAAAAAAATAGGATTAGGACTTGTAGCTCTCATACTAGTAGCAGCTATCTATTACTTTACCGTTGGTGCTTCTCAACTCACTGAAGAGATTAAAGTACAGGTAAATACGCAACTTACTTCTTTAGAAAAAGAAGGTTTTAGCATAGAAGAGAGGAAAATTGAAGAGGAAAAAGAACATTTTATCATCTCCTTTGATGACCCTAAAAAAATATCTGCTTTCTTGTATCGACAAGGGATACAACTAACGGCAGAGGACGCAGAGGTACTTAAAGGACTTAAAGTAGGTGTAGATGCACATTATTTACCAGATACATATTCTTCAGTCTCTTTTGATATCTACCCTAGCACATTACCCGAAATATTTACTTCATCTGCCAATGCTGACAACAAACAAGTTTTAGCAGAAATACAAAAAATGTTAGATAAAAAAACATTTCTTATGCATGTTGCAATCAATAAAACTGCTAGTGGGTTTAAAGGTACCGTCGCAGATATTAACGAAACTATCAAAGATGAAGAAACTGTCAATTTACGATTAAAAGGTCTCACCTTTAATGGTGACATACAAGGAAATGCTATACATAGCTTTAAGCAGACACTAGAAAGTTTCTCTGTATTTATGTCGGATGAAATAAAGGTTTCTTTCTCCGATGTAAAAAGTGATTACAAAATTACAGGTAAAACACTGTATGACTATACAACACACTATACTATTACGAATATACTCGTAGATATAAAGTCTGAATTAAAAATAGCTATACAAGATATAGATGTCCTCTCTACTTCTATCGTGAAAAATAATCTCGCTTCAGGAACCATAAAAACACTGGTTACGCATACAAATATAACTGATGGGAAAGAGCCCTATGATTTAGAAAATTTTATCTTTGAAATGAGAGCCTCTAACATTGATATCACTGCGATAAATAAAATGCAAAAAGCTGACCTCTCTGATGAAAAAGTGATGAATGATATTTTAAAACAACTTTTTTCAAAAGGTGTAGAGTTTGAAATTTCTACTTTATCTTTAGAAAGTATTGAAAATGATGGACAAAAGATAGATGGTTTTGGACTAGGCGCGAAAGTAGCACTGCACAAAGACTTCGATGTATTAGCTTTAGAAAGAAACCCATTATCAGCTCTTAGGACTATAGATGGCGATGTAAAGCTTGAATTTTCAAAAGAGTTATATGAACTTATAGCACAACAACCCCAGGCAATGATGGCACTCATGATGTTCCCACCAAAAGATGAAAATGACAAGAAACAGTACACACTTAAGCTACAAAATGGCAAGTTTACCGTCAATGGGAAACCTATAATGTAACTCCTCTACTATTAAGAGAGTCGATAGCTTCACTTTTCCAACCTCTCACTTTTGGATGAAACAGTAGATTCATCCAAACACTTCACCTTGAACGTCCTACGATGTATATCACACCTGCCATACTTAGCTAATGCCTTCATGTGGGCTTTAGTTCCATATCCTTTATGTTTTTCAAAACCATACTCTGGGTACTCTTTTGAAAAAGCTAGGGTCTAGTAAACTTTAAGAGCCAAAAAGGTATCTTAAAGCATGGCTACACCGAACAAAAACAAGTACTCAAAAGGTACGCATATTTCAGAGCGTAAATTTAGGCAATTAATTAAGTGTTTTTC
>Ga0256839_1004542_pt1 | contig 13460 bp, 15 predicted proteins | sample 354166metaG_FD_185968 | JGI IMG/M metagenome (GOLD analysis project Ga0256839, IMG submission 185968) | Hydrothermal vent microbial communities from Mid Atlantic Ridge, Atlantic Ocean - 354-166 | ecosystem: Environmental > Aquatic > Marine > Hydrothermal vents | place: Atlantic Ocean: Mid... | reverse complement strand
TCGCTCAACGAAGAAGGCTACCCGACCCTTTCACCGACCCTGACCCTGGGCATCTCCGACCGCCAGAGCAGCCTGCCCTGCGAATCCCTGCAGCTGCATTCAATCGATCAGGAAGCGGAGGAGATTCAACACTGGGTGGACTGGGCCGTGCAGCACGGGTACCGCAGGATTCAGCTCATCGGTCACAGCGCCGGCAGTGTTTCCGTGGTGGCCTACCTCGACCGGTACGCCGACAGCCTCCCTGATGCCGTCACCCGAGCCATTCTGATCAGCCTCACCCATTTCGGCCCGAATCGACCGGCCGCTTTCGAAACCGCCGAGCTGGCCACCCGGGCACGCCAGCTGCTCGAGCAGGGCCGGAACGAGCCGGTGGAACTCGCACTGGCATTCTGCGAGAAATACCCGGCACGACCCAGTGACTACCTGAGCTATCTGAACTACAGCGCAGAGCGCATCCAGACAATCCTCGCCGAGTCGCCCGTGCAAACCCATGTGGTTCTGGGCAGCAAGGATTTCCGCATCGGCCAGCACTGGATCGAGCGGCTCAAAACCCACAGTGCCCGCGTCCGAGTCATCGAAGGCGCCAACCATTTCTTCGATCAGTCCCACGAGTTCGACCTGCTGGATACCGTAAGCGAGATCATCGAAGCCCCCTGAACTCGCCATGGCCTTCCGACCCCTATCCATCAACCACTACACGCTCGGCTTTCTGCTGCTGATCGCGCTGATGTTTACCGGAACGGCCTGGCTCGGCTTCCGCAGTATCGAGGATGCGGGCAAAAGCCTGGAACAGCATCGGTACCAGGCCGGCCACCAGGAGCTGAAGGAGTCGCTCGAAGCCTTGATCGCCGACCTGAACCGGCTGGCCGGTCAGCTTTCCGAATGGGACGAACTGTTTCAGCAGATCGATCAGCCGACCTATTACAGCTACTGGCGGCAACACCGCCTGCTTTCAGCCGGCAAGCTGCCGATCATGGTCGATCAGGCCGAGCTCTACGATGCCAGCGGAAAAGTCCTCGGCGAGTTCACCAACAGCCCCTTCCCCGTCCGTATCGACCCCAACACGCTGCACCCTGAACTGCGTATCGAGGGGCCAGGCATCTGGCTCTATCACTACCTGCCGCTGCGCCGTGGCCCGGACCAGCCGGTACGCGGCTGGCTCGGCTTGCGCATCGATCTGATCCCGGCGCTGCAACAGCGCTACGACTTTCGCGAACTGGACGAAACCAGCTTCAAGCTGCTGCCCGGTTCGGATGGCACCCTCAACACCGATCAGCTGCCACAACGCCTGGACTACAATCTCAAACCCAACCCGGGCGCCAGCGAACTGCTCGAGATCGTGCGCCGCTCGGTGTGGCAACTGGCCGCCGTCATCGGTCTGCTGTCGCTGCTGTTCTACATCCTGATGGCGCAGGTGCTTGGACGGCCATTGCGCAACATTTCACAGTACATTGACCGCCTGCATGACCGTGGGCAGGGACCGGCGGAACCGCCACGCTCGCTGCTGCCGATTGCAGAGCTGGAAAAGGTCCGCGCATCGCTGATCGCCTATGACGCCGACCTGCGCAAGGCACAGCAGGATCTGGGCCGCAAGAACCGCGCACTCTGGAAGCTGGCCCACCACGACGCACTGACCGGCATGCTCAATCGCCGGGCCTTCGACCGCGACTGGAACGATGCCCGCCAGCTGCTGCGTCGGAGGCGCATCGAAATCGGGCTGGTGCTGTTCGATGTCAACCGCTTCAAGGCCATCAACGACACCTACGGCCACCAGACAGGCGACGAAGTGCTCAAGGCCATCAGCCACAGCATCCAGTCCACGCTGCGTCAGGGCGAGCAGCTCTACCGCATCGGCGGCGACGAGTTCGCCAGCATCCTCATCGGCACCAGTGCGGAAGACATGCAACGCATCACCCAGCGCTGCCTGGATGCGATCGAGGCCTACGATTTCGATGCCCTCGGCCTGCGCGAGACGGTGCGTGTCAGTTGTGGCATCGCCTATTGCCCGGCCAACGACCACCAACGGCTCGACAAACTGCAGTGGCAGGCCGATGTCGCCGTCTACCAGGCGAAGAAACCGGGGCGCCACGGCCCGGTGCTGTTCGAAGACGGCATGGCCGATGGCAGCCAGTCGATCTTCTCTTCATGGATCAATGAGGCGGTGTATCAGGCGGTGACGCACGGCGAAGGCATCGTTCTCTATTACCAGTCCATCGTCAACACCCGTAGCCTCGACATCGACTACTACGAATCCCTGCTGCGCATCCGCCACGAAAGCGGTTTCATCCCGCCGTCACACATTTTTCCGATCGTCCAGTCCCGGCAGCTGGAAACCGCGCTGGACCGCAGCGTGATCCACGAACTGGCCCGCGACCTCGAAAACCGCAAGTTCCAGGGCATCAATGGCGTCTCCATCAACCTCGCCGCCGAGTCGCTGGTACAGCCGGAGCTGGTGGAATGGCTTTCGCCATTGCGCCCTTTCCTGTCGGATTACCGCATCACGCTGGAAGTGACCGAAACCTCCCTGATCACCCACTTGGGGGCAGCGTCCAAACACCTTGAAGCCCTGCGGGAACAGGGCTTCAAGGTGGCACTGGACGATTTCGGCAGCGGCTACTCCTCGCTGCTCTACCTGACCCGCATGCCGGTGGACACCATCAAGTTCGACATTGCGCTGATTCAGGGAATGGAAGACGAACGCATCCATCAACTGGTGCGCGAACTGGTACGCATGCTGTCGGGCCTGGGCTACGAACTGGTGGCCGAAGGCATCGAGACCAAGGAAAGCTTCGACCGCGTCATTGACGCCGGCTTCACCCATGCCCAGGGCTTCTACCTCGACACGCCGAAGCGGCATCACGGCAAGTTGCCGTCCTCCTGAAGCGCTGCAATCGACTGCCGCAGTTCCTCGCTCATCCGGCCGTTGCGCTCGATCAGGCGTACTGCCTCATCACCATAGCGGCGCACCCACTGCAACAGCACCGGGGCGCTGACGCGCATCGAGGACTCCAGCTGCCGTTGCAGACGCTGAAGGCCCTCGTCGGACAGACGCCGCTCACGCGATACGCCCGGTTGCGGCCGGCCACTCACGGCAGGCGGTAGAAATTGCGGTCGGCGTGATAGATCAGTCCGTCTTCCACCGCCTCGCCCTGGAACATCGCGCGGAACAGTTCATGCAGGGCTGCATTGCCATTCACCGCGTCGCCCTTGAAGTAGCTGTGCTCGCTGCCAACACCCGGTGCCGGGGTGACATCGATATATCCGGCATTGGGGCTGTCCAACCGCCGCAGGTAATGGCCGAGCCGCGCCTTCTGTTCCTGCCCCGGCTTGCGCCGGGAAGCACGCAGGGCAAAATCATTCTCGTTGATCACCACATACACCCGCCGGCGCACATCCAGCTGCCCCACCCATTGGCGATGGTCCGCGTTGTTGGCATCGGCCGCGACCAGACAGATGTTGTCGAACACCAGGCGGGAGGTGACATTGTCGCTGGTCTTCAGCGTGTACTTGAACACATAGTTGCCCATGCTGTGACAGAGCAGGCTGATGCGTATCGGGCACTCCTTCTCCAGCAGTCGGGTGAACCAGGCATCCGCCGCCTGACGGTTGTCGGGAAACTTGCGGTCCGCCCGGCGGCGCAATTCCCCCTTGCGCTTGCCGGTGAGCAGCGAATGATAGAACTGAATCTTGCCCACCGCCCGGTTCAGCGCCGTGGCCGAGGCCCGGGCATCGGCCTTGTCGCTGAGGTAGGCCGCGGCTCCCGACAGCTTGCCACCGCCATTGGCCGGCCAGGTAAAGGGCACCACGATCACATCATGCAGCGACTCGATCTCCCGTGCCGCCTGCAGAACATCTTCCACATCGTTGTTGTACCCGTGCACAAACAGCAGGATCGACCGCTGCTCCGTCTGTGCCTGCTCGAACAGCTCACAGGCCACCTGCAGACTGCCGTACCAGGGCTGCGTCTCATCGATATCCAGATCGAAACGCCGCTTCAGATCGCGCACCGCGGCCTTCGACAGGCGGTCTGCCACTTCCGACACCTTCCACGAACGCGTCGTTCGCTCCACCTTCATCAACCTCAGCTCATTGGGGCCTTCCGTGTTCGGTTTCTTGCCGAATTTCTTCAGTCCGCGGCCACCCTTGATGATCTCGCGATTGGTAATCAGGTACATGACGGTGACTCCCTTTCCATTGGGTGACCCCATGGTACGCCCATCCGCTTCCGGCGTGAACCGCAACGAACCGGGCTTGCACCGCCCGAAACGGCCGGGTGACGGCAACGGGATCTCCGGGGCGGATCAGCCGCGCCCGGAGCGCGGCGAAATGCGCTCAGCGCAGCCCGCAGGGCCGAGGCGCAGGGACGCGCCGAGTCATCGAACCACCGACAACATGCCGTTCGATTCCGCAGCAGCAAACCGCCACAGCCAAGAATGAAAACCAGAGGATGGGGAAGGAGGAGGAAGTGGTGCCCAGGGGCGGAATCGAACCACCGACACGAGGATTTTCAATCCTCTGCTCTACCGACTGAGCTACCTGGGCGTCGAACGAAGCGCGTATTAAATAGATTCGACCGGTTCGAGTCAAGCCGGAATTGGCCCGAACCGGCCGTGGTCAAGGCTCAGAGATCGCCCTCGGCACCGGCGGTGATGATGGAGTAGATGTTGTTGCGTACCTTGAGGCCGAGCTTCTGCAGCTCCTTCGGCAGACCCGCCTCGCCCATGGTCTTGTCCATGTTGAGGGTGATCAGCCAGGGTTGCCCGCTGTCGTCCTCGACCAGGGTGATGCGGCAGGGCAGATAACCGGCAAAGGCCATGCTGTGCTTGACCATTTGTGCGGCAATCAGCGCATCGCAGAACTGGAAGATTTCAATGCGGTTTGAGGTTCCGCCCATCGCCTTGACCTGTTCCGAAAGCGGCATGTGTCCAACCAGTTTGAAATTGAGGAAGTTGGCGCGCAGTTTCATCGAATCGATGGCGTCGTCGGAGGACACATCCTCGGCCACCTTGCACTTGATCATGTTCATGGCATCCTCGGAGCACTGCTCCGAAAGTTCGAACATCTCCTCGGCCTGCGCCTGAAGGCCGAAGCCCAGCAGCAGTGTGGCAATCAGCAGCTTTTTCATTCCGTTCCTCTCTTTTTCGTGGTTTTGTGATAGCGTGAGTGAGCTATTATCGTCCAAAATGCACCGCCGCTCCAATTTCCTTACCTTCTGCCAAGAGCACATCCGCCATGCCCGATCAATACCAACTGGTTCCGACCCGCCTGCAGGAACCGCTCGACAATGGCGATACGGTTTGCAACCTGTGCCTCTGGCGCTGCCGTTTACGCCACGGTCAGCGTGGCTTCTGCCAGGCCCATGTCAACCGCAACGGCACCCTCTACAACCTGTCCTACGGCATCATTTCGGCGATCGACCTGGAAGCCATCGAGCACAAGCCGGTGTACCACTACCGGCCGGGCAGCAAGGTGCTGTCGATCGGCAGCTATGGGTGCAATTTCCGCTGCCCGGGCTGCCACAATCTGGAGATTTCATGGGGCACCGAGGCGCTGGACCGGCTGGCCCGTGGAGAATCCACCGACGCCTGGGTAAAGCCTGAAGAGGTCGTTGCCCTGGCCCAACGCCACGGTGCCGAGGGTATCGCCTTCACCTATTCGGAACCGGCGGTGTGGCTTGAGTATGTGATCGATGTCAGCCGGCTGGCGCGCGAGGCGGGTCTGTACACCGTCTATGTTTCCAACAGCTTCGTCACCCACGAGGCACTGCAGGAGATGGCGCCCTTCATCGATGTACTCTGTTCCGACATCAAGAGCCTGTCGGACGATTTCTACCGCGAGATCTGTCCGGTCGGCGAGGTGTCGATGGTGCTCGAATCCATCGCCCAGGCGCGGGCGCTGGGCGTTCATGTGGAAACACGGACCAACATCATCCCCGGCAAGAACGACGACCCCGATGAACTGCGCCGCATCGCCGAATGGATACGCGATCACCTCGGCGCCGACAGCCCCTGGCATGTCACCCGCTTCTTCCCGGCCTACAAGCTCTCCGATGTGCCGGCCACCGACCCGGCCGTGATCGAGGCCGCGGCCGAGGCCGGCCGCGCGGCCGGGCTGAAGCATGTGTACGCCCATACCGACATCAGCTGCGACTGCGCAAGCGACAACCTGAGCGTGACCGACTGGCTGGGCAAGCCCGCCGAGGAAGTGATGTCGGTGAAGAAATGTGCCGCTTCCTGCTGCGGCGAGGAAGGCATCTTGGTCAAGAAATTCGAAAAGGAAGCCGGGCTGGTCAAGTAGCCTCCTCAAGCAGCGGGGCCAACGCCTCCAGCAACGCGTCGATATCCTCGGCCTCGTGGGCAGCCGACAGGGTGACGCGCAAGCGCGCCGTGCCCTCCGGAACCGTGGGTGGACGGATTGCGGTCACCAGAAAGCCCTGCTCGAACAGACGCTCGCTGAGGTTCAGGGCACGCCGGTTGTCGCCCACCGGCAGCGGTTGAATGGCGGTCGGTGAATCCATCAGCGGTATGCCTTTGGCCGCCGCCCCCTCCCGAAAGCGGGTGATCAGGGACCGCAGTTTTTCACGCCGCCAGCCCTCACCGCTGATCAGATCCAGACTGCGCATCACCGCTGCCGACAGGGCCGGAGGGGCAGCGGTGGTGAACAGGTAACTGCGGCCCCGCTGGATCAGCGTCTCGATCAGCGCCTCGCTGCCGGCGACAAAGGCGCCGAAGACACCCACCGCCTTGCCCAGCGTGGCCATCAGTATCGGCACCTGATGCGGATCCAGTCCGTCCTGTTCGCAGGAGCCGGCACCGGTCTCGCCCAGCACTCCGAAACCGTGGGCGTCATCGACCATCAGCCAGGCCTGATTCCGCTGTGCCAGCCGGGCCAGTCCGGGCAGGTCGGCGCGATCGCCATCCATGCTGAAGACGCCGTCCACCATGATCAGGCGTCGGCGCGCATCGCGCCGGCGCTCCAGCAACCGTTCCAGTTGCTCGAGATCGCCGTGTCGGTAACGCTGCAGTCGCGCTCCACTGAGCCGCGCTCCGTCGATCAGCGAAGCGTGGTTGAGCCGGTCCTGAAAAACCGCATCCTGACGGGTGCAGAGCGCCGTGGCCACGGCCAGATTGGCCATGTATCCGGTGCTGAACAGCAGGGCCCGCTCACGGCCGGTGAATTCGGCCAGCCGTTGCTCACATTCGGCATGAAGCTCACTGTGGCCGTTGACCAGGTGTGCCGATCCGCTGCCGACACCGTAGCGTTCCACTGCATGGCACAACGCCTCGCGCAGCTCGGGGTGTTGGGCGAGTCCGAGGTAATCGTTGCTGCAGAACACGCGGACATCCCTGCCGTCGATGCGCATGCGCGGCCCCTGGGGCGATGCGCTGATGCGCGGCCGCCGGTACAGTCCGGCGGCATGCAGCGCATCCAGTTCGATGCGCAGCGCCTCGTCCAGCGCGCCCATGGATCAGGCGGCGTTCTGACCGGTTTCGGAGTGCCTGACCGACTGCGGCCGGATGCCCAGCCGCTTGAACAGTTCCAGATCCTGGTTTTCCTTAGGGTTGGGGGTGGTCAGCAGCTTTTCGCCGTAGAAGATGGAGTTGGCGCCGGCATGGAAGCACAGGGCCTGCAGCTCGTCGCTCATGTCGCTGCGGCCTGCGGACAGACGCACCGCGGATTTCGGCATAAGAATCCGCGCCACGGCCACGGTGCGCACAAAATCCAGGGGATCCAGCGCATCGGTGCCATAGAGCGGTGTGTTCTCGACCTGAACCAGCAGGTTGATCGGCACCGATTCCGGATGCTTCGGCAGATTGGCCAGCTGGCGCAGCAGTTCGACCCGGTCTTCTTCCCCTTCACCCATGCCGACGATACCGCCGCAGCAGACATTGATCCGCGCTTCCTGCACATGGCGCAGGGTATCCAGCCGATCCTGATAGCTGCGGGTGGTGATGATCTCGCCGTAGTACTCCGGCGAGGTATCCAGGTTGTGGTTGTAGTAATCGAGACCCGCTTCCTTGAGGCGATGGGTTTGCTCGCGGGTCAGCATGCCGAGGGTGACGCAGGTTTCCATCCCCAGATCCTTCACCACCGAAATCATCTCGATCACCCGTTCCAGGTTGCGATCGGTGGGATTGCGCCAGGCCGCCCCCATGCAGAAACGGGTGGCGCCGTTGCGCTTGGCGTTGAGCGCCGCCTGCTTCACTTCCTCGACAGGCAGCAGGCGTTCCGGCTCCAGCTCGGTGTCGTATTTGGCGCTCTGCGGGCAGTAGGCGCAATCCTCGGGGCAGGCGCCGGTCTTGATCGACAACAGCGAACTGATCTGCACGCTGTTGGGATCGAAGTGCTGACGGTGTATGCTCTGGGCCTGGAACAGCAGGTCATTGAAAGGCTGGTCGAACAGGGCCTGAACCTCTTCGTGGGTCCAGTCGTGGCGCAGGGTGGTATCGGTCATGGACAAGGGTACCGGATAGGAAAAAGGCCCGACCAGTCTAGAGCAACACGGCGACGAGTCAATGCCGTCACAGGGAAGTCAGCCGCGATGAAACTCAATATCCGCCATTTCCTCGACCGCTGGGTCAATTCCGGGGATTGTCTGCTGTGCGGGCTCGATGCGGGGCCGCATCACAACCTTTGCAATCACTGCTGGAGCAGTCTGGCCCGCGTGCCACAGCCCTGTGTTCTTTGCGGGCTGCCCGCACCGCAGGGCGAAACCCTCTGCCCCCGCTGCCGACACCGCCCTCCAGCCTGGCAATGTCTGCGGGCACCACTGGTGTTCACTGGACCCACACGCCGCCTGCTGTTGCAACTCAAGTTCAGTGAACGCCTGATGATTGCCAATGCCTTCGCCTCGCGCCTGTGGCGTGAACTGGCGGACAGCGAAGTGGATGTACTGATGCCGGTGCCCCTGCACCGCGAACGGCTGTTCGAACGCGGATTCAATCAGTCCCTGCTGATCGCCCGGCAGCTGGCCTGGCGACTGGACAAACCGGTGGACCACCGCAGCCTGATCCGGACACGCGCCACCAGTGCCCAGTCCGGTCTCAGCCGCCGGCAACGCCTGGACAACCTGCGCCGCGCATTCAGCTACCGACCCGCGCGGCACTGGCGCAGGGTCGCCCTGATCGATGACGTGATCACCACCGGCAGCACCATGAACGCCTGCTGCCGCCAGCTGCTCAAGGGCGGCGTCGAAACCGTGGAAGTCTGGAGCATTGCCCGCACCCTCAAGGAGGACAGCTGAGCCTGGCCCATATCCGCGAAGAATGCTCCCACTGCGCTTCCTGCTCGCGGGTCCCTCCGTCCACAGGATATTCCCCTGCACACATCCTGCTCCCGCGCATCCCTGTGCCCGTAGGATAAGTACTTCCCTGTACAAAAAAAGCCCCTCCGGAGAGGGGCTTCAAAATCACAGCCTTGTTATCGACTGTTTGGTTGCAAATGCAGCTCAGGCCCTGCGTGCGCGACGGGCAAAACCGAAGCCCAGAAGACCCAGACCCAGCAGGCTGAACATGGCCGGCTCGGGGACATCAATCGCCATGGATACACGGGTTACAGCAAAATCATTGGTAATGAAATTGTTGGCCGAGGCACCAATGGTGACATTGGCCAGTCCCCAATCTTCAAAGACATCCAGGTCGGCCGCTGTAAAATCGTAAACAACATTGTAGATGGAATCCGCAGGTGAACTCTTATTCCACATAAAGTTATCCAACACCAGGGAATCGAGCGTTACACCGTTGTAAGCAACGACAGTGATATTGGTGATTTCCGGCTCCGGATCAATTGACAACAGATCAATCTCCAGGCTACCACCCAACCAGCCAGTAGATCCGCTTACGCCGCCCACGGCGTCTTCAGTGAGAGTGAAGCTGGCTGGAGCTGCTGCACCACCACCTGCATTCTCCATATCGAAGGAGAACAGAACCTGTTCATCCGGCCCGATAAAGGAATTGCTGTCATAGGTGCCAGCACCCGAGTATGTGTAAGTCTCATGGATGATTTCAGCCTGCGCAATATTGGCAATCAGCAGGGATCCCAAACCCACCATGGTGATCAGTGATTTTTTCATTTCTTTATATTCCTTTAGTCAGAGTTTTTGTTTCAACGCTCTTAGTGGAGCATATTTCGTGCCATAAAAATTCATGCCTTTAAATACAAAAACTTAAGGTCTTCATTGCCCATAAAGCTGGTTTTTGTAATATTTTTCTGACAGGTATGAAGGGATGCTGTAAGGAAAAGTTGACACCCATCATCTGCTCCGGTGCTACCATTGAGGCACTTCCAACAGCATTTATATCACCCGATGTCCCTGATTGACCAAATCGCCAATCGCGCCGAGCACCATTGTGAACTCTGTGGTTCCGATAGGGAGCTGGGCGCCTGGGCCGTCACTCCGACCGACGAGGACGATCCGGATCGTCATGTCTATGCCTGCGCCCTCTGTCGGGAGCAAATGAGCCACCCCGATCAGGCCGACCCGAATCACTGGCGTTGCCTCAATGACAGCATGTGGAAGCCGGTGCCCGCCGTACAGGTTGCCAGCTGGCGCATGCTTCACCACCTGGCCGGCGAGGGCTGGCCCCAGGATCTGCTGGACATGCTTTACCTCGATGAGGACACGCTGGACTGGGCCCACTCCGGCCTCCCCGTTGAAGAGACGGAGAATGCACACCGGGATTGCCACGGCCAGCGACTGGAAGCCGGCGACAGCGTTCTGCTGACCAAGGATCTGACCGTCAAGGGCGCGGGGTTTACCGCCAAGCGCGGTACGGCTGTGCGCAACATTTCGCTGGTGGCCGACAACCCCGACCAGATCGAGGGCCGTGTCAATGGCCAGCAGATCGTCATCCTGACCCGGTTCGTCAAGAAATCCGGATGATGGTAATCCGTGATCTGCGGCCCGGGGACTACCCCCAGGTCCGGGCCATCCACCAACAGGGGATCGACAGCGGCAACGCCAGCTTTCTTTCCCGCGCCCCGGACTGGGCGACCTTCGATCAGGCCAAGCTGCCTGTGTGCCGGCGGGTCGCCGAAGTGAAGAAGCGGGTCATTGCTTGGGCCGCCCTGGCCCCGTTGTCCAGCCAGTGCTTCTTTTCCGGTGTTGCTGAGCTGAGCCTCTATGTGGCAACCGATAGCCGGAACCAGGGGATCGGCACCGCCTTGATGACTGATCTCATCGACTGTTCGGAACGGCAGGGCCTGTGGACCCTGCAGGCACTGATCTTTCCGGAGAACACGGCCAGCATCGCCCTGCACCGCCGTCACGGCTTCCGCACGGTCGGCACCTGGCAGCGACCGGCACGAATGCCGGACGGCCGCTGGCGCGATGTGCAGGTCCTGGAACGGCGCAGTCGCGTCGTGGGTGTGGAGTGATGGCACGCAGCCTGATGCTGATCGGTCTGCTGCTGTTCCTGATCGGCGCCTTGCTGACGGTCTACCCCAACGCCTTTTCCTGGTTCGGCCGTCTGCCGGGCGATATTCGCATCGAGGATGAGAACACTCGGGTATTCATACCCATCACCTCCATGCTGCTGCTCAGTCTGCTGCTGAGCCTGATCTTCAACCTGTTCCGCTAGGCCCTCAGCTCAGGTAATAATTCAGCTCGATGGCGAAGAACACGACCGCGCCGACCCAGTGGTTGTGCAGAAAGGCCTGGAAGCAGTCCGCCGGTTCCCGGTAGCGGATGCGCCACTGCTCAAAAGCCAGTAACAGGGCCGCCAGCCACAGGCCGAGGAAATAGATGCCGGAGAACTCCAGATCGATACCGACCAGCACCAGGGTGACGATGAACAGGCCCTGCAGGATGCCGACGACCAGACGGTCGGCGTCACCAAACAGTATGGCGGTGGATTTGACGCCGATCTTTAGGTCATCCTCGCGATCGACCATGGCGTAGAGGGTGTCGTAGGCCACCGTCCACAGCAGGGTCGCCAGATACAGCAGCCAGGTGATGCGGTTGACTTCACCGGTTTGCGCCGCCCAGGCCATCGGCACCGCCCAGCCGAAGGCGGCGCCGAGAAACACCTGGGGCAGGTAGGTGTAGCGTTTGGTGAAGGGATACAGGGCCGCCAGCAGCACGCCGCCCAGCGACAGCTTGACGGTCAACGCATTGGTGGTCAGTACCAGCAGAAAGGCCAGCAGCGCCAGTACGGCAAAGACCAGAAGCGCTTCCTTCGGCTGCAGCCGTCCGCAGGTCAGCGGCCGTTCACGGGTGCGCGCCACATGGCAATCGATTTCGCGGTCGGCATAGTCGTTGATGGCACAACCCGCGCTGCGCATCAGCACCACGCCGGCCACGAACACGAACAGCAGCCAGGGATCGGGCGCGCCCCCACCGGCGATGGCCAGTGCCCACAGGGTCGGCCACAGCAGCAGGTAGATGCCAATGGGGCGGTCCAGCCGCACCAGCTGGGCATAGACCGCGAGTTTGTCCTTGATAGCGGGATTCATGCCGTATAAGGTCGATGAAAACCGTCATTTTATCATGCGGGGAGGCGGCATGATCCGTGAATTCGAAGGCATACGTCCGCAGATCGGCGACGAATGCTACATCGCCGAAAGCGCCGAGCTCATTGGCGATGTGGTGATCGGCGAACACAGCTCGGTGTGGCCGCAGGCGGTGATCCGCGGCGATGTCAACCGCATCCGCATCGGTCACAGCACCAACATCCAGGACGGCAGCGTACTGCATGTCAGCCACGCCGGAGAATACAACCCCGAAGGCGGGCCGTTGATCATCGGCGACCGGGTCACCGTCGGTCACAAGGCCCTGCTGCACGCCTGCCGCATCGGCGACGAATGCCTGATCGGCATGGGCAGCATCATCATGGACGACTGCATCGTCGAGGACCGGGTGATGGTCGGTGCGGGCAGCCTGTTGCCGCCCGGCAAGCGTCTGGAATCCGGTTACCTCTACCTGGGGAACCCCTGCCGACGGCTGCGCGCGCTGAGCCCGCGCGAGCTCGACTACCTGACCTACAGCGCCGAGCACTATGTGCGGTTGAAAAACCGTCACCGGGTCAGCCAGATTGAACACCAGCAATAGGAGCACGCAATGAAGGTATGGATCTGCATCGTCTGCGGTTTCGTCTATGACGAAGAGAAAGGCTTGCCCGAGGAAGGCATAGCCCCCGGTACCCGCTGGGAAGATGTACCGGAAGACTGGAAGTGCCCCGACTGCGGCGTCGGCAAGCAGGACTTCGAGATGCAGGCGATCTGAAACGCCGCCGGAGCCATTTTACAGCAGAATCATGTTGTCGCGGTGGATCAGTTCCTCGTCGTCGCGGTAGCCGAGGATATCGGCGATGCGCCCACTCGGCTGCCCGATGATGCGCGCCGCCTCGTCCGCTGAATAATTGACCAGGCCCCGCGCCACCTCACGGCCATCCGGAGCGCGACAGGACACCACCTCGCCACGCTTGAAATCGCCCGATACCGCGCGCACGCCCACCGGCAAC
>Ga0256839_1004541_pt1 | contig 13461 bp, 12 predicted proteins | sample 354166metaG_FD_185968 | JGI IMG/M metagenome (GOLD analysis project Ga0256839, IMG submission 185968) | Hydrothermal vent microbial communities from Mid Atlantic Ridge, Atlantic Ocean - 354-166 | ecosystem: Environmental > Aquatic > Marine > Hydrothermal vents | place: Atlantic Ocean: Mid... | reverse complement strand
GGCTGCCGCTGATGGTCAAGTTCCTCGACACCGCCGACTGGCTTTCGGTGCAGGTGCACCCCGACGACGCCTACGCCCGCGCCCACGAGGCAAAAAGCGGCTGGCTGGGCAAGGCCGAGGCCTGGGTGGTGCTCGAGGCCGAGCCGGGCGCCCAGGTGATCTACGGCGTGAAGCGTCCGGTGACCCGCGAGGAGCTGCGCGCCGCGGCGCGGGACGGTTCGATCCTCGAGCTGCTCAACTTCGTGCCGGTCCAAAAGGGCGACGTGATCTACGTCCCCCCGGGCACGATCCACGCTCTGGGCCCGGGCCTGCTGGTCTACGAGGTCTCCCAGCGCTCCGACCTGACCTACCGGCTCTACGACTACGGCCGGGGGCGGGAGCTGCATTTGGACCGGGCGCTGAACGTGGCCAGGCTCGAGCCGATGGAAGTATCGCCATACAGACTTTCACCCGGAAAGCTACTGGAAGAGGTGGAGTTCGAGCTTGTTGCTGTTTCAGGGGTCTTCCGCGGGCCCAAGGGCGTGTGCGTCCTCGAACAGACGCTCGAGCTGCCTGCTCGCGGCCGGGTCTTGGCCGCGGGAAAGGCGAGCGGCACAATCCAGAATCTGCGTTTGTGTGCTTTTCCGAAACGTACGAACCCCGTTCCTGTGTCATGATGCGTAGACGAAAGGGCGCTCGTGAAGCCCCTGCATGGAGGAATTAGCGTGAACCACTTGGACGGGAAAACGGTACTGGTCACCGGAGGGACGGGCTCGTTCGGAAAGAAATTCATCCAAACGGTTCTGGGTGAGACGAAGGTCAAGAAAGTCATCGTCTTCAGCCGTGACGAATTCAAGCAGTACCAGTTCCAGCAGCAGTACCCTAACGAGCCTCGCCTGCGTTTCTTCATCGGCGACGTGCGCGACCTGTCACGGTTGCACCGAGCCCTCGACGGTGTTGATATCGTGGTCCATGCGGCCGCACTCAAGCAGGTGCCCGCTGCCGAATACAACCCGTTCGAAGCGGTCAAGACCAACATCATGGGCGCCCAGAACATCATCGAGGCCGCCATCGACCGGGGAGTCGAGCGCGTCGTGGCGCTTAGCACGGACAAGGCCTCGAGCCCCATCAACCTCTACGGCGCGACCAAGCTCGTGAGCGACAAGCTCTTCGTGGCGGGGAACGCCTACGCCGGGGGTAAGAAAACCCGCTTCGCGGTCGTTCGCTACGGTAACGTGGTGGGAAGCCGCGGCAGCGTGGTGCAGCTCTTCAAGCAGCTTGCGGGCACGGGCGTCCTGCCGATCACCGACGAGCGCATGACCCGTTTCTGGATCACCCTGGAGCAAGGCGTGCGCTTTGTCATCGACAGCCTCGCGCGCATGCACGGTGGTGAGATCTTCGTTCCCAAGATCCCCAGCATGCGCGTCGTGGACCTCGCCAAGGCCATCGCCCCCGATGCGCGGTTGGAGATCGTGGGCATCCGACCCGGAGAGAAGCTGCACGAAGAACTGATCAGTGTCCACGACGCCCGCCGCACCGTGGACATGAATACGCACTACGTGATCCAGCCCGAGATGGACTGGTGGCCCAAGGAAAATCTCAGCGACGGTCAGCCGGTGCCCGAAGACTTCTCCTACGTCAGCGATACGAACACCGAGTGGCTGACCGTGGAGCAGCTTTGGGAGCTGATCAAGGATGTCTGAGTTCGTCCCCTACGGGCGACAGTGGATCGACGAAGACGACATCCAGAGCGTGGTCGAGGTGTTGCGTAGCGACTTCCTCACCACGGGTCCAATGGTGCGCCGCTTCGAGGAGGGGCTCGAGCGCTACACGGGCGCCCGCCACGCAGTTGCGCTCAACTCCGGCACTTCGGCGTTACACGCCGCGTATTTTGCAGCTGGGTTGCGCCCGGGTGACGAGATCGTCACCACCCCGCTCACCTTCGCCGCTACCGCCAACGCGGCGCTCTACCTGGGCGCGCAGGTTCGGTTCGTGGACGTGGAGCCCGACACCGGGAACCTGGATCCCGCAGCCCTGCCCCAGGCCTTGAGCGAGCGAACCCGCCTGATTGTCCCGGTGGACTACACCGGGCATCCTTCTGATTACGACGCCATCGTGAAAGTTGCGCGCACGCACGGCCTGCGCGTGGTTGCCGATGCGGCCCACTCGCTGGGCGCACGCTACAAGGGCCGTCCGGTGGGTACGTTGGCCGATGCGACCGAATTGAGTTTCCACCCCGTCAAGCCCGTGACGACAGCTGAAGGGGGCGCAGTCCTGACCAACGACCCTGCCCTAGCCGAACGGGTGGGCGCTTTCCGAAGCCATGGCATTGTGCGTGATCCCGCGCGTATGCACCAGGATGAAGGGCCTTGGTACTACGAGGTGCAGCACCTGGGTTACAACTATCGTCTTACCGACGTGCAATCGGCGCTGGGCCTGAGTCAGCTGCAAAAGCTCGATGCCTTCATTGCGCGTCGCCGCGCGATCGCCAAGCGCTACTTCGAGAATCTGCGCGACCTTCCACAGCTGCTGCTCCCAACAGTGCGCCCCGACGTCGAACCGGGGTGGCATCTGTTCGTCGTGCGCGTTGTAGAGCCAGAGCGTAGGCGGGTGTTTTTCGAGCGCCTGCGAGAGCTCGGCCTGGGCGTGCAGGTTCACTACGTTCCGGTCCACTGGCACCCCATCTACCGGGAGCTGGGCTTCAAGCGTGGGCAGTTTCCGCAGGCCGAAGACTTCTACGCCCGCGCGGTTTCGTTGCCCATCTTTCCAAAGATGTCCGACGCCGACGTGGATTCGGTCATCGAGCGGGTTCGGCGCGCGGCCTTCGAGGTGCTATGAACCATCCGGCGAAACCGCGCGTCGTCGCCATCGTCCAGGCCCGTATGGGTTCGACACGGCTGCCGGGCAAGGTCATGCTACCTCTTGCCGGGAAACCCATGATTCACCATGTGGTAGAGCGTGTGCGCCGGGTACCCGAGCTCGACGAAGTGGTCGTGGCCACCTCGACGCTCGAACAAGAACAGCCACTGGTCGAATACCTGCATGAGATGGGCGTTCCGGTTTTTCGGGGTTCCGAGCAGGACGTGCTCGAGCGGTACTATCTCGCTGCGAAAGACTTCTACGCCGACGCAATCGTACGCATTACTGCAGACTGCCCGCTGATCTCGCCGCGCGTAACCTCGGCGGTTGTGCGTGCGTTCTTGGCTTGCAACGGATGCGACTATGTATCGAACACCCTCAAGCGTACCTTTCCCAGGGGTTTGGATACCGAAGTCGTCCGCTTTTCGGCGCTCGAGCGCGCGCACCGGGAGGCCGCCACACCGAGCGAGCGGGAGCACGTGACGCCGTACCTCTGGAAGCAGGCGGACCGTTTTCGTATCCAGCAGTACCGGGGAGAGGTCGACCTGAGCGCCTTGCGCTGGACCGTAGACACCCCGGAGGACTTCGAGTTCGCGCGGCGCGTGTTCGAAGCTCTGTACCCCAAACACCCGCGTTTCGACGTAGATGAGGTCTTGTCTTTGTTGAAGCATCATCCCGAGTGGACCGAGATCAATGCCGGGGTGCGCCAAAAGGGGGTCGGCGAATGAGGTTGCTGCTGCGGGCTGACGCCGGCCCGCAAGTGGGCACGGGCCATGTCATGCGCACACTCGCCCTAGCCCAGGCATGGCGGAAAAGAAAGGGGGAGGTGCGCCTCCTTGCGGCAAGCCTTACCGAGCACCTGCGGACACGGCTTCATCAGCACGGCATCGAGGTGGACCGCGTTCGTGCAGAGCCGGGAACCGATGAGGACGCGGCCATTACGAAAAATCTAGCGGAGGGCTGGAAGGCGGACTGGGTGGTCCTGGACGGATACCGGTTTGGAGCGCGCTATCAAGAAAGGCTAACGTCCGACACATACAGCCGCCTAGTCATCGACGACTACGGCCACGCCGACCGCTACGCAGCGGAAGCCGTCCTCAATCAAAACCTTTACGCCAGCGTGGCCGACTACGCGGAGCGCGCCGAGGGTGCCAAGCTATTGCTAGGTCCCTCCTATGCGTTGTTCAGGGAAGAGTTCTGGCCGTGGCGCGCTTGGAAGCGGTCGCCACCGGCGACGCCCATGCGGGTATTGGTCACGATGGGCGGGGCGGACCCCGAGAACGCCACAGGACGGGTCCTTGAAGGCTTGCGCGGTGATCCGTCGCTGGAAATCGTTGTGGTGGTGGGTGGTGCCAACCCCCGCACGTATTCCGAGCAGCCGACCCGCCCTAGCGTGCGTGTTCGAAGGGATGTAACCTCGATGCCCGCGCACATGTGCTGGGCCCACGTGGCCTTCGCTGCAGGGGGCACCACCGCGCTCGAGCTGCTGTTCATGCAGCTGCCAAGCGCGCTGGCGGTGCTAGCGGAAAATCAGGTTCGCGTGGTGCAGAGTCTAGAACGGCAGAGGTTGGGGTTTTCCCTGGGGAGGGCGGATTCGCTGAGCGCCGCGTCGGTGGGTGGCGCCCTACACCGCCTTGTTCGCGACGCGGAGTCGTACCGATCGGCGGTAGAACGAAGCGCCGAAGTCGTGGACGGATGGGGTGTCGAGCGCGTGGTCGACGCGATGCTGGGACGTGGCTGGAGTTTGCGGCCAGCTACCGAGAGTGACGCCGAAACGCTGTGGCGCTGGGCTAACGACCCCCTTACCCGCTCGGTTTCGCTGAATCCAGAGCCGATTCCATGGGCTGAGCATCTGCAGTGGCTGGATTCGAAGCTGAACGACCCCAATACCTGCATGTGGCTTGCTATCGATGAGCGGGGGGTTCCCCTCGGTCAAGTCAGGTTCGACCGAACCGGGCGCGAGGCAGTGATATCGGTTGGGCTCGACCCCGCGCGCAGGGGTGCCGGACTCGGTGCGCAATTAATACAACAGTCGTCAGATCGAATGCTTCGCACCAAGGGGCTTGGGCTGATCCGAGCCTATATCAAGCCTGACAACATCGCTTCACAACGCGCTTTCACCCGGGCGGGCTATAAAGTAAAGGGCAAGACGACCGTACAAGGTCAAGCCGTGGTCGAAATGACGTATGCCGCAAAGGAGGTCGAATGTGAAGCTTAGCATCTCGGGTCACATTGTAGGGCCGGGGCAGCCCGTCTATGTCATCGCGGAGGTATCGGCAAACCACAACCAGGACCTGGATGCAGCAATCGAGCTCGTGCGCGCAGCTAAGAAGGCAGGCGCAGACGCCGTCAAGGTACAGACCTACACGCCGGACACCATCACGCTGAAGTCCGACCGCGCCCCCTTTCGAATCGGTGGAGGAACCTTGTGGGACGGGCGGGTGCTGTGGGATCTGTATCGGGAAGCCTACATGCCCTGGGACTGGCAGCCCCGCCTCAAGGAAGAGGCAGAGCGTTTGGGTTTGCACTTCTTCTCGACCCCCTTCGACTTTACGGCAGTAGATTTTCTCGAGGAGCTCGGCGTTCCTGCGTACAAGATCGCATCGTTCGAGCTTGTCGACCTACCGCTCATCCGCAAGGTTGCCCGTACCGGCAAGCCTCTCATTCTTTCCACGGGGATGGCCACGGTCTCGGAGATCGAAGAAGCGGTTTCGGCGGCCCGCGAAGCCGAGGCGGAACAGATCGCGCTTCTGCGCACCAACAGCGCCTATCCGGCACCGCCTGACGAGATGGACCTGCGCACCATCCCGCACATGGCCGAGATGTTCGGTGTCCCTGTGGGCCTGTCGGACCATACCCTGGGCATCGCCGTTCCTGTGGCCGCCGTGGCCATGGGCGCCGCACTGATCGAAAAGCACCTTACCCTGTCGCGCTCCGTGCCCGGCCCGGACAGCGCATTCTCGCTCGAGCCCCACGAGTTCAAAGCAATGGTCGACGCCGTGCGCACCACGGAAAAGGCGCTGGGCGGCGTACGTTATGGACCCACGGAAAAAGAAGGGGCCAGCCGCGCCTTCCGCCGCTCGCTCTTCGTGGTGCGCGACGTACGGGCGGGCGAAACGTTCACCGCGGAAAACGTTCGCAGCATCCGTCCTGCTCACGGCCTGCACCCTCGCTATTACGAAGAGATCTTGGGCCGAAGAGCCAAGGCGGACATCGAAGCCGGCACCCCACTTGGATGGGACTTGATCGAGTGAGTAGCCACGCCGCGAACGACACAGGGGGCGCTTTTTGAGCCACGCCAAGTCGCTTGCACTCTTCGTCGCGCAAACCCCCTTCCAGCTTTTCGTAGTGCATGAGTTAGCGGCCCACCCCAACTACGCGGGTCGCGAAAAGGTCCTCCTCACCGACGTCAAGGTTCCTGGGTGCGGGCTTGATGGCAGCATATGGGACGAGCTCGTGCAGCTCGAACCCCCACAGGCTGCACGAGGTCCTCTAAAGCGCTTCCAGAACGCGCATCGCGCAGTTCGTGCTCTCCTGGCGGGCAGGTACAAGCGTGAATCCGCGCTTATAGCAGCGAACCTCGAGCATCCATTGAGTAATGCCTCTTACGCACATCTGCGACGTTTCCCAGGATTCCAGCTGCATGTCTACCCCGAAGGCCTGGCCAACCTCGTACCCACGCGTTGGACCCCTAAGCGCGTCATTAACCAAGCAGGAAAGTGGGTGCTGACGCGACTGGTCGGTGCCCCGTTCACCGTTGTCGGCGCAGACCTGACGGGGTCTCGCTTCGCCGAGAGGATCTACACCTATGCCCCGGAATTGATTCCGGCTCCCTTTCGTGGCCGCGCCGTAGCCCTGTCTCATACGGCGCAGCTTCCCCCGGTCGAACCGGGCGTACTGGTCCTAGGCCAAGACCTCGACCGCTTCTTGCCAAACGAGCGGGCCGAGCGCGAGCTGGTATCGCTCCTGATGTTCGCCCGCGAGCGCGCTGCAGGGCGTAGGCTGTACAAGCCGCACCACCACGAAGCACCCTGGGGCCGTAAACTTGCTCGTAGCCTGGGTTTTGAAATCATAGAAAGCCCGTGCCCGGTAGAACTTTGGTTACGTTCGCAGCCTGTTTCGCACCTCGTTTCCTTTGGTAGCTCGGCCCTCGTTCATGTCCGGATGATGTATGGCGATCGTGTTGAGGCGCTGGCTTACAAACCACGCGTTTTACAAGCCGTTCCAGGTACTTCCCCTGCGAGAATGAAGGAGATACTGACCGTGTTCGAGCAAGTGGGTGTGTGCGTTGCCGAGGGAATACCCGGGGATATCGGCTACAATGAAACGCCTGGGGGTTGAGGTGGGCACGAGTCGGCGCAGGATCGATCTCCTAGGGGTGTACGTGGATGCCATCACCCAGGACGAACTTTTTGATTACATCTCCGGAGTCATCCGGCGGTCGGAAAAAGCCATTGTAGCCAACCACAATCTGCACAGCATCTACCTTTACCACAAGCGTCCCCGTATGCGCGAGTTCTATGCCCGTGCCGGGTTGGTCCACATCGACGGTATGCCGATCGTTTACTGGGGACGGATGCGCGGCTTGCCCTTGAAGCCCGAGCACCGTCTCGCATACATCGATTTCGTTCCGCAGCTCCTGTCGCTTGCGGCAACAAAAGGTTGGCGGATTTACTACTTAGGTGGAAAACCCGGTGTGGCGGAGCGCGCTGCTGACGGATTCAGAGGGCGCTTTCCGGATTTGAACATTCGAACCCATGACGGTTACTTCGACCGCGACTCTGATGTGATCGCAGATATTCGAGCGTTCGAACCCGACCTGCTGTTTGTAGGTATGGGCATGCCCCGCCAAGAGGAATGGATCGTTGACAACCTCGGTCGACTGCAGGCACACGTGATCATGAATTGTGGTGCAGCATTCGACTACTTTGCTGGTGAAAAACCCACCCCGCCCCGATGGCTATCGGGTGTGGGCCTTGAATGGGCCTTCAGGCTTCTGACCGAGCCAAGGCGTCTTGCGCGAAGGTATTTAGTCGAGCCGTGGTTGATGCTTCCCATTTTCCTTCGTGATCTGCGTTCGCACAGGCGGGGAGGCTGAGCGTGCGAACGCACGTTTCTTCGCTGCTATGGTTGGCTGGGCTCTTTGCTCCGCTATGGTGGATGCTCGGATGGATTCAATTCGTTTGGTTGCCTCTGATCGTATTGGTGCTTCTCTTGCATTTCGCGCGAGGGGGCAAGGTCCGATTTCCTCTTGAGGCAAAGGTCTTGCTGCTATTCGTGATGGTTCAAATCATAGCGGTTGGCTCCATACAAGAAAGCTACCGCTACGTCACGTTTGCAAAATCGTTCTGGGGCTACCTCACCATGCTGTTGTTGTTGCTATACGCATCCGGCTATCCAAATCCCCGCCGCCTAATGACCGTTGTTCTCAAGAGTCTGATCGTCGTGATACTGGCATCGGTGCTCGTTTCAACGGTAACCCAGCTTATTTGGTCACTGAACGGCCGGATACTGCGGTTCGACACACCGTTCATCGGATTCGTACCATCCTGGATACAGGCCACCGCTTTGGGGCAAGCAGTCTTTTCTCCTTCCGCAGGGCGCGTGGATTGGTTCATGGGCATCCCCTACTTGCGCCACACCGCCATGAACCTATTTGCTACAACTTATTCGATGGCGCTGGCTGCAGCCCTACCGCTCCTGCTCTGGGTGGCGCGTTCGGGCGAACTTGGTTTCAGCAGGGTGTGGCAAAGAATGGCCTTGGTGGCCTTTATTGGCGGTGTGGTGGCGCTTTTGCTTACGACGGGCCGCATGTCCTTGCTGGGTTTGTTGTTGGGTGCCGTGTGGTTCGGTCTCGTGCGCTGGCCAAGGCTGCGCCTGGTGCTTACCGTGATGCTCGGAGCCCTAATAGTCGTGGTGGCCCTAACCGGCCCGGAGTATGTGGGTGGCTTATTGTACGCACGGGGCGAGGGGTCGGTCGTCACCCGTTATTTGATCTATGTGCAAACATGGCTCCACTTCCTGGAGAAGCCCATTTTCGGTTGGGGCTCCGAGCTGGATGTTGTGGGCATCGGCTACCCACTTGGGTCGCACAGCCAGTACCTTTCCGTATTGTTTCGCTTTGGACTCGTGGGAATGGTGGTATGGGCGGGGTGGATGATAGCGATTTGGGCTCGGATCCAGCGGATCACGTCTAGGGAGGCGCGTTCGTACCTGGGCTGGTCGCTGGTCGCCGTATTCGTGAACGGAATAACCGATGTATGGGATCTGGACCTTTTCACGCTGTATGTGCTGTCACTTGTTTTCGTCGCGGTTTTACTGGCCGCTCGGTCTAGAATGGACAAAGGCGCGTTTCGTCCGCCGGAGTCAAATGAAACGGTTAGCGCAGGAACTCGAGGGAATTAACTACCTGAGGCTGGCAAAGCGAGCCGCGGTGACACCGGGCGCCGTTACCGCCGTATACATGATGGCGGATGTGATGGCCATCGCGTTGTCCATAGCCGCTGCGGTCCTCGCTCGGGGCAGCCTTGGCGGCCTGGACATCGCGCTTTATCTTCCGCTATGGCCGGTAGTGTGGCTGTTCGTCATGGTTTACACGATCGTGGGATTGTATCCCGGCATAGGGCAGGCGCCCGCGGAAGAGCTTAGGCGCTTGACGCTGGCGAGTACGCTGGTGTATTTGGTGCTTGGTGTAGGCACGTTTCTGTTCAAAGAGGGCGAGGCTTATTCCCGCGCCGTTTTCTTGGGCGCTTGGGCATTAACGATTTTGTTCGTGCCGCTCAGCCGCGCCCTCTTCCGAAGCCTGTTCGCAGGGCGTTCGTGGTGGGGAAAGCCTGTCGTGGTGCTGGGAGCTGGCGATACGGGGAAAATGGTCGTCAGGGCCCTGAACCGCAACCCCGGTTTGGGGCTCAAGCCGATTGCGGCCTTGGATGACGATCCCGGTAAGCGTACGGCCATTGACGACGTACCTGTGCTTGGTGGTGTGGACTTGGCCCCGCTCCTCGCTCGGGAACTAAAGGTGCGTCATGCCATCGTGGCCATGCCCGGTGTCGAGCGTAAGAAGCTGCTTAACATCCTTGAAGGCTATGCGGGCGTCTTCCCCCATCTGGTTCTTATTCCAGATCTGTTTGGATTTTCAAGCCTGTGGGTTTCGGCACAAGACTTGGGGGGCGTGCTGGGCTTGGAGATCCGGCAGCGGCTTTTGCTTACTGGCCCGAGGCTTACCAAGCGCATGGTTGATCTTGTCTTGACACTGGTTGGTGGCCTCCTGGTTCTCCCCTTGATCGCATTGATTGCGATTCTTATCAAACTTGATTCCCGGGGGCCTGTTTTTTACTTTCAGGACCGCCTGGGGAAGGATGGGCGAGTTTTCAAAGCCGTGAAGTTCCGATCCATGTACGGTGATGGCGAGACCCGCTTGGCCAGACTTCTCGAAGAAAACCCCCGTCTGAAAGAGGAATACGAGATATACCACAAGCTCCGTGATGATCCAAGAGTCACGCGCATAGGCAGGATTCTGCGCAAGTTGAGCCTCGATGAGTTACCGCAGCTTTGGAATGTCCTGAGGGGCGAAATGAGCCTCGTCGGTCCACGGGCCTATCTTCCTCGTGAACTACCCAAAATGAACGGATCGGAGCGAATCATCCTCAAGGTTTTGCCGGGCATCACCGGGCTCTGGCAGGTGAGCGGGCGCAGCGAAATCCCCTTTCCTCAGCGCTTGGAAATCGACGCTTACTACGTACGCAACTGGTCGGTTTGGCTGGACCTCTATATTCTCGCAAGGACCGTTTGGGTCGTTTTGTTTAGCCGGGGTGCATACTGATGCTGCAGGGTGGCTTTTCCGATATGAAAGTAATGGTCACCGGCGGTGCGGGTTTCATTGGCAGCCACATCGTGGACGCCCTGCGGGAGAAGGGCGCGCTGGTAGCGGTGCTGGACGACTTCTCTTCGGGCCGGCGGGAGAACCTGCCGCAGGGGGTGCGCGTCTACGAGGTGGACGTGCGCGACCGGGCGGGGGTGCAGGCGGCCTTCGCGGACTTCGCGCCCACCCACGTCAGTCATCAGGCGGCGCAGATCTCGGTGGCCGCCTCGGTGAAGGACCCCTTGTTCGACGCGAGCGTGAACGTGCTGGGCGGTTTGAACGTGCTCGAGGCCGCCCGCGGGGTCGGCGTGCAGCACGTCGTTTTCGCTTCCACCGGAGGCGCCATCTACGGCGAGGTGCCCGAGGGGCGGCGCGCGGACGAGTCGTGGCCCGCCCGCCCCGCCAGCCCCTACGCGGCGGCCAAGGCGGCGTTCGAGCACTACCTGGAGGTCTACCGCGCCCAGTTCGGGCTGCGCTTTGCCGCGCTGCGCTACGGCAACGTCTACGGCCCGCGCCAGGACCCCCACGGCGAGGCGGGGGTGGTGGCCATCTTCGCCCGGCGACTGATCGCGGGAAAGCCCGTGCGGGTGTACGCGCGCAGGGAGAAGGGCGACAGCGGCGGCGTGCGCGACTACGTCTACGTCGGCGACGTGGTGGCCGCGAACCTGCTGGCGCTCGAGCAAGGCCTGGAGGGGGTCTACAACGTGGCCGCCGGCGCGGGCCGTTCCACCCGCGAGGTACTGGACGCCGTCGCCCGGGCGCTGGGGGCCCGGCCCGAGGTCGAGTGGGCGGGGGTGCGCCCCGGCGATCTGGAGCGCAGCGTGCTCGACCCGGCGCGACTGCGGGCTCTGGGTTGGGCGCCGGTCACCCCCTTCGACCGGGGCATCCGGAAGACCGTGGAGTGGTTCAAGGAAAACGATTTCTAACCGGCCACCGTAGTATCTTGGCCTCATGAAAGGCCTCATCCTCGCCGCGGGCCGGGGTACGCGGCTGCGCCCCCTCACCCACACCCGCCCCAAGCCGGTGATCCGGGTCGCGGGCCGGCCCATCATCCACTACGCCCTCGAGAACCTGAAGGGCGCGGGGGTGCGCGAGATTGGCGTCGTCGTCTCCCCCGACACCCACGGCGACGTGGTGGCGGCCCTGAACGGCTTCGACGGCGTTGATCTAAACTACATCGTTCAGCATGAGCCCCAGGGGTTGGCGCATGCGGTCGGCGTCGCCCGGGAATGGCTGGGAGACGACCCCTTCGTGCTCTACCTGGGCGACAACCTCTTCGAACGGGGCGTGGAACCCTTCGTGCGCGCCTTCGCCGAACAGGGCCCCGCGGCGGTGGTGGCGCTGGCGCGGGTGGAAGACCCGCGCCAGTTCGGCGTCGCCGAGGTGGTGGAGGGGGCGATTCGTCGCCTGGTCGAGAAGCCCCAGGAACCCCCATCGGACCTGGCGGTCGCCGGGGTCTACGTCTTCGATGCGCGCATCCACGACTTGATCGAAGGTCTGGAACCCTCGGCCCGCGGCGAGTACGAGATCACCGACGCCATCCAGCGCCTCATCAACGACGGCCACGAGGTCCGGGGGCTGCCCATCGAAGGCTGGTGGAAGGACACCGGACGCGCCGAGGACCTGCTCGACGCCAACCGCCTGCTGCTGGCGGGCATCGAACCAAAAAACGAAGGCCGGGTCGAGGGAAGCCGGCTCATCGGCCGCGTGGTCATCGAAGAAGGGGCCGAGGTGCGGCGCTCCACGGTCATGGGCCCCGCCCTGATCGCCGCCGGCAGCCGGGTGGAGGACGCCTTCGTGGGCCCCTTCACGGCGGTGGGGCCGGGGGCGGAGGTGCGCGGCTCCGAGGTGGAGTACTCCATCGTCGCCGACCGCGCGGTGATCGAGAACGTGCCCACGCGCCTGCAGGAGTGCGTGATCGGCGTGGGGGCCCGCGTGACCTCGCGCCAGGGGCTGCCGCGGGCCCACCGGCTGGTGCTGGGGGACGAGTCGCGGGTCGAGATTGGTTAGGATCCCGGCACCCGGGGAACCGGAACGGGTACAATCAGGGCATGCGCACCCCCGCGCTCGTTCTGCTGGCGTTTCTGGTCTGGGCGGGCGGGGCCGGGGCGGAGCCGGTAACCACGCACGACTTCTTCCGCCTCACCCAGACAGTCTCGCGCTCGGCCAGCACCCCCGGTGCTTGGCGCTACACCGTGGCCCCGCGCACCAAGGAGGCGCGGGCCTACTGGGAGGCGGCGCTCACGAGCTGGCGCCGCTCGCTGAAGATCGGCCTGCGCGTCAAACTGGGCGCCTTCGAGCTGGTGCGCACCGAGAAGGGCCTGCGGCTCTTGCCGCTCTGCACCGAGGTGCACCCCGGCTGCTTCTCGCGCCCCGACCTGCCGGCGGGGCTGCAGGGCTGGAAGATGGACCTCGTCCTCCTCGACCTGCACAACAACCTGGACCTGGCCCTGGCGGACGCCAAGAAGCACGCGAAACCCTATCCGGCCACGGTCACCCTTTCCAAGTTCCTGCGCCTGACGGTGCACCCCGACGGCCGCATCGAGCCCGCGCCCTACGGCTGGAAGCCCTAGGATGGCCGGCTCGATGCCGTCAACCGTGCGGCCGGACCGCGCATCGCCCACAACCCCTACCCGACCCTCCCCCAGAGGAGGGAGAAAAAACGGCTGCTTCGAGCAGTGCGGCAAGCGAAGCGGTTCGGCCCAGGGCAACACCGAAACCCCCCTCAGGGGAGGTGGCGGTTGCCGGAGGGGGGTCTGCTG
>Ga0256839_1004540_pt1 | contig 13461 bp, 13 predicted proteins | sample 354166metaG_FD_185968 | JGI IMG/M metagenome (GOLD analysis project Ga0256839, IMG submission 185968) | Hydrothermal vent microbial communities from Mid Atlantic Ridge, Atlantic Ocean - 354-166 | ecosystem: Environmental > Aquatic > Marine > Hydrothermal vents | place: Atlantic Ocean: Mid... | reverse complement strand
AATAGTGCGTGGATTCCGAAGCCACCTGTATAGCTGAATAGGTCTAGAACCCTACATCCTCTGCTATATCTCTTTATCTCCAGTCTATTAATTCTCTGGTCGAGGAAGAAACCTGTTTTATGCCCCAACTCTATATTAACCTTGAATTTTGCCCCCAACTCCTTTATAATTATCTCTGTATCTCCCTCTCCATATATCCAATCTCTCCATATATCTAATCCAACTTCTTTTCTACTTCTCTGGTCATTTCTGACATAGGTCTTATTAGCTATACCTTGTTTCTCGAGTATCTCGGCTATCGTATGCAAATATTTGTCGAATCCCTTGCTTCCACTCTGTATTACTGCGGTATCCCTGTAGATATCTATGATTAGGCCTGGAAGGTTGTCAGCATCTGAGTTTACAAGTCTATATGAATCCCATCCAAATCTCCTTCTAAGTTTGTATGCCCTTACTATGTTTTCTTCAATTATCTTGCTCAATGGTTTTATCCTCTCCCTACTTAATATCCTGACTGATATCGCGCCTACCCCATCATATATGCCAATTCCTATGGTCTCTCTATCATATGTCTCGACGATGACTTCATCACCGGGTTCGGCTCCTCCATCATCGAATATCCATTTACTGTAGATCGTATTTCTTATCTTAGGTATCCTCTTCTTAAGTCTTACAATCTTTACCATCTTCTCTATAATATTTGCAGATATCGTTTAAAACACAGTATTCGCATTTAGGGTTTCTACTTGTACAGACTTCTCTCCCAAATTTTATTAGTAGTAGATGAGCCTCCAAATACTTTTCAGTTGGTATAGTTTCAAGCCAGTATCTAGATACCTCCCAGTATTTCCTTGAATTTGTAAATCCTAATCTACAAGTTATTCTGGATATATGTGTATCTACTGGGAATGTTGGGAATCCCAGATGGAGAAGTATTATATCTGCCGTTTTATCACCTATTCCTGGTATTGATGTGAGCCAACTTCTTGCTTCTTCAAGTTTTTTGCCAGCTAGTTTAGCCAGGTCTCCGTCAAAGTCCTCTAATACTCTCTTGGCAAGTCTCTTTATAGTTTTAAGCTTCTGCTCATATAAACCTGATACCTTTATGGCATCCCTTATTATGGTATCATCAACAGTTAATATATCTTTGGGGGTTATCTCAATCCTTTTCTTAAGCCTTTTAAACGCTTCTATACTGTTTTTATCGTTGGTGTTTTGGCTTAATATTGTTGCTATAGCTTTCGAGAATATGTCTCTCCCCGCCGCTAAAGTCGTGAATTCTCTTGGATGATAATTTAGCACTTCCTCTATCCTCTTAATTACTTCTAGTGTCATGTCTATTCGACCATGAAATTCTTTATAAGTTTCTCCATTGCCTCTTCTTCAGCGTCTGTATATAGGTCTATGGTTATACCCTCAAGAGGGGTTTCTATTGGTTCCACAATAATATTTTCGTTCAAAAGTTTCTCCGCCAACTCAAGACTGCCACTAAATCCAATGGTTAATGTATAACTCGATTCTAGGAATTTGTTTTTGAGGTTTCTTTTTAAAATCTTTTTCTTGCTCTCCAAGGTGGTTCTAACTTGGTTTAGGTATTCATTCCATAATAGGTCTAGGGTGAATAGTTCTACTGGTAGAGTGTCATCCAATAGTCCCGCTATATTTATACCTCGGTGGTTAATGATTATGTCTGTTATTTGATAGGGTGAATAAGCTACACAATATTCTGCTTTGGGATTTATATAGGAGCGTGAAAGGTCTATATAGAAGATTACCCTCCTGGATATCGGCTCAATCATCCTCAGTAATTTTTCGGCTGTCTCGTTGAAATCTTCAACTGTATGGATATATGTGATATCAAGTATTAGATATCCTCCAACCTCAAGTATTGTTTCAACATATTCTTTCAACAGGTCTAGATATATCTCTCCAGTATACCTATCTGGAATTTTTAGGTGGTAAATACCCTTATATTCATAGTTATACTGTAGCATCCCCTCCCTGGGTTTCAACCCTTCTATTGGAATTTTAAAGTATGGTCTGAATAAAGTCTTATATATCTCCTCCTCCTGATGGTACCATGGTAGGATATACGCGGTATTTCCTTTAGGTATTGATCTGTCAATCGCTATTATTACATCCTCTATCCCTTTAACTGGTATGGGACTATATTCATTGAGATTGATGTGGAGCCTCTGGCCAAACTTTTCTAATAAGATATTGAGGGGTAGGTGAGGCTTCTTTATATCATGTTCCCCTAAGATTGTATCCAATATTTTTGTACCTATATGCCCATAGATTGGGTCATAAAAATTTTGGGGCGGGTTCTTAGAGTTTAATATGTGTCTAGCTACTCTCCCCCTCCATTCTAGTTGCATCTGTTTAACTACCTCACCCTATCATCTTTCAGTATATTGAATTCACCGGCCTTCTCTTGAGCCTCCTCGACGGTAAATTCTGGGGCTTCTCCAAATGCCCTATATGGACTCTTATTCTTAGGTGGCAATGGAGGTGCCAACTCACTTATCTTCTTACCTCTATATAGCTTGAGACTCCTCTTCAGAATCTCCTTACGGAGTAGCTGTATAGCGAGGGCTGGATCTACACCCTTGGGACATACTTCTGAACAGCCAGTTGCTAGGTGGCATCCCCATACACCATCAGCTTGGTCCGCAATCTCCAACCGTAGATGGTCAGCTTGGTCTCTCGAATCAGCAAAAAATCTATATAGATTCATCAATGCCTGTGGACCAAGGTATCTAGGGTCTGTAGAGGTTGTGGGGCATGCTGCATAGCATAGTCCACATGTTATGCACATAGCAAACTGGATATATAGATTCCACTCCTCTGGACTCTGGATGTACTCTCTTGTGGGGTTTATCTGTTCCTCTAAATCATCTCTAATTAGGTATGGCTTTACAGTCCTCTGTTTTTCAAAGAATTGATGGAAGTCTGCTACTAGATCTCTAACTGGTTCGTAGTTGTATAGAGGTTCAACTGTTATTGTCTGACTTTCTAGGTGGAGTATCTGTGTTTCACATGCCAACATAGGTTTGCCGTTGATAACCATTCCACAGCTTCCGCATAGGCCCATTCTACAGCTGGCTCTATAACTTACCGTCCTATCTACATTTTCTTTTATCCATATTAAGCCATCTAAGACGGTCATTCCCTTCCTCACGGGCACTTCATATTCGGCTGTTTTATATGTCTTATTATCGGGATCCCATCTCCTAAGTTTGAATATCACTTTATTCATCTAATCACCTCCTAACCAGATACAATGGGTATCACCCCATAGATGAATGCGATTATCCATATAGCTGTGAGTAGGAGGTCAATAGCTTTTCTTCCTCCATCACTAGTTATGTATTCATATGCTATTCCTTTAATCCCACTATATGAATGTATGAGTATCGCAGATAATAGGATTATGTAGAATGCATCCCATAGTATGCTTCCCATTCTGGTTGATACGTTCTCCCACTCCATATTTGTGTAGTAACCTCCCTCTACAAACCAGAATGAAAATAGTGACAGGTGTATTAGAAGGAGTATGGCTATCAAGCCCCCAGTGAAATATATTGTGAGTCTTAATCTCCCATCCGCCATTTATAACACCCCCAGAAGAATAAGGAAGTCTCGGAGTGCGAACACCGCTACTCCAACTCCTAGAATTAGCATTATAATTGTCGTCCTCCATATCTTCCTATCTCTATGGTATTTCCTATATGGGTAAACTGGCTGTGTAGGTCTAGGTGCGATTAGGCCTAGTTCCTGTAAGATAAGTCTTATTCCGTTTACCCCGTGGAATATGGCTGCCAAGACTACTAGTAGAAGTCCAAAGTGGAATAGTGGATTTTCTAGGAATTCGGCTGTTGCAGTCCATGTCTCATATCCATACATCCTCATGCTAGTTTCATAGATATGGATAAATAGGTATAGCGTTAGACCTATCCCTGTTATCCTATGTAGGGAATATAGTAGTCTTTCTAAATTTGTAATTGGGAATATCCATCCCAAGATTCCCTTCCTACCTTCTTTCTCCCCCATATTCCCACCTCAATATTTCCTCTCTACGGGCTTCCAGAGGAGGATCTTGACTGGTTCATACCTTATCTCATATCCATCTTTAGTCATATAGACAAGTGTATGTTTAAGCCAGTTCTCATCATCCCTCTTTGGATAGTCCGTTCTATAGTGGGCTCCTCGAGATTCTGTTCTGTTCAAAGCTGATAACGCTATAACCTCGGCTACTTGGACCATGTTGTAAGTCTCAAGGGTGTATATCAAGTCTAGATTGTATACGCTTGACTTATCTGCAACATACATATTCATGCTTCTCTCCCTAAGCTCCCGTATCTTCCTAAGCCCCTCCTCCATATCCCTGCCATTCCTAAATACATAGAAGTCTTTATCCATGACTTCTCTCAATTCTCTCCTGATCTGATACGGATCTTCTCCACTCTCTCTTCCTATTAGTTCGTCAAATACCCACTTCTCCTCCTTCTTCACCGCTTCAGAGTCCACTGTTACGATGCCGTTCTGAGCCTTCTCCATTAGATATTTAGCAGCTAATTCACCAGTTATCCTACCCCATACTAGACATTCTATTGTTGAGTTGCTACCCAGCCTATTCGCACCGTGTACACTTACAGCTGCAACTTCTCCGGCAGCCCATAGACCTGCTATATCCGTCTCTCCATAAAGTGAAACCCTTACACCTCCCATTGGGTAGTGGGCTACAGGTCTAACCGGTATGGGTTCATGGATGGGATCCACCCCAGCAAATTTGATTGCAACTTCCCTTACGAGAGGAAGCTTTGAATTTATATGATCAGCACCCAAATGGGTCAGGTCTAGATGTACATAGTCAAGGCCCTCAGGCCCTTCGAATCCCCTCCCCTCTATTATTTCACTCATTTCAGCCCTTGACACTACATCTCTAGGGGCAATCTCCATTCTCTCAGGTGCATATCTCTTCATGAACCTCTCTCCCTTATTGTTCTTTAGATGTCCTCCCTCGCCTCTCGCACCCTCTGTCACCAGAATCCCTGAGGGAACTAACCCGGTGGGATGGAATTGTACGAACTCCATGTCCTTTAGTGGGAGGCCGGCTCTCAAAGCTAATGCTCCTCCATCACCTGTCTGGCTTAGACTATATGTAGTGAATTTATACATCCTTAGTCCCATACCGGTTGCAAGGATTCCTGCTTTTCCAAGGAAGACCTTCAACTCGCCAGTCTTCATATCTATTGCGAATACACCTTTAAACCTATTGTTTTCTATAATTAGATTCGTAACATAATGCTCGTGATAGACATCTATATTGTCATGTTTCTGGATTATGCCCCATAGAGTCTTCATCTCAAATAGCCCAGTCTTGTCTACCGCGTATGTAGCTCGTGGAAAGCTATGTCCCCCGAATTTTCTCTGGTCTATCCTCCCATCCTCCCGTCTATTCCAAGGCATCCCCCAGTGCTCAAGGAAATATATTTCTTTGGGAGCTTCTCTAACCAATACCATGACTGCATCTTGATCAGCTAAGAAGTCGGAACCCTTAACGGTATCCCATGCATGAAGTATATAGCTATCTCCCTCATTGGGATATAGAACAGCCGCTGTACCTCCCTGTGCAGCTACACTATGACTTCTATTGGCATATAATTTTGATATAAGGGCTATCCTAAGTTTTCCCTTGCTAGTGAAGGTGGCTGCGGTGGCGGCTCTAAGCCCAGCTAGACCAGTTCCAATGATTAGAAGGTCATAGGTATGCTTCTCCACCTCTATCCCCTATATGTAATGTATAGTAATTAATTCAACACTTCAATTAATAATGTATATATATGGGTGTTGATTCTATGGTGGAACTTCATGTCATCGATGTAAAGCTTCCTGAGGGGGTCAACATTATAGCAGGGACTAGCCACTTTATTAAGACTGTTGAGGATCTGTATGAGGCACTTGCTACCTCGGCTTTGAACATAAAGTTTGGAATTGCCTTCTGTGAGGCTAGTGGCCATGTATTGATTAGATATGATGGGAATGATGAGGAGCTTACTAACTTTGCTGTTGATGTAGCTAAAAAGGTCTCTGCAGGGCATTTCTTCATAGTCGCCATCAAAAATGCATTCCCAATCAATGTATTGGATAAGATTCGTAAGGTGGATGAGATCGTTAATATAATGGTTGCAACTGGTAATCCTGTACAGTTTATAGTGGCAGAGACGGATCAGGGAAGGGCCGTGTTAGGTGTTGTCGATGGTTTTAAGAGTAAGGGTGTTGAGGACGAGGAGCATAAGAGGGAGAGGCATGATTTCCTTAGAAAGATAGGCTATAAGAGGTAGCTATTCATAACCTAACATCCTTTTTACAAGCTCTGGATATTCGGAGTGTATTACTAATACATCCTTAGGTCTTAATCTTTCGATGACCCCCCTCAATTCTATTGGTGATATATGGCCACTAGCATGTATCCTATAAGATGGTACATTATATTTTGTCAACCAGTTTATTGTTCTATTAAAATCTATCTCTCCCTCCTCATTGAAAGGCTCTGAGTTACTAAATATCGCTATCCCCCTAGGTTTCAGAATTCCTTTATCGAGCAGCTCAATACCCCTTTCAACCCCTAGTATTATATCACCTCTCTCAATATCTCTTGGGTCTATATGGTCGAAATAGCTGGTCATCTCTTCTATTACTTCTCTATTTTTTCTATCTCTCTTCTTTTTCCTGTCGATTAGGCCTATACAGATATCCTTGAAGGAGTATTTATCTAGTTTACTTCTGAGTTTTTCATCGTTTAGGTAGTAGTTTCCGATGTATTTAAAGTATTTTTCATCCATGAATATCTCTCTTCCTGTTTCGTATGCTGATGAAAGTATGGAGAGGAATCTGTCTATATCTAGTGGTGAGCATTCTATGATTACGCTGGAGTCTATATTTTCCATTACCCATTTTAGCTTTGCCCTAACCTCATTCTCAGTTGTGTATTCAACGTCATGGACTCGTGTTCCTTCTGTTATGAATAGGTCTATCTCCTCTCCCTCGATATTTTCAATGAAATCTATAGTTAAACTCTCGTCTTGGCCATGTAATCTATAGTCCCCTGTGTATACTATCAGTCCATCTCCAGTCTCAATCTTGAATGAGTATGCTCCTGGGATGCTGTGGTCTACATGGTATGGTGTTATCTTTATGTCGTCTATTTTTATAGACTGTTTGTTTCTAAATGCCTTGGCAATATTAATTTCTTTATAGTTGTTATATTTATTGTTTCTTGCAAGACGAATCTTTAAATCCATTATGTAGCTCCCCGTTTCACCCATATAGACGGGGATATTTCTGTTTAGTTGGGTCATCAAGCCATAATGGTCGAGATGTATGTGGCTTATGAATACACCTCTTATATGGGTATCTACACCATAATCTACATCTGGTTCTTCCCCCTCTTTCATCCATCTAGTGTATAGACCCTCCACCTTAGGGGCTATATCTAGTTTTATCAGTTCATCTATCCCCTTATGCTTCTTTGTTGGCCAGGAGAAGTATTGGTTATGGAGTCCTATGTTAAGTCCTATATCAAATATGAGGGAGCCATCTCTATATTTAACCTCAATAATGTTACCCCCTATCGTCTTATAGCCAGAGTGTACTATAACCTCTGTATTGCCGAGTCTGTACGTTACCTTTTCCATATTATCAACCTATTTTGATATCGAGTTTCTTCCTATCTCGTAGATACACTTCTCGTACACATTTTCCACATATTCCTGATATGCTTGGCCCTCCACATATTTTACATTCTATAAGCTTAGGAGGTTCATATTTATCTTCAATGAGCTTCACAAGCTTTTTCATAAATACTCTATAGAGCTTCCTCATAAAGGCAGGCTCCATATCCTCGAAATCTCTCAATAACTTCTTTCTTGAAGTGGATCTGGCTCCCTTCTTTAGTGGGCAATCAATAGCAGGGTATGGAAGTCCTTTGATGTCAACGTATTTATCGACCTCCCATTCATACGTCTTTACCAAAGGTTTTATTCTTCTAACTTGATTTGGGAATTCAGGTGGTTGGACAGGCTTCATATTTATCAGGTCTTCAAATTTACCGTCAAGGAATAGTGTGAACATAACCTCTACCACGTCGTCTAGTGTATGAGGAGTGGCAACCGCATCTAGACCTAATTGACTTGCAAGGTAGGATGTATAGTACCTCTTTAATATGCCGCATGTGCTACATATCTTCCTCCAGTATTTTGTCCCTCGGAAGTCCTCTATGTTGTAGCCTTTCTCACTTGGGAGTGAGTATATATGAAGTTTTACACCATATTTCTGGGTGATTTCGTCTATAGGTAGTCTTGCGTCTATTGTGTAGAAGGCTGTTCCTAAGTCTATATATATTATGTGAAACTCTGTATCCGGATATGCCTCTATCAGTCCGGATATCAGACCTACAGATTTTTTGTCTGCCATATATGATATTCCAACTCTTTCATCGGGTCTAAACATTTTATATTCTTCAACAGTCTTTCTTATTCTCTCGATATAGTATTCGGTAAAGCATTCTCTACATAGGACTAGACGTGCATATCTAAGTTCTATTTCACCCTCTCTTTCATTACATTTCATACATTTTACCAATTTCGACATCCTCCCTCAATATTTATATCGTTCTTTAAATAAAGTCTGGTAAATTGTACCGTCTCCCGTTTATCTAGGTTACACAATTTGGATATAACAATATACTATCATTATATATGTGAGATGTCCTCACGAAGCAACCCCCTCTACTACAGCCCTATCTATATACCAATTGCATATAGCCGGAGGTATGGGAGGGCCTTCGATAATGCTGGTTGGAGGGGGGTTGTATATCTTACTTACGCCTCTTCATTGGATGATGCCTTTGATTATCCCTATTATGACTCTATAGAGTTTAATGGGCCCGGGTATCTTGGGTATCTCTTCTATATGATTTATGATATGAATGTAATGTACCATGTTTATCACAGGATATCGGAGATGATTGTTAGAAGTGACCTTGATAGGGTTAGGAACCGGCTTAAGAGCAGACTTCCATATCTAAGGAGGGCATTTCAAGAGTTATTTACACGTTTTGAACTCCAGTTTATGAAGGAGTATGATTGGAGCTTCCAACGCTTTCTCTCTAGAATTATATCTCTAAATTTTGAGAAGGAGGTTAGAAACGAATATTATATTCGGGAGTTTGAACTCTTTAATAGGGTGTTGTTGGATGGTAGGCATAAATATAGTTTTTCTCAGGAGGTCTTTCAGAAGATTATGCGGAGGCTCATGAGATTTGGAATTGGGGTCTCCCTTAACCATAGGCTTAGGCTTCTAGAGTATATATCCTTCTTCTACTATGCTAGGGACATCTTGAATGGCTATGAGTATGAAGATTTAGTCGATGGATATGAACTATTTAACTCACTCTCTGAGAGATATGGCCTATACTATCTCGTTGATAAGGGCCTCTATCCACATAGATATAATGTTATAGTTTGGAGAAGTAGGCTTGAGTTTAGTAGTTCTAAGTCAAATGATATTACATTTATGGGGGACTCATGTATCTTCCCACTGTTTGTTAATAGGATTCCTCAGATTTACAGGTCTACATATAGGGCTGGAGATATTAGGAATACATTGATGCCTATATGTAAGGTGTGCCGCTCCCTTCTTGGGAGTTTCATAGTAAGTAGGGGATATAATGTATCGGTGTCTGATCATAGAGTGAGGAATGGTCAATGTAGAATTGTCTATACTGTGTATAGGGAGGATTTGAGGGGGTTCGAGTCAGAAGCTACTTGATGAGAGGCCCTTTAGCTTCAAACTCGTCTTTATACTCACATGGATATTTCTCTGGGCATCTACCGAATGTTATGCATCCTGGGAGTGAATATTTAGGGAGTACATCATTCACCTTTTTAACCTCTAGAATCATGTTTCCTACAACTCTTCTAATCTCCCATTGGGCCTTTATACATCTCCTCGTAGGGAGTGATCCGACGATGTTCCACCCGTCTAGCCTGACGATGTCATAGATGTTATGTGCATGTGAGACTACACCTACGTATAAAGTCTTCTCCTCCTCTGTCTTGGCTTTGTCCATATAGATCTTGTATAACTTCTTAACCATCTCTATAAACCTGTCTTTGTATCTGCTTCTCGCAATTGATGGAGGTATTGTTATATCGAATCTCTCCAGCGCATGGTATATGCTCTCAGGTATGTGGTTGAGTGTTCTCTGCCTTATCGCTTGGTGGAAGGCTGAGAAGCTCATCTTTACAATTACATTGTATGTGTTGTTCCTAAGTTGCATTAGGTAGGGGTATCTCTTCTCCTTCAACGCTCTGTAGAGATCCTCCTCATCAATATCAATGAGCTGAGTATATCCGAGTAGCTTCCTCTCCAATCCATTGTCGGCAAGTCTATCTACTATGGTCTCTTCAAATCTAAATATATTGGGCATAGGATAGTACTTTAGGATATTGAAATTTTCACCATAATTTCTTATTAGATCTGGTGAGAAGCTGTTAATCTTATCTACAATTGAGTTTACTATCTCTCTGCAGACTTTTGGGACTCCAGGCTGTTGAGATATTAGATGTAGATGGGTTATCTCCCTTAAATTACCTACGGATTGAATGTTTGTAGATGTATAAAGTGGGATTACATATCTTGCGTCTTCCTTGGGAATATCATCATCTACCATCTTGTAGTATAGGTCTATACTCTCATCCATCGTTTTTAGGACTTCAGCCTCCCTTATTTCATCTGGGAGATATACTCCGTATGGTTCTACCCTCCTCATACTCTGTTGTAGGTGGCTCATAAATATAGGTTGGACCATAAACATGGTAGCTAGTCTAGGGATGTCTGATATGTATATGCTGTAGACAGCCTGGTCCAATACACTTAAGTGTCCACTCTCGAGGGTTACGTTTAAAAGTCTCTTCCTTCTCTTCTCAACATTATTGTTTTCCTTGTCAATTCTCTTCAGTTCTAGGGATGTATTTTTCTTTATGGTTGCATATGCTCCATAGACTATTAGGTCTACCGGTTCCATCTCCTCAGATTTAAGTTCGGCAATTATATCAACCTTTGGCTTTAGAATAGGTATCATTTACCCACCTCCTTTAGAAGGATTTCAGCGAACTCGATGAATCCTTCATACCTCTCTTTCTCGGTTACATAGTCAGCTACCATCTTGAGTTCTTCAGGTGAGTTGGAAACGGCTACTCCATATCCCACATTCTTAATTAGCCTTGTGTCTAGTTCACTATCTCCTATAGCCGCGAAATACTCGATAGGTAGGTTAATTAAGTGGGATATAACCTCTAATGCACTATACTTGTCTATTCCTTTTGGATGTATATGATATGCAAATTTGCTGTCAAGCACAACTATATCCTCCATATCCTGAATTACTGAGATAATTTTATCCTTTGGTATCGTAGGTTTGATAGCTTTATCTACATGTCTATATACGTTTGACCAGGGCTCTTTAAGCCTCGGGCCGAATCTCCTCTTTAGTTTCTCTAATGCTTCTCTAGTCCTATTTGGGTCTCCAAGTATGTAGATCTCATTCATATATTCGAAGGCGCATCCAGCCTCCCCTATTGCTGGTCCACTTGATCCGATGTAGTGTGCTACACCCTTGGTTATTGGTAGGGCGTTCCCACTTGCCAATATAGTCATTATCCCGTTCATCTCCAGCCTTCTTATATAGTCTATTGCCTCGATGCTAATCCTATTTAGATGGTCTGTTATAGTGTCATCTATATCTATTACAAGCACTTGTATCTCGCTTAGGTCTACCATTTTCTTACCAACTCCTTATACAATGATATGGATGGGGTTGTATATGGGTCTACATTCTTCATGACCGCCAGGTATATGGAGGCTATGTCATGTAGGGCTATGCCCGCTAGATAGCTATATAGGATATCCCTCGACTTCATTTGTATCCAATCCATATAGTAAATCCTCTTCTCAATTAGAAATTCCTTCAGTATCTTGGGATATATATCGTCATTCATTAGTATATATGGGACATGCTGTGAGTCCAGGGTGTATGTATAGATTTCTATCTGATTGTGGAATATTTCTGGGATATAAGCTGTATATGCCTCATGCTTGCTATTCTCGTTGAGCATAGCCTTGAATCGAATGGCTATTGATGCCATTCCATCAGGAAAGTATATCGCAGGCCTTGTTCCATATAATGCCCGTGCTATTTTAAATGCTTCTCCACCTCTTCTCTCTGGGAGATGTTTCTCAATGTATCTATCAAGTCTTTTAGCTGTCTTCCCTATGTCTCCCAGCTTTAGTCTTTTACTGAGAATTTTAAGGATTGGTGCTAAAAGCTGGGGTAGACCCAATCTTGGAAGTGGAGCTGCCTCTACCTTGTGTAGGATCCATCCATGTTTCCTTGCTAGATCTTCTAACTTTCCATCTGATGTGATGACTATAGGCTTTTTATTCAAGTCCTTTATCTTTTCAGCTGTCTTTAGAACTTCGAGTGTGTTTCCACTATGGCTTATTAGTATGTTTAGGCTTCTCTTTATCTCATAACTTGGGATGTTGGGTGTATTGTAGATTTTTATATCTATAGCTAGAGATTTTGTATAGACTATGTCCTTTATTATATATCCGACGATTCCAGAGCCTCCCATGCCCATGATAACTATTTTCCTTGGGGGTTTTTCGAGGGTGTTCACGGCATCATAGGTATTTTTCAGGTTTTCTCCCCATCTCATATAATATTGTAGCATTTTGAGGGCATTCTCATTCTGACTTAATAGGTTTTTGAATTTCTTCCATGTCAACATATATATTCAAGATATATGAAGGTAGTAGATAATTTTATACTATGAAGCGTCGCTATAGCTCCATAAAGGTTGAGCCTCCTGGCCCTCGAGCCCGTGAGATTATTGAGAGGGATAAAGATCTTCTTATGCAGTCGTATGTTAGATGGTTACCCGTTGTAATTGAGAAGGGGGAGGGTTTTATTGTTGAGGATGTAGATGGAAATAGATTTTTAGATTTTAGTGCTGGTATTGCTGTATTGAATACTGGTCATAGAGATCCCGATGTTATCTCAGCTATCAAGAGTCAGCTGGATAGGTTTACCCATTATAGTTTAACCGATTTCTACTATGAATTGGCGGTATCATATTCTAAGAAGTTATTGGATGCGATGGGCTATAATGGTAAGATATTTTTTACCAATAGTGGGGCCGAGAGTATAGAGGCGGGTATGAAGGTTGCTAAGGGATATTACAAGGGGAGTCGGCATTACTTCCTAGCCTTTATCGGGGGTTTCCATGGGAGGACCCTTGGAAGCTTAAGTCTTACGGCTAGTAAGCCGATTCAGAAGAGGTTCTTCTTCCCGATGGTTCCTGGGGCGGTACATGTTCCCTATCCATATTGTTA
>Ga0256839_1004539_pt1 | contig 13462 bp, 11 predicted proteins | sample 354166metaG_FD_185968 | JGI IMG/M metagenome (GOLD analysis project Ga0256839, IMG submission 185968) | Hydrothermal vent microbial communities from Mid Atlantic Ridge, Atlantic Ocean - 354-166 | ecosystem: Environmental > Aquatic > Marine > Hydrothermal vents | place: Atlantic Ocean: Mid... | reverse complement strand
GCATCCAGTACTCGCTGGAGAGCGTGCCCTTGGGCACGGCCGGCGGGGTGAAGTTGGCCGCCCACCACGTTCGCTCGGACCCCTTCCTGGTGATCAGCGGCGACGCCCTCACCGACTTCGACCTGCGGCGGGTGGTGGAGTTCCACGAGCAGGCCAAGGCACCCGCCACCGTGGTGCTGGCGCGCGTGGAGAACCCGCTGGAGTACGGGGTGGTGGTGACCGATGAGGCGGGCCGGATCGTGCGGTTCATCGAGAAGCCGGGCTGGGCGGACGTGGTGAGCGACACGGTGAACACGGGCATCTACGTGCTCAGCCGGGAGGTATTGGAGTACTTCGAGGAGGGCCAGGTCTTCGACTTCAGCCACGACCTCTTCCCCCTGATGATCGAGCAGAAACGCCCTCCATACGGCTACGTGGCCGAGGGGTATTGGACCGACATCGGCAACCCGGCCGCCTACCGGAGGGCGTCGGAGGATGTGCTGGCCGGGCGGGTCGAGGTGGAGCCCATCGGCACGGACATCGGCGGGGGAATCTACTGCGCGGGCACGTATCAGATCGCGCCGGACGCGCGCCTCTACGGCCCCATCTACTTGGGGGACGGGGTGAAGATTCTCGGAGGGGTGGAGATCCGCGGGCCGGCGGTGATCCGGGACAACGTGGTGGTGGACACGGGCAGCCGCATCGAGCGGTCGGTGATTTGGCGGAACACGTACATCGGCGAACGCTCCCAAGTGCTCGGGGCCATTGTGGGCCGGCAGTGCAGCATCAAGTCGCGCGTGATCATCCACGAGGGAGCGGTGATCGCCGACAACACGTTGGTCCACGAGGGGGCCATTATCCAGCCCAACGTGAAGATCTGGCCCGACAAGGAGATCGAGGCCGGCGCCACGGTGAGCACTAGCATCGTGTGGGGCGCCCAAGGGCGGCGCACGCTCTTCGGGCGCTACGGCGTCACGGGCCTGATGAACGTGGACCTGACGCCGGAGTTTGCCGCCCGCTTGGGCGCCGCCTACGGGGCCACGCTGCCCGTGGGGGCGTCGGTGGTGGTCAACCGAGAGGCCCACAACACGCCCCGCATCATCAAGCGGGCCATTCTCAGCGGCCTGCCGTCCGCGGGGGTCCACGTGCTCGACATCCGCACGCAGCCCATCCCCGTGGCCCGCTTCTACACGGCCCATTCAGGGGCACGGGGGGGCATTCACGTGCGCCTCTCCCCCTTCGACAACCGGGTGGTGGACGTGAAGGTGTTCGACGCCCAAGGCCTCGACTTGGAACGCCAGGCACAGCGCAACGTGGAGAACATCTTCTTCCGGGAGGATTTCCGCCGGGTCTACTTGGACGAGATCGGGCGCATTGAGTACGCGCCCAACGTGGTGGAGGCGTACTCGGCCGCGTTCATGGAGTCGTTGGAGCAGGAGCTCTGGCCCCTGCCGGGCCGGTTCGGCGCCGTGGTGGTGGACTACGCCAACGCGGTCTCGGCCCTGATCCTGCCGGGGCTGCTGAGCCGGCTCGACGTTGATGTGGTGGCGCTCAACGCCGGCCTGGACGAGCGCAAGCTGTTTCGCACCCGGGAGCAGTTTCAGCAGGGAATGCACCAACTGGCGGCCATCACCCGGGCGCTGGACTCGAACTTGGGGGTTCGGCTGGACGTGGGGGGCGAGCGCATCTTCCTCACCACGGCCAACGGGGCCGTGGTCGCCAACATGGACGCGCTCCTGGCCGTGACCAAGCTGGTCTTCGACGTGTGGCCAGGGAGCCTGGTGGGCATTCCCTCCACGGCCCCACGGGCCTTCGAGCACATTGCCGAGGCGATGGGGGGCCACGTGCGGCGCCTGCGCAACGACCCCCAGGCGTTCATGAAGGCGGCGGCAACGGGGGAATTCACCCTGGTGGGTGACGGCAGTGGGGGGTTCATCTTCCCGGTCTTCACCCCCTTCTCGGACGGCATGTTCGCCACGGTGAAGATCCTGGAGCTCTGCATGTTGGCCGGCGTGCGCTTCGACGAGGTGGTGCGCTCGCTGCCGGCCTACGCGATGGCGCGGACCCGGGTGCCCTGCCGCTGGGAGGCCAAGGGCCGGCTCATGCGCCGCCTGCACGAGGAGTTCCCCGCCGCCCCCGGCCGCGCCTCCCCCGAGGGCGTGTTGGTCGACGTGGGCGACCGGGAGTGGGTGCTCATCATCCCCTCTCCCGACGAACCCTTCTTCCTCGTCGTGGCCGAAGGCCCCTCCTACGCGCGCGCCCAAGAGCTGGTGGAAGCGTACAGCGCCCTGCTGGTCGGGCTCCTGGAGTCGTCCGGGCGGGGCCATTGAGGAGCAACACGATGGACCCGTGGCACTACATCGGGCCCGAGAACACCGTCTACTGCCTGCTCTCCTTCGAGGGTCCCGATCCCTACTCCCGGGCCGGCGGCCTGGGCACTCGCGTCACCGAGTTCAGCCGCACCTTGGCCGAGAAGGGCTACGAAACCCACCTCTTCTTCGTGGGCGATCCCGAGAAGTCCTTTCAGGAGCGCCTCTGCGGGGACCGATTGACCCTCTGGCGGGTGGCGCAGGATGTCAGCCGCTACTACCTCCAGGGGGTGTACGATGGCGAACAGGAGAAACACGCCGTCTACAGCACGGTCGTGCCCCATTTGGTCGTCCAGGAGGTGGCCCAGCCGGCCATTGAGCGGCAGAAAGCCGTCGTGGTGATGGGGGAGGATTGGCACACGGCCGAATCCATGTGGCGCATCAGCGATATGCTCTTCTGGCGCGGGCTCCGACGCCACGCGGTGTTGCTGTGGAACGCCAACAACGTCTTCGGCTTCGAGCGAATTGACTGGGATCGGCTGCGCATGACGGCCCACATCACCACAGTGAGCCGGTACATGAAGTACCGCCTGTGGGAGCACGGGGTCAACGCCATCGTGATCCCCAACGGCATCCCCGGGCGCTATTTGCGCCCCGTGAACGCGGAACTCGTCCACGTGCTCCGCCAGGAGCTGAAAGGCCGCTTGCTCCTGGTCAAGGTGGGACGGTTCGACCCCGGGAAGAACTGGATCGCGGCGGTGCGGTCGGTCTCGCGGCTGAAGCACATGGGCTTGCGGCCGTTGCTCCTCATGCGTGGGGGCATCGAACCCCACGGCCACGAGGTCTTCGCCGAGATCGACCGCCTGCACCTCCTCCACGTGGACATGCACACGTCGGCCGGCGCGGCCGACGCTGAGATCGTGCGCACCATCGCGGCCCTGGCCTCCAAGGCGGACGTGATCAACTTCCAGTTCTTCGTGCCCGAGGCCGTGCAACGGGTGCTCTTCTGCGCCAGCGACGCGGTGCTGGCCAACAGCACCCACGAGCCCTTCGGCCTGGTGGGCCTCGAGGTGATGGCCGCCGGGGGCATCGCTTTCACGGGCTCCACGGGCGAGGACTACGCCCAACACCTGCTCAACGCCATCACCTTGGACACCGACTCGCCAGACGAGATCGTGGGGCATGTGCTCTACCTGCGTGAACACCCGGAGATCGCGCGCAACTTGCGGCGCGTGGGCCGAATCACGGCCCGCTTCTACCGGTGGGAGGCGATCATCGAAAAGCTGCAGAGCAAATTGCAGCACCTTCTGATGTGATGTGAGCGGCGGGAGGGGCCTGCTCACAGCGATTTCCACGGCCCGCTTTGACGATTTAAGGCTTTGCGGTACAATACCCCCACGAAAGGGGGCCGGTGAGCTCCCTTTCCTCTTGTCTTGGTGGGATGTGTCATCCACCGGCCGGCCAACACCGGCCGGAGAATGTCTGAAATTGAGGGAACGACATGGCTGAGATTCAACTCCGCGCAGAAGTTCGGACCATCATCGGCAAGAAGGTGAAACGACTCCGGCAACAGGACCTGGTGCCGGGCATCGTCTACGGCGGCGGCTTGGAGGAGGGCGTGCCTATCCAAGTGCCCCGTCGGGAGCTGGTGAAGACCTTGCAGGCCGCCGGCGCCACCAACATCATTCAGCTCCAGGTGGACGGTCGAGACCAGCCTCTGGCCACGGTGGTGCGCGAGGTCCAACGTGATGCTATTTCCCACGCGATCCTGCACGTGGACTTCCAAGCCGTGCGCATGGACGAGCCCATTCGCGTGGACGTGCCCATCCACGTGGTGGGCCAGGCGCCGGCCGTGGCCCGTGGCGAGGGCATTGTGACCCAACTCATCGAATCGCTCGACCTGGAAGCGCTGCCCTCCGAGCTTCCCCACGAGATCGTGGTGGATGTCAGCTCGCTCGAGCACATCGGCGACTTGATCACCGTGGCCGAGCTGCCCATTCCGCCCGGCGTGAAGGTGTTCACCGACCCGGACGTGGCCGTGGTCGTCGTCCAGCCGGCCGGCGCCGGTGAGGTCGAGGAGGTGGCCGAGGCCGAGGAGGGCGAGCCCGAAGTTGTGGGCGCCGAGGACGAGGAGGCGTGACGTCCCCCGGCACGAGGGGGCCAGCGCACAGCACCACGAAGCCCGGCCACAACGTGCCGGGCTTTGTCGCTCATTCCGCCGGGCAATTCGCCCTGACGAGCGCACAGCAGAGCAGACGCGAACGAGGAGCAACCCGTGATTAGTCCGCTGAATTGGCTCTTAGGACTCTTCTCCCGCGACATCGCCATTGACTTGGGCACGGCCAACACGCTGGTGGCCATCCGCGGCAAGGGCATCATCATCAACGAGCCCTCGGTGGTCGCCATCGAGAAGAAGACGAAAAAGGTGCTGGAGGTGGGCGCGGACGCCAAGGAGATGGTGGGGCGCACGCCGGCCGACATCGTGGCCATTCGTCCCCTGCGCGACGGCGTGATCTCCGACTTCGACGTGACAGAGGTGATGCTCAAGAGCTTCATCCGCAAGGCCCACGAGCAGAGTTTCTACCCCATCCCCAGGCCCCGCATCATCATCGGCATTCCCGGTGGCGTCACCGAGGTGGAGCGCATCGCCGTCCACGACGCGGCCATGAACGCCGGCGCGCGCGAAGTTCACCTGATCGAGCAGCCCATGGCCGCGGCCATTGGGGCCGGGTTGCCCGTCACCGAGTCGGTGGGCAACATGATTATCGACATCGGGGGCGGCACCACGGAGATCGCCGTCATCTCCCTGGGGGGCATCGTGGTGAGCAACTCCATCCGCATCGCCGGCGACGAGCTGGACGAGGAGATTATCAACTACGCCCGCCAGCGCTACAACCTCCTCATCGGGCCCCGCATGGCCGAGCGGGTCAAAATCCAAATCGGTTCCGCGTACCCCCTCGAGGAGGAGAAGACCATGGAGCTGAGAGGGCGCAACCTGATCACCGGCCTGCCCGAGGCCATCGTGGTGAGCAGCGTGGAGATCCGCGAGGCCCTCAGCGGCCCGGTCAGCGCCATTGTGGAGGCCGTGCGGGCCACCATCGACCAGACGCCCCCCGAGCTGGTAGCCGACCTCATGGAACACGGCATTGCCCTGGCAGGGGGCGGCGCCCTGTTGCAGGGGCTGGCCCAGCGGCTCACCGAGGAAACGCACATGCGGGTCTACGTGGTGGACGACCCGCTGGGCTGCGTGGTGCGCGGGTGTGCTACCGTGTTGGAACACATGGACGTGCTCCACAAGGTGTTGGCCCGCACGTCCCACCCCATCGTGGCACGGGCATGAGGAACCATGTTCAGCCTGCGGCGCCAGATCTCCCCCCTGGTGATCCTGGCCTTCGTGGCCGTGCTGCTGGTCGTCCTCGACCAGGCGGGCTCCCTGCGCCAGCCCCAAGACCTGGTGCGCAACGCGACCGTCCCCGTCGAACGGGAGCTCACCAGGAGCACTGAGGCCGTGCGGGAATGGCTTTTCGCCCTGCGCCATTTGAGCACGCTGCGCCGTGAGAACGAGCGCCTGCGCGGCGAGCTCGAACAACTGGCCCAAGTGCGAGTGCGCCTCATCGAGCTGGAAAACGAGAACCGCCAACTGCGGGAACTCCTCGCCTTCAAGCGAGACCGGCCCAACTTCCTGCTGCTCGTGGCCCAGGTGATAGCCCGCGAGCGGCCGGCGCTCGTCACCGGAGGCGACCCCAACCCCCTTGTCCAAGCCGTGCGCATCGACCAAGGACGGGCTCAGGGGGTCGAGCCGGGAATGCCCGTCATCACAGCACGAAGTCTGGTGGGCCGCGTGGTCGAAGCAGGCGAGCAGTGGGCCGTGGTCAAGCTCATCAGCGACGAGTCCATGTCCGTGGCGGCCTTGGACCAGCAGAGCCGCGCCGCCGGCGTCGTTCAAGGCACGGGCGACGGGCTGGTCATGCGCTTCATCCCCCACGACCAGAGCGTCGAGCCGGGAGATGTGATCATCACCTCCGGGCTCGGGGGCAACTTTCCCAAGGGGCTGGTCATCGGCACCGTCCAGTCGGTGCGCCGGCAGGACATCGCCCCGTACCAGGAGGCCACTATTGTCCCGCCCGTGGACCTGACCAACTTGGAATATGTGTTCGTCATCCGGGCCTTCACCGCCGGCGACACCGGGGAGGACGAGGAATGAAGGCCGCCCTCACCGTGGCCGGCGCGCTGCTGTTGGGCCTCCTCCAGGCCACCCTCTTCACCGGCCGCCTGCAACCCAACCTGGTGCTGGTGTGGGTCATCGCCCTCAGCTTGGCACGCGGGGCCGAGACATCGGCGTGGTGGGCCTTCTGGAGCGGCCTCCTGCTCGACACGCTCTCGGCCGCCCCCTTCGGCGTCTTCACCCTCTCCCTGCTCCTGGTGAGCTTTCTGGTCAGCGTGGGGGAGTCGGCCATTTACCGCACCAGCCTCTTCTTGCCCCTGCTGGTCGGCCTGGCGGCCTCGACGGCCTACTATTTGCTCCTCTTCTTCTTCCTGAATACACTAGGGTGGAAGACATCCTGGTGGCCGGCGTGGCGCCTGGTCGGGATGAACGTGCTCGTGGACACGGTGCTCGTTCCCCTGGCCTACAAAGTGGCCGAAGTCTGGCCGCCGCCGGCAGACGCGCGCACATGAGGGCCCTACAGCGTGCCCCGCGAGGAGAGGAAACTGGAGTGCCCCACGCGCCACGGCGAACGGCGAGTGGTGAGCGATGAGTCGTTCCCGGGGGAAAGGAGACTGGAGTGCCCCACACGCCACCCCAGCTCCAAGTAGGCGGTGAAACCGGCCAAGTCAGAGGCCGCCGGCGCCTGGTGTGGCTGCGGCTCCTGGTGCTGCTGGTCTTCGCGGTGTTGGCCGCCCGCCTCTGGCAGCTCCAAATCCTGGAGGGGGACCGCTACCGGCTCCAAGCCGCCGGCAACCGCTTCGCCCTGCAGACGGTGCCGGCGCCCCGGGGCGTCATCTACGACCGCATCGGCCGCATCTTGGCCCGCAACGTGGTCTCCTTCGACGTGACGGTGGTGCCCGCCTCCGTGCCCGAGGAGCAGGAGGAGACCATCCTGCGCACGTTGGCCGCGCTGCTCGACATTCCCCTGAACAATTACGCCGCCTTGGCCCAAGCCAGCTTGGGCGAGGACAGCGTGGCCGACCCTCCTCCGCCGCTCGACCCGAACTGCGGTGAGCCCGGCCTGCTGGAGTGCTTCCGCGTGGCCAAACAAGCTCCTTACCGCGCAATCCGCGTGGGACGCGATGTGCCCGCCGACAGGGCGTTCCAACTGCTGGAACAGGCCGTCTTCCTCCCCGGGGTCTTCGTGGAGCCCAAACCCAAGCGCCTCTACGTGTACGGCCCTCTCCTGGGCCACATTCTGGGCTACATGATGCCCGTCTCCCAGGAGTTCCTCGAACAGGCCCCCAGCTCGGAGGAGTACGAGCTGGTGGACGAAGCCGGCGTGGCCGGCGTGGAGGCGTCGTTCGAGCGCGAGCTGCGGGGGCGCAAGGGACGCAAGCTCGTGGAGAAGGATGTCTTCGGACGGGAGGTGCGCGTTCTCTACGAGGTGCCGCCGGAGCCGGGCTACAACATCTTCCTCACAATAGACGTGGACCTGCAGCGCGTGGCCACCGAGGCGCTGCGGAGGGGCCTCGAGGAGGTGGGGAGCCCCCGGGGAGCTGTGGTCGCCCTGGACCCGCGAGACGGCCAAATCCTGGCGTTGGTCTCCCTGCCCAGCTACGACAACAACCTGTTCGTGGGCCCCATCTCGCCGGCCGACTACCAAATGCTCCTGGAGGACGAGCGCAAGCCGCTCTTCAACACGGCCATCTCAGGCGCCTTCGCGCCCGGCTCCATCTTCAAGCTGGTGACGGCCTCGGCTGCCCTCCAGGAGGGCGTCATCACCCCGCAGACGCGCCTGAGCGCGCCGGGCATCATCTACCTGCCCAACAAATACTTCCCGGACGACCCCGACCTCGCCCAGCCCTTTTACGACTGGCTGCCGGCGGGCCACGGCGTCATCAACGTGGTGCGCGCCCTGGCCCGCTCGTCCGACGTCTTCTTCTACAAAGTGGCCGGCGGCTTCCCCGGAGAGATCGAGGGGCTGGGCATCGAGCGGCTGGCCCGCTGGGCCCGCATGTTCGGCCTGGGCGAGCTCACGCGCGTGGACTTGCCGGGCGAGGCGGCCGGCCTTGTGCCCACGCCGACGTGGAAGCGACAGGCACTGGGGGAGACGTGGGTCACCGGCGACACGTACAACTTGGCCATCGGCCAAGGGTTTCTCACAGTCACCCCGTTGCAGATGGCCAACGTCACGGCCGCCGTGGCCAACGGCGGCACCCTCTACCGTCCCCAGCTCGTCTACCAAGTCCAGGACGCCGAGGGCAACGTGATCAAGGGGTTCCGGCCCGAGGTCCTGCGCCACGTGCCCGTTGATCCGGACAACTTGGCCATTGTGCGCGAGGGGATGCGCGGAGCCGTGGCGTGGCCCGACGGCACCGCCAGCTTCGCCGGCCTGCCCACCAGCGTGGCCGTGGCCGGCAAGACCGGCACGGCCGAATACTGCGACCCCCTGCCCGACCTCAGCGACTGCCGGCGCAACGAGAACGGGTATCTGGTAACCCACGCCTGGTTCACGGCCTTCGCCCCCTACGAGAACCCCGAAATCGTGTTGCTCGTCTTCGTCCACGGCAACGGGCGCGAGGTGTTGGAGGGCTCGAAAGTGGCCGCTCCCATCGCCGCCGAAATCCTGCGATACTGGTTCGAGGAGCGTGCCCGGTAGCCGGACACACTTCACTTGAGGGATGGCCTTCTCCAATGAAAGTGACGGTGAGAGGAGAACGCGACGGCCCCGTGCTCATTCTGGACGAGTGCGCGTCGGCCGATCCCGAAATGGTGGCCGGTGAGCTGCGCCGCTACTTGGAGGCCCACGCCTCCTTCTTCCAGGGCGCTTCCATAACCCTGGACGTGAGGGACCAAAAACTCTCGGCCGAAGCCCTGGCCAGCCTCCTGGAGGTCGCCGAGGCGTTTGGCCTGCGCGTGGAGGCGCTGCGGGGCAAGGAGCGGGAAACTCGCGCCGCCGCTCTCGCCTTGGGCTTGAGGACCCCCTTCACCCCCGAGGAGATGACCCCGCTGAGCACTGCGGTTCCCGAGGGGGCACAGCAGGCCCTGGTCGTCCGGCGCACCGTGCGCAGCGGCCAGAGCATCCGCTTCCCGGGCACAGTGGTGGTCTTCGGCGACGTGAACCCAGGCGGCGAGATCATTGCCACGGGGGACGTCTTCGTGTGGGGTCGGCTGCGGGGCGTGGTCCACGCCGGCGCCGACGGCGACGAGAGCGCCGTGGTCTGTGCCCTGGAGCTGGCCCCCACACAGCTCCGCATCGGGAGCCACATCGCCCGCCCACCGGAGGAACCGCGCCGGCGCCGTTTGCGGCTCTGGCGGCCGGCCAGCAGGCCCGAGGTCGCCCGCGTTCACAACGACACCATCGTGGTTGAAAGGGCCCTGTGACGCGGGAAAGGAGCTTGCCAGGACCTCAGTTTTGGATACCATCAGGCTATGGGAGCGCTCACCCCGAGGGCTCAGAAAAGGTGTGAAAGGGAGCCACAAACATGTCCGGCACGGTCATTACCATCACATCCGGCAAAGGCGGGGTTGGCAAGACGACTGTCACGGCCAATGTGGGCACGGCCTTGGCCATGTTGGGCCACAGCGTGGTGGTGATCGACGCCGACATCGGCCTGCGCAACTTGGACCTGGTCATGGGCTTGGAGAACCGCATCGTCTACGACATCGTGGACGTGGTGGAAGGGCGCTGTCGGCTGCGCCAGGCCCTGGTGCGCGACAAGCACCTGCCCGAGCTCCACCTTCTGCCGGCAGCCCAGACGCGCGACAAGACGGCCATCTCGCCGCGCCAAATGGCCGAGGTGTGCGACGCCCTGCGCCCCCACTTCGACTACATTCTCGTGGACTCGCCGGCCGGAATCGAACAGGGGTTCCAGAACGCCATTGCCGGCGCCGACCGGGTCATCGTGGTCACCACGCCGGAGGTGAGCGCCGTTCACGATGCCGACCGCATCATCGGCCTGCTGGAAGCGGCCGAACGGGGCCCTATTCACCTGGTGCTCAACCGCATCAAGCCCGACATGGTGCGCCGGGGCGACATGCTCACCGTGGACGATGTGCTCCACATCCTCGCCGTGGAGCTGATCGGCATCATCCCCGAGGACGAACAGATCATCGTCACCACGAACCGAGGCACGCCCATCGCCCTCAACCCGAACTCGCCCACGGGGCGGGCCTTCCAGGAGATCGCCCGGCGCGTGCGTGGCGAAAATGTGCCCATCACGCCGTTGCGCGACAGAGGATTGCTGGAGCGCTTGTTCGGGTTCATGCGCTCCTCCTAGCTCGGTTTTTTGGGAGGCGGCCTTGGAATTCCTGCGCCGACTGCTCGGAAGAGAACCCTCCAGCCGGGACGTGGCCAAGGAGCGACTGCAGCTCGTGCTGATCTACGACCGTACAGGGCTCTCGCCCGGCGTGCTGGAGACGCTGCGGGAGGAGATCGTGGCCGTCCTCTCACGCCACATCGACATCGACCGGGACGGCATCGATCTGAGCGTCACCCAAGAGGGACGACAGACCAAGCTGATCGCGAACATTCCGCTTCGATCACGCCGGCCGTGAGGGAGCCACATGAACCGACGGGCGTGGCGCAACTTCGACTACTCGCTCCTGGTGCTCTCCTTGACCTTGGTGGCCTACGGCTGGCTGATGGTCCGCTCGGCTCAGCCGCCGGACCGGCCGTATGCGCTCTACCAGCTCCTCTGGATCGGGGTGGGCCTGGTCTGTTCGCTGGGGGTCAGCCTGATCGACTACCGCCTCCTCAACCACCTGGCGCGCCCCCTCTACGTGGTACTCGTCCTCGCCCTGGGGATGGTGTTGGTCATGGGGCGCACGGCGTTCGGCGGGCAACGTTGGTTGGCCGTGCTCTTCTTCACCGTGCAGCCATCTGAATTGGCCAAGGTGGGGCTCATTGTGATCCTGGCCACCTTCCTAGGCCGGCGTGCCGTGGGGTTCCGCACGGTGGCCATCTCGTTTCTGCTCGTCGTCCCCTTGGCCGGCCTCATCTTCCTCCAGCCGAGCCTCTCCACGGCCCTCATCCTCTTCGCCATTTGGGGGGGAATGCTCTTCGTGGCCGGCGCGCCCGTGCGCTACTTCCTCAGCGGCGGCGTGGCGTCCGTGGCGGCGCTGCCGCTGGCGTGGAACTATGTGCTCCAGGAGTACATGCGCGAGCGCATCCGCATCTTCCTCAACCCCTTGGCCGACCCCGGTGGCAGCGGGTACAACTTGCTCCAGAGCCGCATTGCCATCGGCGCGGGCGGGCTGCTGGGGCAGGGGTACGGCGCCGGCGGCCAGAGCCAGCTCGGCTACCTGCGCGTGCGACACACCGACTTCATCTTCTCGGTCATCGCCGAGGAGCTGGGATTCTTGGGCGCCTTTGTGCTCTTCGTGTTGTTGGTCATTCTTCTCTTCCGGCTCATTCACATTGCCCAAGAGGCCCGCGACGCCCAAGGGCGCCTCATTGTTGCCGGCGTGGCCGTGATGATCTTCTTCCAAGCTGCGGTCAACATCGGCGTGAACGTGGGCTTGCTCCCCCCCACGGGCGTTAGCCTCCCCTTCATCAGCTACGGCGGCAGCAACTTGATCACCCTCTTCCTCGGCTTAGGGTTGGCCCAAAGTGTGGCCCTTCGACGCCATGCCCTGGAGTTCGATTGACCCATGTGGAGCCCCAATCACCCTCCCCGCGCCATCGCCATCGACGGGCCGGCAGCCTCCGGCAAGAGCAGCGTCGGCCAGCGGCTGGCCCGTCACCTGGGCTACCTCTACTTCGACACCGGCGTGATGTACCGCGCCGTGGCCTTCCTGGCCCACGAGCAGCACATTCCCCCCGACGACGCCGAGCGTCTGGGCGCCCTGGCACGAACAGTGCGCTTGGACGTGCTTCCCGCGCCCGAGCCCCCCCACTACGCGGTGCGCGCCGACGGGCGAGACATCACTTGGGCGCTGCGCCTGCCCGAGGTGGAAGCCACTGTCTCGGCCGTCTCCGCACACCCGTCGGTGCGGGCGGCCCTCACGGAACAACAGCGGCGCGTCGGCCGACAAGGTCGCGTGGTCATGGTAGGGCGGGACATCGGCACAGTGGTCATGCCGGAGGCCGAGTTCAAGGTCTACTTGGACGCCTCCCCGGAGGAACGGGCCCGCCGGCGGTACGCCGAGCTGCAGGCACGCGGCGAGCCGGTCTCCTACGAGGCCGTTCTGGCCGCCGTGCGCGAGCGCGATCACCTCGACAGCACGCGCGAGACCGCCCCCCTCACACGCGCCCCCGACGCCATCTACGTGGACACGACTCACCTCTCCCTCGACGAGGTGATCGCCCACCTGTTGAACTGCATTGAAAGGGGCTCCCCTTCCCCTTCATCGGGGAAAGGTGGCCCGCCGAGCTAATTGTCAACCCCAACGCACGGGGTATAATCTGAACCATCGGAGAAGGCTCAGTGGTCCTCAGGAGGTGTCCACGTGTCCACATACACACGAGTAACCCGCATTCTCCAGGAAGCTTTGGGGCAGGAAGAAGGCCTGCTCGTGATGGAGTACATCGCGTCTCGGCTCGTGCCCGAAAACGTCGTCACGCGAGAAGAACTTCACGAGGCGATATCCGACATTCGCCTTGAAATCGAAAAGCTTCACCGCCGCCTTTCCCAAGACATAGAATCCGTCCGCCTAGAAGTAGACAAAGTTCGCACCGAACTGACAGGAGAAATCGAGAAGGTCCGCACCGAGCTGTCAGGAGAAATCGACAAGGCTCGCACCGAGCTGTCAGGAGAAATCGAGAAGGTCCGGGTCCAGTTTGCCGGGCAACTCGATCAGATTCGTGCGGAAATCGACCAGGTGCGCGCCGAGTTCACCGGACAAATCGCGCAGGCACGCGAGGAGCACACCGACCTCACCGGACAAATCGAGCAGGTGCGCGCCGACCTCACCGGACAAATCGAGCAGCTCCGCGCCGAGTTCACCCGGCAAATCGAGCAGCTCCGCGCCGAGTTCACCCGGCAGATCGAGCAGCTCCGTGCGGAAAACGAACAGATGCGCG
>Ga0256839_1004538_pt1 | contig 13465 bp, 8 predicted proteins | sample 354166metaG_FD_185968 | JGI IMG/M metagenome (GOLD analysis project Ga0256839, IMG submission 185968) | Hydrothermal vent microbial communities from Mid Atlantic Ridge, Atlantic Ocean - 354-166 | ecosystem: Environmental > Aquatic > Marine > Hydrothermal vents | place: Atlantic Ocean: Mid... | reverse complement strand
CCTAGCCGATATCATTCAGGCGATTTCGCGGGCGCCGGGAAACCGTTTCATCAGCATCTTTGACCAGAATGCCGTGCGGAGCGACGACCCCTTCCGGCCTTATGCGCGCCTTGAGCTTTCGCCAAACCTGATCATCGTCGGCACCGTGAATTTCGATGAAACCACCCGTCGCTTATCGATGCGCCTTCTGGACAGGTGCAACCTGATCGAATTCGCGGCCAACGAACGCCTACCGGTTCTCGGAGTTACCGCGCAGACTGGCGCGCACCAAGTCGAGGGCCCGCCCGTCCTGCAGTCCGACCGGGACTGGTGGACGAGCAAGACCAACGTGCCCGCCCGCGCCGTCGAGGTGCTGGGCGATATACAACCGGAACTCAGCGTGTTGGGCTGCGGCCTGACGCACCGCCGGCAGACCTTGATCTGCCGTTTCATCGCGAATGCTCCAGAGCGTCTGTGCAGCTTTGATCAAGCTCTCGATATCCAATTGAGCCAACGCATTCTACCCCAAATCCGTGGTCTGTACCAACCCGGCGCAATGGATGCGGTGCGCCGTCTGGCCGAAAAGCTGGAAAAAGCCTGTGAATTACCCCGAACGCTTAAAGCGCTGAATCGGCTCGAGGCCAATACACGCGCCGTTGACGATATGTTTCTTGGCGAAGAATGACGCGCTTCATCATCTTTTCCGGGCGAACCACCTTGCTCGATATGCCGTTGTCCGCGCCTCGGGTCGAAGCCAGCTTCGAAGTGCAGGAAACAAAGCGCATCGGCTTTGAGGTCAATGACCACGACGAGAATGTAACCTACGAGATCCTGATCGGCGATATAACTTTAAGCGAAAAGCCGCAAGAGTACCGCGACCGCATCGAATGGGCAGCGACATACTGCCTAGATGGCACGTCCGGCATTACCCCCATTACCGTGCGCAACGCACAAGACGGAAGCATCCTCGCCCGTCCCGTTGCGCTGGTCAATCCTAGCAAGCTTTCAGAGCGCGCTTACGAACTCATGTTTAAAGACATGAGCCGGATCACTGTCGAATTGCTGTTGGAACTGATTTCAAAGTCGCGCTTGTCCCATTCCGGCGGACCGCCAATGCAGACGAGCAGCCTGAAACCTTTGACCGCACGCGTGGAGCTGAGCCAGATCCGTCGTTTTTGGCTGCGTTTTTCTTCCGTTCTGGCCGAGATCCTCGAAAACCCGCACATGGAATTGCATAACGGCATCTCAATCCGACGGCCCAAGCCTGGTGAGCGGCTCCGCGCTGACGCGTTGAAGCGATTTGCCCAGCGGGGGCTGACCGCGCGCGAGGCTGTCCGAACCGGAGGAATGTTTGAACTACCGTCACGGATGCCAAGCCCCGACACGCGCGAGAACAGGATCATCGTCGGGTTCATCGACCTTCTTCGGCGTCGTGTCGAACGTGGCCGGGTGCGTGCTGGGCAGGAACGCGACATGCGTTCGGCCCGGCTGTCTGCAGCAGGGCAGAGTGAGGCAATGAGAAACTTCCTGCAGCGTCGCGAAGAGCCCAAGATTGAGAAATTGCAGGAAATCATTGAGAACTCGGAAGAATTGTCGAGCGGGATGCTCAGGGCAATCCGCAGTTTTGCCCTGCCCGCTAGACGCTTTGCTCCACACGACTTTTTCGACAGTTTCGAAAGCTCGATTTTCCGCAGTCATCCACTTTATGCTCGGGCTGCCAGAATGATGCGCACATTCCTGAACAACACCGCGATCATCATCGAGCAGGGCGACGAAGAAGGCGCAAAGCCCATCGAAACCATCTACGAGCAGTGGGTCTTTTTCCAGGTTTCAGCAGCGATTCAGGCGGCAGGTTTGTCCTGTATTTCTCACAATTCAGTCTTTGAACCGATCGCGCGAGATCGATTTTCGGTTGACCTCGACCGAAACGCTGCGATCGATTTTGAGGCGCCTGACAAACGCATCATACGCCTGCGCTATGAACCCACGATCCTTCCGCGCGACGCAGCAAAGGGGCTGGATACGCTGTATCGGGAGAGCTCTTCGCCATGGACGCCCGACCTTGTGCTCGAGGTCCTCATGCCGGGCGACGACCAGCGCGATTACCGGCTTGTCTATGCCGCAGTGATCGATGCGAAATATACCACTCGGAAAAATGTTTGGGATCGCCTGAGTAGGATTGAAAAGTATCTTCAAATTCGCAGCATCGACACCGATGCACCGATTGTCCGGCAGGTCTGGGTGGCCGCCCCTGTCACGGCCATGCTGCAGCCGCGCGACGAGGCCATCACTTGGTCGGAACAGGGTGAGGTCGGCGCCACCCCGCTGGACATGATCCTCGGAGTGATTGGCGCCGATCCGTCCGATCCCAACAGTACCAAGGCCATCCTGAAAGCGTTCATTCTAGGTATCCTCGACCATGCCGGGGCATTTGCCCGCGTCGTGGCCGGACAGAGAATGACCTAGCGGCACATTGGGCCTCCGAAGCTAGTTTGAACCCATGGTAGTTCTTCGCAGCCAATCTGGCCGCACGGCCAATGCCACCACTACCGGCAGAGAGCAACGAGGCTACTGAAGATACCTATCATCTCGCGCTGGGTGTCGAGATCCCGGATCAGCGACCTTGTCCGGTCCCAATCGACAAACGACCGCGATCGGGCGATCTGACCAAGGCGCTTGCGGACTTCGCTGGCGGCCTGCTGCGGCCCGGCGATTTCCAGTGTGAGGCGGCGTTTCAGCGTTGCATCATTCTCGGCCAGCTCCATCAGCAGGGCAGCCAGCCGCTCGGCCCCCAGCTCGGCCAGGGTTTCGGTGTTCAGCTTCTTGCGGCTGGTCTTGCGCGAGGCCATGGGCCGTTTCTCCACTCGTCAACAAATTGCGCAGCAGCATAAGGCCCCGGCGCGCATCCGGAAAGTGCGGATGCGATTCGACCACACGGCAGTTCACAGGCCCTCGCGGCGCAGAGATCGGCCTGCGAAGCAACTCGCACACTCTCCTTTTTCTTCGCCTTTTCAATGTCTTCGTTGACTTTCCATCGGGTCGGAGCAAGGCTTTCCGCCAAAGACCCTCAACCTGACAGAACTGCACCGCTCCGCCATGCCCAAACTGACCAAGCGCATCATCGATACCGCCGAGCCACGGGCGCGCGAGTATTTCATCTGGGACAGTGACATCCCCGGCCTTGGCCTGCGCATCCTGCCCAGCGGGCGCAAGAGCTATGTGGTGCAATACCGGGCCGGGCGGCGGTCGCGGCGGATGACACTGGGACCCAGCACCGTGCTGACCTGTACGCAGGCGCGCAACCGGGCCATCGAAATCATCGCCGCGGCGCGCAATGGCGAGGATCCGGCGGCTGCCCGCGACGCCCAGCGCACGGCCGTCACGGTCAGGGAACTGGCCGAGCGCTTTGACGCAGAGCACATCACGATCCGGCTCAAACCGAGCACCGCCCGGGAATACCGACGCAACCTGCGGCGCTTCATTCTGCCAGCCCTTGGGCGGCTTTTGGTCACCGAGGTCACGCGCGCCGATGTGGCCAAGTTTCACCACGATCTGCGCCACATCCCCTATCAGGCCAATCGCTGCCTGGAGGTGATCTCGAAGATGTTCAATCTGGCCGAGATATGGGGGCTGCGCCCTGATGGCACCAATCCGCGCAAGCACATCCGCAAATATCCCGAGGAAAAGCGCGAGCGCTTCCTCAGCGCGGCCGAGCTGCGGCGGGTTGGCGAGGTGCTGCGCGAGATGGAGGCCGAGGGGATCGAGCTACCATCCGCCATCCTTGCCGTGCGGCTGCTGATCCTGACAGGCTGTCGCCTTGGCGAGATCATGACCCTGAAATGGGACTATGTCGATATCCCCGGCAGAGCCCTGCGCCTGCCCGATTCCAAGACGGGCGCCAAGATCGTGCATCTCGGCCAACCGGCCATCGAGCAGCTGGAGCGCGCGCCCCGCATGCCGGGAAACCCCTGGGTGATCTTCGGCACGATCGAAGGCAAGCACCTGAGCGACCTGCAACCCTTCTGGCGCCGGGTCCGCGCGCGGGCCGGCCTCAAGGACGCGCGCATCCACGACCTGCGCCACACCTTCGCCTCGACCGCCGTCGCCGCAGGCCAGGGGCTGCCAATGATTGGCAAGCTCCTCGGCCACACGCAGGTCCAGACCACGGCGCGCTATGCGCATCTGGCGGCTGATCCGGTCAGGGATGCGGCGGACGTGGTGGCCCTCACGATCAAGGGTGCTCTCGGCTGACCACTCTCCAATTCGTTGAATTTCGATTGCATGCGGGGAGTTTTCCCGATAGCGTGGCTGCATGCCCAATAACTGGGCGCGCATAATTTTCATGCGCATCGGCCATGCCGGGAGAATGCAGTGGACAAGGCTAGAGGGGAACTCCGCTGGGGAGTTGGGAAGCGACTCGAATTCATCGAGTTCCGCCTGTTCTGGGAGGGACGCGTGAACCGCAGCGATCTGATGGAGCAGTTCGGGATCTCGGTGAACCAGGCGTCTGCCGACCTGAACCGCTACATCGCTCTGGCACCCAAAAACATGGTCTATGACAAGAGCGTGCGGACCTATGTGCGCACGCCAGAATTCAAAGCCCATTTCAGCGAACCTGACGCCAGCAAGTATCTGGCCCAGTTGCGTTCGGTCGCCGATGGCATTCTTGAACGCGAAGACGTCTGGATCACGGAGCTTCCACCGTTTGCATCCGCACCGACGCCGGTGCGCGGGGTCAATCCCGCAACGCTACGCTCAGTCGTCGGCGCCATTCGCCGGTCGGAAGCGATCGAGGTGAAGTACCAAAGCCTGTCGCGCCCGGAACCGCGCTGGCGCTGGATCGCGCCCCACGCCATCGCCTTCGATGGGTTCCGTTGGCACACCCGGGCGTTCTGCCTGACCGACGAGTGCTTCAAGGACTTCCTGTTTTCGCGGATCCTCAAGCTTCGAGGATCGCGCGAGAGCAAAACTTCGCCCGGGGACGACCGCGACTGGCAGTCCGTCGTCACGCTGGAGGTCGCCCCCCACCCTGAGCTGTCCGAGACTCAGGCGAAGGTCATTGCTCTCGACTACGGCATGCGGGGTGGCAGGGCGAAGATCAAGGTTCGGCGCGCGCTTCTCCACTATGCGCTAAGACGCCTCGGCCTCGATACAGACCCGGCCGCACGGCAACCACAAGACCAGCAGATCGTGCTGCTAAACCGGAACCAAGTAGCTCAGGTCACTTCTATTGAAAGCGAGATCAGGAATTAATGGCAAAGCTTACACTTGAAAAACTTGAACGCCACTTGTTTGCGGCAGCTGACATACTTCGAGGCAAGATGGATGCGTCGGAGTTCAAAGAATACATCTTCGGCATACTTTTTCTGAAGCGCTGCTCCGATGTGTTCGAACAGCAGAGAGATCGGATCCTTAAGGAACAACGCGCCCTTGGCCGATCCGAAGAGCAGGCCTTGCAACGCGCCGATCACCCGTCGTCTTATACGAAAACGTTCTTTGTGCCTCCAATCGCCCGGTGGGATCGGCTTTTGAATAATGTGCACTCCAACGTCGCCAATGAACTGAACAAGGCTCTCGCGGCACTCGAGAACGAGAACCACAACGCTTTGAAGGGCGTGCTGGGTCATATCAATTTCGCCCGCAAGGTTGGCGAATCGGAAATCCCTGACGAGAGGCTCCGCCGTCTCATCAGTCACTTCAACAAGTACCGCCTGCTTGATGAGGACTTCGAGTTTCCCGACCTCCTCGGCGCAGCGTACGAGTACCTGATTAGTGAGTTCGCGGATTCCGCCGGGAAGAAGGCAGGTGAATTCTACACCCCACGAGGTGTCGTGCAACTGATGGTCCGCATCCTCGACCCGCAAGGTGGCACATCGCTCTATGACCCCACCTGTGGCAGTGGTGGAATGCTGATCCAAGGTTACGAATACGCCATGCAGCATGACGGTCGACGCGTGAGTCTCTACGGCCAGGAGGACAACGGCGCGGTCTGGGCCATCTGCCGGATGAATCTGCTGCTCCATGGCATCCCCGACGCCGACATCCGGAACGGCGACACACTCGTGGATCCGAAGCACATCGAGGACGGCCGCCTCATGCGGTTCGACAGGGTGATCGCCAATCCACCGTTCAGCCAGAACTATAGCAAGCGCGGCATCCAGTTTGGCGACCGCTTCCGCTTCGGCTGGTGCCCCACGACAGGCAAGAAGGCCGACCTCATGTTCGCCCAACACATGCTGGCCAGCCTCAGGCAAACGGGGAAGATGGCAGTGGTGATGCCGCATGGCGTGCTGTTCCGCGGCGGCGAAGAGAAGAAGATCCGGCTCGCTCTGCTCGAAGAAGACTGCATCGAGGCCGTGATCGGCCTGCCGCAGAACCTCTTCTACGGAACGGGCATTCCGGCCTGCATACTTGTTATGCGTCACCCAGGCGGCAAACCGGACGAGCGCAAGGGCAAGGTTCTCTTCATCAACGCGGATCGCGAGTATCGCGAGGGGCGCGCGCAGAACTTCATCGACCCGGAACACATCGAGAAGATCGTCAGCACTTACGACGCGTTCGATGACGTGCTGGGTTTCGCGGCGGTCATCGACAACACGACGATCATCAAGGACGAAGCAGGGAACCTGAACATCCGGCGCTATGCCGACAGCAGCCCGCCGCCCGAGCTCCACGACGTGCGCGCCCACCTCCATGGCGGCGTGCCGAAGCGGGAGATCGAGACCCTCCGCCCGCACGCGCAGGCACAGGGCTTCGACGTCGACACGCCGTTCGTCGACCGCGATGCGGACTACGCCGAGTTCGCGGACACCGTCGAGAATCGTGCCGATATCAGGGCTCTCGTCGAGTCGGACCCCGGCGTTGGGACCCGGCAGAGCGAGATGCTCGCGGCCTTCGATGCCTGGTGGTCGTCGGCGCGGACCGGGTTGGCGGAGCTTCCCGAAAGCAAGCGCCTGATGCCGCTGCGCCGCGAGATGCTCGACAGCTTCGAGTCCGCCATGCTGCCGGTCGGTTGCCTCGACCGCTATGCGCTGATGGGCTCCATCGCGGGCTGGTGGGACGAAATCCGCTATGAGCTGCGCGTCATCGTGGAGAACGGGTTTGCTGAGCTCGTCAACGGCTGGGTCGAGACGCTGCGCTCGGCGCTGGAGGACGAAGACGCGGACGACGACGAGGACAGCGACGCCAAGAAGACCGTGAAGGTCACGCTGGAGGAGCTGCTCGCCCATCCCTTCGTACGCCATCGCATGGCCGACTATGTCACCGAATTGTCTGCTGCGCAGGCTGACGTGGAGCGTATCAAGGCCGAGAAGGAAGCCTGGGAGGCCGGCGACGGGGTCGAGGGTGCCGAAGACTGGCTGGACGGGGCCGAGGAAGGCAGCAACCTCGCCAAGGAACTGGAAAAGCGGCGCAAGGAACTGCGCGCCGAAATGAAGGATGACGACAAGCGTCGGAAACAGCTGGTGAAGACCACCGGCACCGGCAAGCCGTCCAAAGGCTCCATCGACTGGATGCGCGCGCAGGGCATGGATGTGCGCGAGGTCGAGGCCGAACTGGCAGCCATCGAACGCCGCCTCGCGCCGTTGGTCGAGGAGGCCGCGACCATCGACGCCATGCTCGCCCCTTATGAAGCGATCAAGGATGAGCTGAAGGCGGCACGCGCCACGCTGCGGCGGCTGAAGGCGGCGTTCGTCGAGCGGCTGACGGCCGCACGGGCCGAACTGGACGACGACGCTTGCCGCGAGCTGGTGCTGGACATCGACCGCGAGCGGCTGCTTGGCCGGCTTGAGCGCGCCCGGGTCCGCCGTGTCGGCGCGCTGGTGGCAGACCTGGAGCGGCTCTGGGACAAGTACCGGATCAGCCTGAAAACGATCGAGGACCGCAGGGCAAGGGCGACGACGCGGCTCGATGCCTTCCTAGTGGAGCTCGGATATGCCTGAAGAGTCCGCTATCAGGATTGGGGACCTAGCCGCTGGGGTCAGGGGTGTCTCGTATCGCCCAGAGCATCTTCAAGAGGACGTCGGGCCGGATCGAACGGTTCTCCTTCGCTCCACGAATATCCAAGACGGTCAGCTAGATTTCAACTCTATCCAGATTGTACCTAGCTACTTGGTCAAACCCGCGCAGGTTGTTCAAAAGGGCGACCTTGTCGTTTGCATGTCGAACGGATCGAAGGCGCTTGTTGGCAAGGCAGCACGATACGGCGGCGAGTACGGCGCTCCACTCACTGTGGGAGCCTTCTGCTCAGTATTCCACCCGAAGACCGAGAGCGATTCCGCCTTCCTGCGTCACGTCTTCCAGGGCGAGCAGTTTCGGCGGAGCATTGACATCATTCTTTCGGGAAGCGCGATCAACAACCTGAAGAACAGTGAAGTTGAGGGAATTTCTATCGTGGGCCACGCGCCTACAGAGCGGGCGAAAATCGCCGACATCCTGGACGCCATCGACGACGCGATCATCGAAACCGACGCGGTGATCGAGAAGCTGCGCACCGTCCACGTCGGCCTCATCGACGATCTGCTCTCGCGCGGTCTGGCAGATGACGGCTCGCCCCGGGAGCCTTCCACCCTTGCAGAAACCGAAGTCGGCCCCCGACCCGCAACATGGACGGTCGCGAACCTGGGGCGCTTCGTCGTCGGCGCCGAATACGGGACAAACCTGTCCTTGGGCGACAGCAGCGCGGGAATTCCCGTCCTTCGGATGAACAACATCCAGGACGGCGAGTTCGACCTGTCAGACATGAAGTATGCGCCCGCCCACGCCGTTGATCGGTTCCGGCTCCAGCGCAACGATGTCCTGTTCAATCGCACCAACAGCTGGGAGCATGTGGGAAAGGCAGCCATCTGGCGGCGGGACGAAGCAGGTCCGGCCTTCGCATCCTACCTTGTCCGGCTTCACTGCGGCGATGCCTTGCTGCCGGAGTTCCTTCACCTCTGGCTGAACTGGGCGCCGGTCCAACGCGCCATCCGGCAGTTCGCCACGCCCGGCGTGCAGCAGGTGAACATCAATCCCACGAACCTTCGGCGCGCACTGATCGCGGTGCCAGACACGCTGGACGAACAGCAGGCCATCATCGAACGCGTGAACGGCGTCGCCGCGGCCATCGAGGACCACCGCCGCGAGCGCGCCAAGCTGTCGTCACTGCGCGAGGGTCTGCGCGATGACCTCCTAACTGGCCGCAAGCCGGTCGTGGCCATACGGGAGGCCGCCGAATGAGCCAGCAGGACCGCCTGGATGAGTTGAACGTCGTCGAACGTCCCCTCCTGCACCAGCTGGGCGTCATGGGCTGGGTCCATGTCGAAGGCGCTGACGAGGATCCGAGCACCGGCCGCAAGGACTATCACCTGCTCGGCCGCGACAGCTTTCAGCAGACGCTGCTGCGTGACCGGCTCGAGGCCGCGCTGCGCCGCCTGAACCGCAACGACGACGGATCGGAATGGCTGGACGAGCGCCGCATCAACCAGGCGATCTCGCAGCTCGAGCGTCCGACCGCGAAGGACTTCATCGCGATCAATGAGGAGCTGCACGACAAGATCGTGCGCGGCGTCAACGTCTCGGGCCCCGACGGCGAACACGAGCGCCGCGTGCAGTTCATCGACTTCGACCAGACCGAAAGAAACGAGTTCGTCGCGGTCAACCAGTTACGCGTGGATCCGCCCGGCGCTGTCGGCGACCGCGGGTTCATCGTGCCGGACGTCGTGCTGTTCGTGAACGGCCTGCCGCTGGTGGTGATCGAGGCCAAGAGCCCCGCCGTCACCGACCCCATCGCCACCGCGATCGACCAGATGCGTCGCTACGCCAACCGTCGCGTGCCCGAGAAGAACGAGGGCGCGGAGCGGCTGTTCTGGACAAACCACCTGCTTGTCGCCACCGACTATTACGACGCCCGAGTCGGCTCGGTCACCGCCCGGCCGGACGACTTCCTGCCATGGCGTTCGGTCAAGCCGGTCGGCATCGAGCAAACGCGCGCAGCCATGGACGAGGTGTGCAGCGAGCTCGGCAAGGCGCCCGGCACGGAACTGGTGAAGCAGGAGGTTCTCGCAGCGGGCCTGCTGCGGCCGCAATACCTGCTCGACGCGCTGCGCTCCTTCACCGTCTACATGACGACGGACGACGGCGTACGCATCAAGGTGGTGCCGCGCTACCAGCAGTTCCGTTCGGTGCACATCGCGCTGCAACGCCTGCAGGAAGGCAAGACCCGGCGCCAGGATGGTATGAGCGATCGCCGGGGCGGCATCATCTGGCACACCCAAGGCTCGGGGAAGAGTCTGACGATGGTGTTCCTGGTCAGGAAGCTGCGCACGATCCCCGCACTCCGTCGGTTCAAGGTGGTCGTGGTGACCGATCGCACCGACCTAGAGGACCAGCTGTCGAAGACGGCAAAGCTGGCCGGTCAGGTTATGCGCGTCGCGCGGAACGCCGATGGCGCGAAGACCCATCTGGGCCGGCAGGAACCGGATCTCGTGTTCGTGATGATCCAGAAGCTGCAGGAGCGGAACGGCGACGGCGATGAACAGGAAGTCGTGTTCGCAGCCGAGAACGAAGAACTTCGCGAGGCCAAGACCGACGCGCTGCGCTCCGGCAAGCTGGTCGCGAAGATCGGCGAGCGGAAGCCGTTTCCTGTCCTGAACGAAAGCGAGGACATCCTCGTCCTAATCGACGAGGCGCACCGCTCGCACACCAGCGGGCTTCACCAGAACCTGCTCGATGCTCTGCCCAACGCGGCACGCATCGGGTTCACAGGGACGCCGATCGAAGAGAAAAACAAGAAGAAGACGCGGGAGATCTTCGGCGCCTACATCGACCGTTACCTCCTCCGGGACGCAGAAGCCGACGGCGCCATCGTGAAGATCCTTTACGAGGGTCGGGAACTGAAAGCCGACGTCACCGACAAGGGCACGCTGGACGGGCTGTTCGATGCCACCTTTGCCGGAAAGACACCAGAAGAGCGGGAAGCCATCAAGGACCGCTATGCGACGCGCGCGCGTGTTCTGAATGCCGCTGACCCACTGAAGGCCAAGGCGATCGACGTGCTCCGGCACTACATCGTCAACATCCTTCCGAACGATCTGAAGGCGCAGCTCGTCGCATCAAGCCGGGAGCTGGCTGTCCAGTACGTCGATGCCCTAAATTACGCCCGCGACGAGATCGTTGCCGCCATCGAGGGCGCCGCGGACATCCTGAAGGATATCGCCCCCGAAGACGCACAGGAGGCTGGCGGCAACGTGGCGTTCCTTGCTGCCGCGCTGCCTTACCTCGACACGATCAAAGCCCTTGAGTTCGCGGCTGTGATCTCGGTAGATCACAACGACCTACCTCGCCTGAAAGCTTGGGGCGGCGTAGCAGAGACGAAGCAGCGGATCGAGCGCTTCAAGAAGCCGCTTTCCAAAGATGCACTCGCGATCCTGGTGGTGAAAAGCAAGCTGCTTACCGGCTTCGATGCCAAGGTCGAACAGGCGATGTATCTCGACCGGGGCATCTCGGGCGCCGAGCTGCTGCAGGCAATCGCTCGGACCAACCGGACGGCCGGGGAGGCCAAGCGCTTCGGTATCGTCGTGGATTACTACGGCGTCGGAAAGAACCTGGCGGACGCCTTGGCAATCTATGACGCGGAAGATCAAAGCGATCTGGCCGGGGGCATTGGCAAGCCCGAAGATCTCTTGCCGGAGCTGCGGCAAGCGCGTGACGCGGTCGTCAAGCACTTCACCGATGTCGGAATAACCCTTGGAGCTGACCTGCAAGCATACGTCGACGCTTGCGTCGCAAAGCTGAAGGACCAGAAGTTTCGGGCTCAGTTCCTCGTTCTGGTCAAGAAGCTTGTCGGCCTGTTCGACGCTCTTATGCCGCGCCCTGAAGCACGGCCATTTACACGAGACGTGAAGATCTATGCATTTATCGCAAAGGCTGCGGCGAACCTCTACCGGGATCGATCCCTCGACGTGCGAGGCGTCGCACACAAGGTTCAAGCCATGCTTGATGCCTTCATTCAGGCACATGGCATCGACCCGAAGGTACCTCCCATCGAGATTTTGGACCCGAACTTTGCCGCTGAGGTGGCACGCAAGACCAACGGTCGGGCCAAGGCGGCGGAGATGGAAAACGCCCTTCGCCATCACATTTCGATTTCCTTCGAAAAGGATCCCGCAAAGTACAAGGCCCTGAGCGATCGCCTTGAAGGCATCCTCACAACCCATCACGAGGACTGGGATGAAATTGCCCGACAACTTCAGGCCCTTATTGATGAAACAACGGACCGCTCGGCTAGTGGCCTCACGATCCATGGCTTGGAACCTCACACGGAAGCCCCGATCTTCGGCGTCCTGCGTATGCGCTACGGCAAGGATGATCGAGACGTGGAGTTAGCAGAGCTTTCTGCCGGTGTCGTTCAGCACTTGCGCGAGGAAAATGGCGTATCAGGATTCTGGGACAATGCCGTCAGCCAAGAAGAAGCACGGCGCTGGATTTTCCAGCATCTCGATAACAGTAACATCTTCGACTTCGGCGACTTGGACGCAATATCTTCGGAGTGCATGGGCGTCGCTAGAGCAAATCGCGCAGCATTCACGTCATGAGCGAAACGATCCATATTGGCGAACTCGTCTTTGCGGTGAAGCGAAGCGCGCGACGCAAAACGGTCGGTGTTACGATCGATCGAGACAGATCTCTCGTCGCTCATCTGCCCAAAAATGTAGTGCTGGATGATGCGTCGAAGTTGATCGCAACGAAGCTTGCGTGGGTGCACCAAAAGCTTGCCAATCAAGAAAAAAGTGCACGCGAAGAAGTGTTTCGCGTCCCAGAGTTCGTTGATGGTGAGGGATTCCACTTCCTCGGAAAGCATTATAGGCTCAAACTTATCGATGTTCCGAAGAATGCAACCGGTGTGCCAAGCATTCAGTTCGAGGGGGATCGGCTCCTATTGCGGCGAGAGCAAGCTGCCTCGGGAGAGAAGCGGATTGCCGAATACTACACGAGAGCTGCGCATCCCTACCTGAATGACACCGTTCGGAGGTGGAAGCGAGTTGTCGGCGTAGAGCCTGCGCGATTTGTCCAAGTGATGGAACTCGGATACAGATGGGCTTCCTGCAGCTCAGATGGAATCTTGAACTTCCATTGGCGGGTAATGCAACTGCCGCCACGGATGATAGAATACATTGTCGTACACGAACTGGTTCACATTAAAGTTCCAGATCACTCGGAGAGCTTCTGGAAACAACTTGGATTGGCAATGCCAGATTTTGAAGAGCGCCGGGCTTGGCTGAAGAAGAAAGGTGGTGGGCTTTGATCTTATCAGTGTCAAAGCTTGGAATTGTTGATATCTCTTCCCCCACGAAGATCAATATAGATCGGTCTCTACCATTTTCATGAAACCCCGCTCGATCAACATATTCCTGCTGGACGGCGACCCAAGTGGTATCCGCGTGGCTCAGATTTCGATGTCCACGATCCAGGCGATCGCCTTTCGCCGCAACCAGCTGAAGCGCGTTCG
>Ga0256839_1004537_pt1 | contig 13465 bp, 6 predicted proteins | sample 354166metaG_FD_185968 | JGI IMG/M metagenome (GOLD analysis project Ga0256839, IMG submission 185968) | Hydrothermal vent microbial communities from Mid Atlantic Ridge, Atlantic Ocean - 354-166 | ecosystem: Environmental > Aquatic > Marine > Hydrothermal vents | place: Atlantic Ocean: Mid... | reverse complement strand
GATGCGCTCTAGCCCCGGATCGCAGCCGCTTTGGGCCACGGGGTCGCAGGCGGTGGGCTGGCCCACGCACGCGCCCGTGTGGAACGCCGGATCCGTGCGGACCTGGCAGGTGCCGCCGGCCCCGTTGCAGGCGTTCGGGTCCTGCTCGAAGCAGGCGGGCAGGCAGGCGCCCTCGCCGGGGGCACCGTCGAGCGCCACGCAGGTGGAGCCCACGCCGCAGCTCGTCGGGTCGCTGCCGTCGCAGCTCGTGCCGCCCGGAACGCAGGCGCCGTTTTGCGGGTCGTTCGCAAGCGGCACGCAGGTCTGACCGGGCCCGCAGGCGTTCGGGTCGGCCGGTGCACACGCGGCGCCGCACACACCGCCGGCTTCGAGGCCCGCGAGCAGCAGGCAGCGGGCCTGGCCCGGGCAGTCCGCGTCGGCAGCACAACCTTCGCCGCACGCACCGTTGCCGACCGCGAAGGGATCGAGGAACGGCGCGCCGTCCACGGCGGGCAGGCAGGCGTAGTTGCCCGCGCAGGCCGCCAGGCCGGTGGTCGGGTCGCACGTGTCCGCGCACACCCCGACGTCGGGATCCACGGCCAGGCACATCTGGTCGTTCGCGCACCCATCGGGCGTCCCACCCGGCGTGCACCACATGACGTCCTGTTCGAGACAGACCCCGAGGATCCCGTTCGGGAGATCCGGCAGCAAGATCCCCACATCGTTGCAGGTCTTGTCCGGATCGCTGCAGGCCGGGGCCGCCGGGTCGCAGGTGGCCACGCACTGGAACACGTCGTCGGCGAGCTCCAGGCACACCAGCCCTTGCTGGCAGCTTGCGGTCGCATCCGCCACGGTGCACGGGTCGCCTTCGCCGCCCGGGCCGAAACCGACGCACACGCCGCCGGCGAGCTCCTGCACGGGCTGGCACTGCTCGCCCTGGGGGCAGTCGTCGGCCAGGATCGAGCACTCGGCGCAGGTTCCGATCTGGTCGGTGACGGGGACGCACGACGGGCAGCCGGCGGGCAGGGGGTCCCCCGGCACGCACCAGGTGGTGCAGCGGCCGGGGTCGCCGCCGTCGAGGTCCGCACCGAGACAGGCGAGGCCCGGGTCGCATCCGAGGATCCCACCGGGGCCGCAGGTCGCGCCGGGAGCCCCGGGCGCGTGGGGCTCGCACGCCGTTCGCAACGGGTCGGCGTCGATGACCGCGCAGGTCTCGCCGGCCGCGGTGTCGCAGCCCGCGCCGGTCATGAAGTCGCAGTCGGAAAGCTCGAAACAGGCCAGCGCGCCGTCTCCGAACACGTCGTCGCCCGGCAGGCACACGCCCGCGCGGCCACAGGCGTCCCCCTCGGCCGCGCCCTCGGGGCACGGCGGCCGGCAGTAGAACCCCGCCTGGGGCCGCCCGGCGCACAGATCGGCCCCGCAGTCGTCCGCCCCTGGCTCGCACGGGACGAGCCCCGCACCGCCGCCCGTGCCGGCCCCCGTCGCCGTGCCGGTGTCCGTCGCCGTCGCCACGGTGGTGCCGGAGGAGGCCCCCGTCGAGCCGCCGGTCTCGGTGTCCGTGCCGGTGCCCGACCCGCCGCCGCCGTCACTGCAGCCGGGCACGAGGATCGCCGATACGAGGAGGACGCGTGCGAGCGACGTGTGGGACATGGCGCCCGCTGGCCTCGCACGATCCATACCAGGCTGCTTCGCATGGGCCGGTCCGTCCGCCGCCCGCCTGCGCCCGTCGTACCTCGCCACATCCGTGGTGGGACGCGACGGTGCGCGGGGCGGCGGAGCGGGATGCGCGGCGAAAGGCGTGTTCAGCGCGGGTGCCCACGTGGGCCGACCTTCGCGGTAGGATCGCCGGTCGGGTGCGACGAAAAACGACGATCCTCCTGCTCGGCGGGGCGGTCGCCTGTGGGGCGGACGTGCCCGCGGCCGGCGGCGCCGGGGGCACCTCTGCCGCCTCCGAGACGGCGAGCGGCGCTGCGGCCAGCGACACCACCGGGGCGCCGGCGGCGGATCTTCCGCCCGACCTTCCCCCGGTGTGTGACCAGGTGGCCACCGTCGATCGCGGGGTGCTCGACGTGGGCCCGACCGTCTCGGGGGTCGCGCTCGCGTGGTGTTCGCGCGACCGGTACTTCGCGGCGCTGCCGGCCGGGTCGAAGCACGCGCTGCACGTCGAGGCCGACGGGCCGATTCGCCTGGTCGTGCGCTATCCCGACGAGGCGGCCGACGCCGGCGCGCCCCTGGCCGCCGGGGAGGGGCCGGAGGGGGCCCAGGTGCTCTTCGACGCCCCCCGCTCGGGCGAGTTCGCCGTGTTCGTCGAGACCGCGGACGACACCGCGCGCGTCTACGACCTCACGGTGACGTGCACGGCCGGGTGTGACCTCGAGACCACGCGGTTTCCCATCGTGTTCGTCCATGGATGGACGGGATTCCAGCAGATCGGTCCGGTGGACTATTTCTACGACGTGGGGCCGACGCTGTCCGAACGAGGCTATCCCGTGGCCTTTCCGGTGCTCGACCCGTACAACGGCCACGCGGTGCGCGGGGCGCAGCTCGCCGACGCCATCGACGAAGTCCTCGCGGCGCACCGGGCGCGCAAGGTCGATCTGGTCGCCCACAGCCAGGGCGGGCTCGACGCGCGCTACGCCATCAGCACGCTCGGGTACGGCGACCGCGTGGCGGCGCTCTACACGGTGGCGACCCCCCACCGCGGCACCCCCCTGGCCGACATCGCCCTGGGGCTCGAGGATGGGCCGGCGGGGCTGGCCCTGGCGTTCCTGCTGGAGACGATCGGGGCCGGCGGGGGGTTCGACTCCGACGCCATGGCGTCGTTTGGATCCCTGTCCGAGGCGTTCGTCCAGGGGACGTTCAACCCCGAAAACCCGGACGACCCGCGGGTGGACTACCAGTCGTGGATGGGCCGGACCTGCCTGTCCCTGGCCGTGTGCGGTGACGTGGTGGACGCGCCCATCGCCACGGGGTACGAGATCCTCTCGTCCGTCGCCGGCGACAACGATGGGGTCGTGCCCGTGTCGAGCGCCCCGTGGGGCACGTATCACGGGACGGTACCGGCCGATCACTTCGACGAGGTGGGGCAGGTGGCCGGCGCGACCAGCCCCATGTTCGACCATCGCGCGTTCTACCTCGACCGGGCCCGCGACCTGCGGGCGGCGGGGCACTGAGGCCGTTCGCCTACGTCGGGATCACGCACACGCCCACGTGGTCCCACTTGGGGTTCGGCGCCTGCCAGTCCACGCACGCGAGCGATGGGTCGTGCCCGGGGCACGGGTCCGGGCCCGTCTGGTCGCAGTAGCTGGTGCAGCAGAACAGGAAGTTGCAGCCCGGGACGAGGTCCGCCGGCACGCACACGAGGCCGGGTTCGCAGTCGTTGGCGAGCGCGCACGCGCCGAACATGGGCACGCGCTGCCCCGGCGGGGGCGGGGCGCACAGGAAGCCGCTCATGCCCGAGGCCGTGGGCGAGTCGGGGATGCAACTCCAACCCGGCCGGATGCAGTCCTGCAGCAGCGGATCGCACTGGTCCATGCAGATCGGGACCACCGGTGCGCCCGGGATGTTCTCGAAGAACGGCTTGCAGGTCTGGTCCGGGGGGCAGGGGGCCGGATCTTGCACGTCGCACAGCGCCCCGCAGACGCCCGACAGTGTTTCCGGGTCGTCTTGCACGCACACGCTGCCGCGTTCGCAGTCGTCGAGGCAGCTTCCGTCGTAGTCCTGGATCGTGCAGTCGGAGCCCACCTGCTTGGGCATGGGGGCCTCGGGGCAACACTTCGTCGTGTCCGGCACGCGGTCGTCCGCCAGCGACCAGGGCATGCACTTTTGCGTGGGGTCGGGGCAGTCCTGCTCCCACAGGATGCACTCGCCGCCTGGACCGTCGTCGTCCCCGGTGGAGGCCGACGCCGCGCCGCCGGTGTCCGAGCCGGTGCCGGCGGCCGTGGTGGCGGTTCCGCTCGAACCGCCCGTCGTGTTCGTGGACGCGCCCGGCCCCGACGAGCCCGCACAGGCCGCCAGCGCGCCCAGGCAGGCCGCGGAGAAGATCCGATCCAGCATACCGGCCACGGTACCCCACCGGCGCGGGGGCGTCACGCGCGGCGGGCGGCCGGGGCCTACGAAGGCACGACCGCCGCGACGATGGCTTCGTCCACGCCGAAGTCGCGCAGGAACGCCGCGCGCTCGGCCTTCATGCGGCGGACCCAGTCGCGGTAGATCTCCATGCGGCCGCGGGCCTCGAAGAAGCGCCGCGGCTCGAGGATCTCCGCGCCCACCGCCTCGACCAGCGCCGCGTTCGCCGGGTGGTCGGCGTCCACGATCTCGTAGCCGAAGTCGGGATCGCGCTTCCACTGGATCCGCCCCGCGATGAGGGCCTCGAGCATGGCCGAGGAGTGGCGGATCTTGACCTTGAGGGCCTCGCCCGCCTCCACGGCGCGGGCGTCGCCGCCCACGAAGCCCGTGTTCATCATCCACATGACGATGTCGGACGGGAACGTGGCCGCCAGCTCCGAAAAGCGCCGGGCCTGGAGCTTGTGGGCATAGGGGAAGAACGGCTGCGTGAACGGCGACCGCGTCTTGCCGCGCTCCTTGCCCGCCGCCGAGGTCTTGCTCGTCTCGCCGAGCATCAGGTATCCGGCCGCCTGCTCGGGCGACACGAAGCGCACGATGCCGGGGGTGGCCGCGTCGGGGCCCTCGTCCCGGTTGAGGATCCCCAGGGATCGCAGCGGCGGCAGGTCCTCGAGGTCGGCCGCCTCGTCGAGGGCCGAAAGCGGGATGATCGAGCGGCCGTTCTCCGTCCAGCACACGAAGTCCCAGCCGTCCTTGGGCACGGTGCCCTCCATCACGTCTTCGATCTGCACCTTGCCCGCCACGTAGGCATCGACGTTTTCGGCGGGGGCGCCCGTGCCCACCAGGATCTCGCGCAGGCGGGCGACGTCGGTCGGCGACAGCGTCGTCTTCGAGAACGCCGGTCGGCCCGTCTCGTCGAGGTAGACGTTCTCCAGCCACGACGACGGGCTCATCGTGCCGCGGTAGATCACCGGCTCGGTCTGCTCCGCAAGGCCGAAGGTCTTGGCGAAGCAGCCGTTTTCGGTGACCGAGATCTCGCCCTTCGGCCAGATCGCGATCATGTCGTCCTGGATCGGAAGAGCCGCGTCCCCCTGCTTGCTGAAGGTCGTCGTGGTCTTGCCCGTGCCGGACAGACCCAAGATCCCCATCGTCAGGCGGTCGTCGCCGCCGTGTCGGATCTCCTTGGCGCCGGCGTGCATGAGCAGGCCGCCGTTTGCATAGACCCACGCCGCGAGCATCCGCAGCGCCCCCTTCTTGCTCTCCCCGAAGTAGTCGGGGCCCATGACGTACGTGACGAAGTGATCGAGGTCCACCACGATGGCCTGGCCGCCGGGCATGTCCGGTCGAAAGTCCGGCGTGTAGACCAGCCGCAGGGCCGGGCGGAAGGGCTCGGCGCGCTCGGCGTCGGTCTCGACGGCTTCGCGCGGGAAGGCGAGGACCTGCTGCATCCCGGCGATGTTCGCCCCTTCGAGGGTGTAGAGCCACTGCACCGGCATCGCGCGCGGGCCGAGCCCCACGTAGCCCTCGATGGCGATGAGCTTGCCCTTTGCCCGCACGTAGGCAGCCTGGGCGTCGATGAGCGCCTGCGCCTTTTCGGGCTCGATGGTCTTGTGCGAGTACCCGCCCGTCCAGGTGCCCCGGTCGATCACGTACGTGTACCGGGCCATCCGGGCCTTGTTGCGGGCGATCTTGTCGAGGCTGCCCATGGCCGTGCGCAGGCAAAACGGCGCGTGCTCGAAGGCGAGGGCGCGAAGCTCGTCCTGCGTCGGGTTGGCGAGGATCTCCACGTCGAAGGGGATCGCGGGCTGGCTCGGTCGTCGGGGGTCGTTCGGCATCCGGTGTTGCGTCCTTCCCGTAGGTGGAGGGGCGATAACACGGCGGGCGGGCGGCCGCCATGGGCGGCCCGGGTGCACGCCGCGTTCGCCCGGGTGGTCGCTCGACGGGCGAAGATGGATCCCTTTCTCGCAAGCTGCGCCATTTGCGCAACGTACCCGTGCCTGGGTCAACGAATGTGCGCGAGGCGCCGCGCCTGGCCCGGCGCCAGGTCCACCGGAAAGGTTGCGGGTCGCCGCGTCCCTTCGATGCGGACGGTGGCGCGCAGCGGGCGGTCCGACGGGTTCGAGATCTCGACGAAGGCATAGCCGCGCGACACGGCCACCGTCCGGCGCGCGGGTTCCTCTCCGATCCAGGTCCGGTGTGGCCAGCAGGTCCCGTCCACCGTCCCGTCCTCGCCGACCACGAGGATCTCGGGGGCGGGGCCGGAGGCGGTCGCAACCTGCACGGTCCACCGGCCGCGTAGCCTGTCCGGCGGGAACGGGACGAAGTCCAGGTCGGACCGGACGCGGTCCGGTTCCTGGTGCAGCGTCGCATCGAGTTGGTCGAGGGTCGCCTTGATCCGGCGGTCGCGCCGGGCGCTTTCGTGGTCGAGCGCCGGGCGCGACCGCGCCTCCCCGACGATCGCCCGCGCCCGGTCGATCCGCCCGGCGCGCACGAGGCAACCGGCGAGGGCGCGCCAACCCGCCACGTCTGTCGGGTCGATGCTGACGACCGCGCGCAGGTGGGAGCAGGCCCGCACGAAGTCTCCGCGGGCGCCGAGGACCCGGGCCATGCGCCAGTGGCCGGTCCGGTCGAAGGGGCGGGCCTCGAAGATCCCCGCGCGCACCCGGTGGGCGAGCGGGTCCCCCGCCTGCACCAGGGCGTCGGCCAGGGCCGCCACGGCCTCCGGGAAGTCCGGGTCGCGTTCGACCCAGGCCCGCGCGAAGGCCACGGCGCGCGGGTGGCCGGCGGCGATCGCCCCCCGGACCAGGGCGCGGTGGGCCTTGCGGCGGGTCGGGTCCGCGGCCACGGCGGCCTCGAGGCGCTTGACCTTCGCACGGAGTCGGGGAAACACCGCGTCGGGCGGCTCGACGACCGGGCGCGGGAGCGCCCGACCCCGGCGGGCCAGGCCCGGCCAGGCCTCGCCCGAGCCGACCGAGGGGACCGGGATCGTCTGCTCGGGCGGCACGGGCGGCGGGGGTTCGTCGTACCGCAGCGGGCCGCCGGCGCCATCGAGGCCCGCGGCGTCCGCGGTGGGCCCGGAGGCCGCCTTCTCGGTCTCGGCCCAGCGACCGTCCGCTCCGGACGAAAAGGGGGTCGCGGGGGGAGGACCTGGCCGGGCGGGGGGCCGGCCGGACGACCGGGACCGGCGCGCCTTGGGGGCCGGTGCGGAAGACACCTCGGGCTCGAAGGGCTCGATCGGCAGGTTGGAAGCGGGGGCCCGCGTCCGCGTGCGGCGCCGTCGCCAGCGCTTGCGTTTCGTCCTGCGAAGGCCGAAGCGCCGCGCCATGGCCTCGTTCTCCAGGACGAGCAGGGCGGTGTAGCGGGAGATCACGTGGTACGTCTTCGACAGGGCGACGATGGCGTCGCGGGCGGCGTAGCCCTCCGCGGCCGTCCGTTCGTCGATGGCGTGGCGGGCCCACAGGTGGGCGATGCGGGCACCGGCCAGGGCGGGCGTCGCCGTCGCCGGCGCACCGGTCCAGGCGGGGGCGCCGATCGTGCCGCCGACCGGCGCCGGCCGGTCGAGGTGGAGTGGAAGCTCGACCGCCACGGGCGTGCCGTCGCTCGCCGTGCCGGCAAGGCGCAGCGCGCCGGCCGGTGGCGGGGCGTTCGGCGCCAGGCGGGCGACGAAGGTCAGGGTCTCGCCCGGCCGCACGGCGACCGGGCCCTTCGGGTAGACGTCCACGACGCCGGGTGGAAAGCGCACGCGGGCGTTTCGCAGGGCGGGCACGGCCGTGCGCGTCGCCAGGGCCCGCACGGCGCGTCCGAGGTCACCGGACGGCCCGGCGGGCACGACGCTGCCGCCGGTGCGGCGCGCCAGGGCGGAAAGGGCCAGCAGGTCGGAGCGGCTGCCGAGCGCCACAGCGTGGAGCTCGACGCGGGCGAGGACGTCGGCCTGGCGGCGCAGCAGCTCGTCGAGGGCCAGTTCCCCCGAAGTCGCCGCGCCGTCGCCCAGGTACACCACGACCGCCCGGCGGCCGGTGCCCTCGACCAGCTCACCGGCGGTGCGGATCATCTGGCCGAGGTCGCTCGCGCCCGCGAGGACCTGGGCGTCGAGGAACGACAGGATCCGGTCGAGGCGGTCCGGCCCGAGCGGGGCGAGGGCGCCGGGGGCGGTGTCGCAGGCCGTGTCGCAGGCGATCACGGCCACGCGGTCGGGGGCGGGAAGGTCCCGCGCCACCGCCTCGAAGATCCCCCGCGCGGCGGTGAACAGCGCGGGCGCGGTGCCGTGGCTGCGGTCGAACACGAACACGTAGTCCGTGGGCACGCGCTCGGCCGGTGCCGACAGATCCGGCCGGACGGTGGCGAGCAGGTAGGTGCGCCCGTCGGGGCCGGGCCCGGCCTGGGCGAAGGCCCCCGCGTCCATCGGCGGGGCGGGCAGGTCGAGGCCGATCGGGTGCGCCGGGGCGAAGTCGGTGGCCTCGGTGCGGACCACCAGGTCGGGGCCGGCCGCCTCCACCGGGGCGTCGAGCATCCGCGGGCGGACGGCCTCGGCGCCGCCGGGGACGGCGTGCCCGTCGAGCCGCGCCTCGAACGTGAAACGGCCGATCCGCGTGCCGCCGGCCCCCGCGTCCGACCCGCCGAAGGGGTAGCGGTAGGCGAGGGTGTCGCCGAGCACGGGCAGGGTCTCCGCGTAGGACAGCCGGACCTTGCGGGTGCCGCGCGGGGGGATCGGGAAGATCCGCATCTTGAACAGGCTGCCGTGCCGCCATTCGAGCAGGGCCGGGTCGCGCGGCACGACGGCGTCCACGATGGCGCGGTAGATGCGGCGGGCGCGGACCTTCTCCACGATGTCGGCCTTTCGCCAGGTGTCGCCGACGAGCAGCTCGAGGCCGGCGATCGAGGCGCCGGCGGGGATCGGGAACACGTACTGGCCTTCGAGGCGTTCGTTGCGGTCGTTGCGGAAGGTCTGCTCGACGGTCGTGACGGCCACGCGGCCCGTGATCGACACGAACACCTTTTGTTCGTCGATCGCCAGGGCCTCGAAGCGGTGGTTCGTGCCCGGTCGCCGGGCGGAAAGCGAACCGATGCCGGCGGGGGCCTGCTCGGACAGGCGCCGCGCCTCGTCGAACACCATGGCCCAGGTGGTGCGCTCGAGGGGCGCGATGGTCCGTAATGGACGTTGCGAGGGGGCCTCGGCGAGGGGTGTGGTGAGGTCGGCGCCGGGGCCGAGGTCGATCCGCTCGCCGCCGGTTTCGAGGACCGCGTGGCCGAACACCACGAGATATCGGCCCGTGCCCCCGCGCCGTTCGGCCTGGGCCTGGCCGCGCTCGACGACGAACCGGTCGCCGCCGGCCCGCACGGCCAGCGGCTCGTGTTCGTCCGGCACGTCGAAGAAGATCCGGCCGGCCTCGACGGTCCAGCGGCCGTCGCGGTCGATCCGGACCCGTGTGCCGGCGTCGAGGCGCAGGGCGGCGCCGCCGGGGGTGGCGAGCTCGACGAGGGTGTCGGGGCCGGTGGTGTAGGTCGCGTCCGGCGGCAAGGCGGCACCCGCCCCGAGGAAGGCGCCGGCGGGCAGCCGGCTCGAGGCGAGACCACCCGGTCCCTGCACGCGGGCGACGGTCGCCTCGAACGGCCGGTCGTCCGGCGCCGGGGCGCCGGCGGGTTCCGTGGCGCCGGAGGCCGGTTCCGGCGTCTTGCCGGTGCAGCCGAGGGCGGCGGCCCACGACAGGAGGAGCAGGAGCAGGAGGGAGCGGGCGGACGGTGGTGCGGCCATGGCGGGTGCGGGTGGTCCCGAACGAACGGCGGTTCGGTTCGGTCTACGGGCTGCGGCCGCCGGGGCGCGGCGGCCAAGGGACGGTGTTGCGGCGTGGGCTTGGGCTTGGCGGTTACGTGCACCCGAGGAGCCGGCAGGTGGCGAGGAGGGCGGCGGCGGCGAGCAGCACGGCGAGGGTGACCTTGACGCGGTCGAGGGGGGCCTTGCCCACCACCTCGCCGGTTTGGGCGTTGACCAGCAGTCGGCGCGGGCGGCCGCGGTGGACGAAGATGCCGGCGTAGATCGGCACCGCGAACAGGTCGAAGCGCTCGTTCTCGAAGACGGGGCTTACGCGGCACGAAAGCAGCCCGCGTTCGTGGGCGACGAACGCCTCGGCGCGGGCGGTCATGCGGGCGTGGGCGCGCGCCCGGGCGAAGCGGGGGGAGCGCTGGGGCGTTTCCTGGGGCCAGCGTGCGAGGGCATCGGCCCGCTCCACCGGGACGGCCTCGGAGGCGTCGAAGGGCTCGAGGGCCGCGAGCTCGGGTTCGGACAGCGCGCCGGAGGCCGGGACGTAGACCTCGTCGTGCCAGTGTTCCTCGCCGGCGACGGGGCGCTTGCCCGACCGCGTGGACGCGCGGACGAGCCCCGCGTAGTAGGCCGTCACGTCGGCGGCGAGGCGGTAGGCCGGCAGGAGCAGCGGCGACAACTCGACGTGGGCTTCGCGCAGCGCCTTGGGGTACCAGAACGAGCCGGCCGCCCACGCTCGGAAGCGTTGCGCGGCCTCGGCCGGTTGGATCCGCGGCGGTACGATCCCCGACGGCTCGGCCGGGGGCGTGTCTGGTTCGTACAGGGTGAGCGTCTTCGCACCGCAGAACAGGCAGGCGCCGGCGCTGCGCTCGACGACGTAGCGCACCGTCCCCCCGCAGGACTCGCAGCGCAGCAGCCGACTCATCCGCCCGCCCTCCACCACAAGTAGAGGAGCACCGCCGCCACGGCCGCGACGATCCCGCCGACCTTCCACGGCGAGACCGGAACCTTGCCCAGCACGCGCCCGGTCTGGCCGTTGACGGTGAAGACGAGTTGCCGGCCGGCGTAGGGGACCTTCGCCCGCCAGATCGGCACGAGCACGCGCCGCACCCGCTCGATCCGGAGATTGGAGGTCAGCGAGGCGAGGTTCTTCTCGTCGCCGGGGAGGAAGTCGCGGGCGATCCGACGGGCCTCGGCTGCAAGGATCTCGTCGTGGGCGACATCGACGGCCTGGTCGCGGGGCGTGTCGAAGGCGTAGGCGGCAAAGCCCGCGACGAGCCGCGGGTCGAACGCCTGGGCCCAGCCCAGGTCGAAGGGCTTGAGGGCGTTGGCGACCGGCTCGGGCAGGATTGTCGCCCCCGAGGCCAGGTGATCCTCGACGTTGCGGCCGCAGCGGCCGCGCAGGGAAAACCACTGGGTCTTGACCTCGGTGACCGTGCGCCGTTTGCCGTCGAGCCCGCGCCGGGTCGTGGTGGTCGTGTAATGGATCCCGATCTCGGCCTCGTAGCGCCCGGTGACCGTCCCGTCGATGGCGTAGACGGGCATGAACTCGCCCTCGAGGTGACGGTCGAGCACGCGCAGCCGCGCGATCCGCCGCGGGGCCAGGCGATGGGCGCGCAGGTGGGCGGCGATGGCCGCCGCCGCCGCCTTGCGGGGCACCTGGAACGGGACGACCGCGTCCACCGTGGCGCGGGCGCGGGCCGCGTCCACCACCGGGGTGTCACAGTGGGCGCAGACGGCCGACAGGCGGAAGGTGGGCATCGCCACGGGCGCCCCACAGCCCGGGCAGGCGACGGCGCCGGGCACGTTCGCATCGGCCCGCATGCTGTCTGAAAGCTACCACGGGCCCGCGCCGGCACCGTGGGCGACAAGGTGGTTGGATGTAGGCAAAGCTAGGAGAGTCGCCCACCGAATTCGCGTTGAACGACGTTTTTGGGGAACCGGCTGGGTGTGTCGAGGAAGGTATGGGTGTCATGCGCACGCACGTTTCCCGACTCGTGGTGGCCTTCTCCTTGATCGGCGGGTTCTTGCCCGGTTGCGCCGACGAGGGCGGGGGGCGCGGCCGAACGGGCGGGCTTGGAGGTGTCGATCCGGACATGGGGAAGGTCGGCGAAGGGGAGGAGGCGTTTGCGGAGGCGGCCGAGACGTACGACGTGCCCGAGGCGATCCTGCGCGCGGTGGCCGAGGTGGAGACCGGAACCGAGTTCGTGACGGGGCAGGTGGAGTTCGACGACGTGGAACCCGCCCACGGCGTGATGGCGCTGCGCGGGGCGGTGCTCGCGCAGGCGGCGGACGAGGCGGGGATCGCGGTGGAAGACGTGCGGCAGGATTACCGGTCGAACGTGCTCGCGGCGGCGGCCCTGTTCGACGCCTGGGCCGTCGAGGAGGGGGTCGAGGACCGCAACGATCCGTTTTCGTGGATCCCGGTGATCGCGCGCTACAGCGGCATCGAAGACCCGGAGGGGCGGGACTACTACGTGTACATGGAGGTGCTGCGTACCGTCGCGCAACAGTTGGACGTGGACGCCGCGACCATGGCGCCGTTCGTGTCCGACCGATTCGATCCGGCCACGGCGCCCGGGCCCGACTACGAGCAGGCCATCTGGCGGCCGTCGCCGAACTACAGCTCGCGCCCGGGCGGCTCGGCGGGGGACCCCAGCTTCGTCATCATTCATACCTGTGAAGGGTCGTACAGCGGGTGCTGGAGCTGGCTGAAAAACTCCAACTCGGGGGTGAGCGCGCACTACGTGGTGAGCAAGACGGGCAGCGAGATCACGCAGCTGGTGCGCGAGGCCAAGAAGGCGTGGCACATCTCCGCGAAGTACAATTGCAGCCGCAACAGCGGCGTCGCGTGTGAGCGCAACGGCAAGTCGAGCAACAACTTCACCATCGGGATCGAGCACGCTGGGTACGCGGAGCAGGCGTCGTGGAGTGACGGGTTGCTCGGGGCATCGGCCAAGCTGGTGTGTGACATCACGAAGGACCATCAGATCCCGCTCGACAAGTACCACGTGGTCGGGCACGGGCAGCTGCAGCCGTGGAACCGGATCGACCCGGGGCCGAACTGGCCGTGGGCCAGTTACCTGGCCAAGGCGGAGGGCTTTTGCGGCGGCAACCCGCAGCCGGATCCGGACCCGAACCCGAATCCGCCGCCGGCCGGGTCGTGCGTCCACAGCTTCGGGGGGACCTACGGGGACGGGGCCTGTTCGGCCGCCTACCAGTGCTGTGACGGAGCATGGCAGACCAACCAGGGCGCGTGCGGGCCGTGCACCTGCACCGAGCCCAGCGGTCAGACCGGGTGCGACGGCGGCGGGAACCCGAACCCCGACCCGAATCCGAACCCCGATCCGAATCCGGATCCAAACCCCGACCCGAACCCCAATCCCAATCCCAATCCGTCGGTGGAGATCGTGATCGACTCGAACAACGGGTCGAATGGTCCCGATGCCAGCTTCTCGGCCTCGTCGAACTGGTATGCTGCGGGTGGCCCCACGCAGTTCGGCACGGGGTACCTGTGGAACTCGACCTGGCCCACCTCCGACCCGGCGACCTTCTCGTTCCGACTCGACGCCCCGGCCACGCTCGTGGTGGAGGCGTGGTGGACCTCGGGCACGAACCGGTCGAAGTCGGCGCCTTACATCATCGAGGATGCGAACGGCAACG